>OCVV011320318.1_pt1 | contig 11750 bp, 10 predicted proteins | sample 1539721 | NCBI WGS metagenome assembly OCVV01 (sample SAMN02144230, study PRJEB22623) | gut metagenome | biome: sheep rumen | host: Ovis aries | place: New Zealand | reverse complement strand
CTGCTTCGGCGCTCTTTAACTTAAGTCCGCTTTCTATATACTGAGTGACCTCGGCAACCATTTCGCAGGCGCTTGAAGCATAGGACTCAATGTAGGACAGCGTGGCATTTTCTATGATCTCTTCGCCCTGCCTGTGGTGATCAAGTACCACTATCGAGCGACACACTTTCAGAAGCTCGGGACATTCGGTAAGACTCGGCTTATTTACGTCAACGACCACGAGACATGTCGTAGCCGGATCGGCAAGCTCGATCGCTCCGGCACTGTTAACGATTATGGAGCCATCTCCGCCTTCGTTTGAAATAAAGTGATCGACCATCGGGCGTATCGTCGGGCTTATCGTATTGACCACAATATTAACACTCTTGCCTAATGTCTTTGCTATCCTGTATATTCCGACAGCCGCTCCGAAGGAATCCACATCTGTCATGCGGTGTCCCATTACTAAAACTCTGTCTTTTGTGGAAACGAGCTCCTTTAATGCATGAGCTTTTACTCTTGCCTTAACACGGGTGTTCTTTTCGACTCCCTGACTCTTTCCTCCGTAGTAGGTGACATTTCCGTTATTCTTTACAACAGCCTGATCGCCGCCTCTTCCGAGCGCGAGATCGATGGCCGTTCTGGCATACTCAAAATTCTGTGCGTAGGTCATTCCGCCAACACCGATACCGATACTTATCGTAACGGACATCTCGTTTCCTATGCTGACGGTCTTTACATCCTCTAAGATATCAAAGCGAACGCTCTCAAGCTTCTTTAGCATCTGCTTTCTAATGACAAAGAAGAATTTATCCTTTTCCTGACGCCTTATTATACCGTCTATGGAACCAAAATATTTATTGAACTTTCTTTCGATAAGAGCCGTAAGAAGGGAACGGCGCACCTCATCGGTACTGTTTAGGGCTTCGTCGTAATTGTCTATATATAAAAGACCTACGGCCAGCGACTGGTTATCATTTTCCCTTAAGGCCATCTTTAAAGCCGTATCATCAAACAGATAGATCGAATACAGGCAGCCCTCATATCTGCTCTCGGAAGTAAATATGTCGCTGTTCTCGACCATCTCGTCTAAGGGTATCTTTTTGATAAGGGCTCTGTAATCCCTGTCCTCGAACTGGAATTCCACCCTGTTTTCTTCGTTTTCTCCGGCTACCCTTAAGGCATCGGACGAGAGCTCCTCGAAATAATTAAAGATCGTCTTTCCCTCGGGATGATCCTTTTCAACGGCAGCTTTAAATTCAGTATTGGCCCATATGATACGACCGTTTTCGTCCATAAGGGCATTGGGTAATTCCAGGTCTCTTAAAAGCCTTTTTTGTATCTGTCCGTATTGGGTGGCGAAGCTGACTAACTCATTGCGGATCACGGAACGGTTTAAGCGTTCCATTACCAGAAATGAAACAAGATATATGACCGTAAAGACGGAGAGTATCACTCCCGCCTTCATATTGATCGCATATATGGAAACGTTGACCGCTGCAAGAAGCAGGCCGAACCATATGGGAAGCCTTAAGTACCATCCGAGCCTTCCCTTAAATTCAAGATTATTATCCATTTCCCTGTCCTGTATACACAAAATCGGCGGGGAAAACCCCAAACCTGCGGAAATTATACCATATTTTCAGGCCCTCTTTCAACCGCATCATATAGGATTAATGCTCATTACCTTCCTTCAAATCCCACCACATATTGTGGTAAATTGATATTCAGCGCAAACCGGGCAGTTTTATCTTCTTTTAAAATAACGAAGATTATTGCCGCAAAGGCTTGCAAACCTTTGATTTTTATGATAATATAGTGCTTCGTGATATATCATTCCTTGCTCTAAGCAAGACTTAGGGCCAGAGTCCAAAAGGAGGTAAAAAAAGCATGAACAAGTATGAGTTAGCCGTTATTGTGAATGCTAAGATCGAAGATGACGAAAGAGCCGCTACCATTGATAAGATAAAAGGCTACATCGAAAGATTTGGTGGAACAGTAACAGAAGTTGACGAATGGGGCAAGAAGAAGCTTGCCTATGACATTCAGAAGATGAGTGAAGCTTACTACTACTTCATCAGATTCGACGGTGATACTTCCGTGCCTTACGAAGTTGAGAACAACGTTCGTATCATGGAAAATGTCATCAGATACTTATGCGTTCGCCAAGACGAGGCATAAAGAAAGAGGAATCAGTATGAACAAAGTAATTCTAATGGGACGTTTGACCAGAGATCCCGAAGTAAGATATTCACAGAGTGGCGATTCGCCCATGGCGATCGCAAGATACTCTTTAGCTGTAGACAGAAGAAGATCCAACAATAATGACGGACAGACCGCTGACTTCATCAACTGTGTCGCATTCGGACGTCAGGGTGAATTTGCAGAGAAGTATCTCCACAAAGGAACCAAGATCGCAGTTACAGGCAGGATCCAGACCGGAAGTTACACCAACAAGGATGGCGTTAAGGTATATACTACCGATGTTATTGTTGAAGATCATGAATTTGCCGAGAGCAAGAATGCATCAGGTGCTCAGGGTGAAGGCGGATACAGCGCACCCGCACAGCAGGACGCAGCTCCCGTAGCAGCAAATGATGACTTTATGAATATCCCCGATGGGATCGAGGAATTGCCGTTCAATTAGAGAGTATGAAACGGAGGCAATAACATGGCTTACAATAAGACCGAAAGACCCGACGGACCCGCTAAGAGAAGACCGGGTCTTGGCAGGAGAAGAAGAAAAGTTTGTGTATTCTGCGGTAAAGAAGGCGAGATCGATTACAAAGATACCGCAAAGCTTCGCAGATACATTTCCGAAAGAGGAAAGATCCTTCCCAGAAGGATCACAGGAAACTGTGCTAAGCATCAGAGAGCTCTTACCGTAGCTATCAAGCGTGCACGTCATATCGCTCTTATGCCCTACGTACAGGACTAAGCAAAATAATACCCGGCCGGAAACGGTCGGGTTATTTTTTTATGCGTCAACTTTTATGTATTAACTTTTATGCATTTACTTTTATCTGTGAAAAGACTTCTCCGATGGCATCCGCTATCACCAGATCCGCCGAACTGTCGATCGATGTCGATGATTTGTTAATAAGGACCAGCTTATTTCCCCTGTAATAATTTACCAGTCCCGCCGCGGGATATACCACCAGGGATGTACCTCCTATGATCAGCATATCTGCCTCGCTTATGGCTCTTATGGCGCCGCTCATCACATTGTTATCGAGTCCTTCTTCATAAAGGACCACATCCGGTTTTACAAGACCTCCGCATTCGCACCTCGGAACCCCCTCGGAATTCATTATGAATTTCACATCGTGGAATTTGCCGCACTGCGTGCAATAATTCCTAAGTACGCTTCCGTGAAGCTCGTATACGTTTTTGCTTCCGGCCGACTGATGAAGACCGTCTATATTCTGCGTTACGACAGCCTTAAGCTTTCCGGCTCTTTCAAGCTCGGCAAGCTTTAAATGTGCCGCATTGGGCTTTGCATCAAGACAGAGCATCTTATCTCTGTAAAACCTGTAGAACTCATCCGTTTTCCTGACAAAGAACGTATGGCTTAATATCGTCTCGGGAGGATAATCGTATTTCTGGTGATAGAGTCCGTCCACACTTCTGAAATCCGGGATCCCGCTCTCCGTGGAAACACCCGCTCCCCCGAAAAAGACGATGGAACTACTCTCATCTATCATCTGCTGCAGTTTTTCGATCTCTTCTTTCATTACTATCCCCTTTCCGTTTTATAGATCTTTATGTCTTACTTAAGAACCTTGTCTATACATCTCTTTTTCTGGAGATAAAGGTCCACATCGGCCCGAACCAATGCCTCATCAACAGTAGACGTACCGTCATTTACAAAAGAGCTTACCCCAACGCACATACTGATGTAATAAGGCTTATCAGTACCTTCATTGTATTTTTCGGTATTCTTATCTATCTTCTCTCTTACGGAAGAAGCAATATCCTTATTATCCGAGATCAGGAAAGCCGCGAATTCGTCTCCGCCAAGACGTCCTATTATCTGATTGCCGCCTAAAGTCTCCCTTAAGATCTCGGCGATACCCCTGATCGCAAAATTGCCTTCTTCATGTCCGAATTTGTCATTTATCAGATTCACGTTATTTATATCGCCGTAAAGTACCACGCAGCGCTTACCCTTACTTGAAGGATTCTTCATCTTTTCCTCAACGGCAGTCATGAACCCTCGTCTGTTATAAAGCTGCGTAAGCTCATCCGACTTTGACAACAGCTCCAGCTTTTCATTGTTCTTTCTCTGTTTTTCAAGGCTGTCGGCAAGCTGGAGTCTGACCTGATCCATGCCTCTTATCAGATGAACGGTCTGGATCGCCGAAGATATCTGGAACGCGATCGCTTCCATTACCGATATCTCATGATCCTTTGGCTCAGCTACAAGGATGCCGTATTGCTCATCGTTCGCAAAAAGGAAGGATAAAAGATATGTCTTCCTGGATCCGTCTTCCACATCAGGACATTCAAATAAATGCTCAACGGTCAATTCTCTTTTATCTTCCTCGGGACGGAAACTCTTATCTCCGATCTGACATGCCGAGATCCTGAACGAGCCGGGTCTTACCCAGTCTCCGTTCTTTCTGCATCTGATGGTGTCTTTAAAAAGCAGCATATAGCTCCTTGAAAAGCCAAGTTCATCCATGGCATTAAAAAGCTCATATGTATTGTTCATCTTTTCCCTGTCGGAAACGATCATCCTCGTAACTTCCATGGTCTTTTTAGTGACCCTGCTGTAAAGCTTCGTGATCTCCACTTTTCTTCTTTCATTTTCAAGAAGCGCATTCTGGAAGCAGTCAGCCATCATCTGATACATGAGCGCCTTGTCCGTATCGTCACGGACTGTCTCCGCATATATGGGAATAAGGCAGGAATGAACTTCTCTTACAAGACTCACGCTGTTAAAGCGCTTTATCAGCTCTGTTGTAAGATCATTGCATTTCCTGTATAGGTCGTTATATAAAACCTCATCTATACTGCTGTCATAAACCTGAAGATTGAACCAGTCCACAAGCTCGACAAGCTTTTCCTTTATGGCCGCTATCTCTCCGTTACTTGCCCTGCCCTGAAGAAGACGCCTGTCCATCTGCTCGACTAATTTTGTCGCAGGATCCTTTCCGGGAACAAAGCTGTAATTGATCCCGACTTTTTCCTCAACACCTATCGCATCGACATGGCTTGACCTTCTCGGTACAAAGACGGTATCTATACGGATATCGTCATCAGTATTTTCATACATTCCGACAGCTTCCTTTACCGCAGTATATCCGAGCATCGCGGGATTTGCCCTTGTCGTTGTAAGTGACGGGGACATAAGAGCCGCAAAAGGTGAATCGTCAAAGGCTACGACAACTATATCCTTGCCCGGGATAATACCTCTTTTTTCAAAGACCCTGTATCCGGCAAGAGCCATATAATCATTTGAAAAAACTATTGCTTCAAGATCTTCGTTCTGATCAAGGAGCTGCTCCACGGCTTCCTCGCTGTGTTCGGAGAAATTACCGTATACGATCTTCCTGTCCTCTACGGGAATGGAATGATTGGTCAGGACCTGCTTATATGCTTCACGTCTTTCAAAAGCATCTTCGTTTGTAGCGGGGCCGCAGACAAGACCTATCTTTGTCTTGTCAAGATCGGTGATAAGGTACTCCACCTCTCTCATGAAGCCGCCTCTGTTATCAAAGGATACATTTGTGTATCCTCTTACTTTATTTCCTATTGTGATTATGGGAATATCCTTATATTGCTCGACGAATCTCTTCTGGGCGGTAGCATCGATATTGCTTGCTATCGGACCCAGAAGTATAATAAGGACATCAAGATTTGTCTTATCCGCGAAATTGAAAAGATAATTGTTCTGATATTCGAATTTGGTCTTTCCTACATCCATGTAAGGAGCATCAAAATAACCGCCCGCCATTATGTAGAGGTTAACATCCTCTTCTTCCGCAGCAAACATGGCTCCCTGAGTAACTGTCTTCGAAAAGATCTCCGAATATTCGGTTGTCATGAACCCTATGTTTTTTCTTGCCATACCCGTCCCCCTGTTTAAATCTCTCCGTTTCTGTATCTGTTTATAAGCTTCTGTATCCTTTCACTGGGATTTAAAAGATCGCTTATGGACTCATCATGATTCAAGGTATCTATGATGTAGGCGATGTATTTGGATAAGTCGCAGTTAATGTAATAATCGCGGCTTAAAAGCTCCGGAGACTGATATATGAGGTTGGTCGTGAGTATGTGGTCGATATCGCCTCTCTTATGAGCCTCATCAAATTTCTCAAGGCCGTTGGTGAATAATCCGAAAGTCACGCAGGGGAATATACGTCCGGCTTTTCTTTTCTTGAGCGCTGCCGCAACTTCGAGTACGCTGTCACCGGAAGAGATCATATCATCCACAACTATGATATCCTTTCCTTCAACGCTCGAACCGAGGAATTCGTGTGCGATTATCGGATTCCTTCCGTCAACTACCTTTGTATAATCCCTTCTCTTATAGAACATACCCATATCAAGGCCTAAAACGTTGGCCATGTATATGGCACGGCTCATTCCGCCTTCATCGGGGCTTACGACCATCATATGGTCGGAATCTATCTTAAGATCCTTGACTTTTCCAAGCAGGCCTTTGATAAACTGATATACCGGCTGAACCGTTTCGAACCCGCTTAAGGGGATCGCATTCTGTACTCTCGAATCATGGGCGTCAAAGGTTATGATATTGTCTACTCCCATGGATACGAGCTCCTGAAGAGCTATCGCGCAGTCAAGTGATTCACGGCTGCTCCTCTTATGCTGTCTGCTCTCATAGAGGAAGGGCATTATTACCGTTATCCTTCTTGCCTTACCTCCGACTGCCGCTATTATCCTCTTAAGATCCTGGAAATGATCATCGGGGGACATGCGGTTGGGTGAACCGCAGAGCGAATATGTAAGGGAATAGTTGGCCACATCCACGAGGAGATAAAGATCAGCTCCTCTGACTGACTCTAAGATCACGCCTTTTGCTTCGCCCGAACCGAATCGGGGCACCTTGGTATCTATCAGATACGAATCTCTTTGATAGCCTTTAAATGCAAGAGAATTGCTGTGTTCGTTTTCTCTTTCCGTTCTCCAGTTGACAAGGTATCTGTCAACTTTGGCTCCCAGCTCTGCACAGCTTTTGAGCGCGATGATGCCGAGACTTCCGACAGGAATGGTCTCCAGGTCTCTGAGTTCTTCATTTCTGGACATGGGTGATCCTCACTTTCTGATCTCAATAAGTTTCTTCTTTAATCTTAAATCCTTACCTGAAAATTTACAAATGGTAAAATTATTGCTTATCCTTGAAAATACTCTTTCTGAATACCTGCTCCTTATCTCATCGAGATTGAGATTCGTAGATATGATCACAGGCTTATGGGCAAGACTCCTGTCATTTAACATGGTAAAGAAATCCGCCTCGCTCCTTTCTCCCGAAACCTCGGTGCCGAGGTCATCGATGATGAGAAGATCGCAATCGGATATGCTTTCCGTCAGTGACATATATTCATCCTTATCCTCGGCAAAACGAAGGTCGATAAGAGATTTGAAAAGCTTATCCGCGCTCAGATATAAAACGCTCTTTCCCTTTTCCATTATCTCCCCGGCTATGCAGCAGGAAAGAAAAGTCTTTCCCGTGCCTATCCCGCCATAGAATAAGAGATTATCATATTTATCATCGAATGATGAAGCAAAGTTCTTTGATATCTCAACCGCATTTGAATATGATCCTCTGTCTTCTTCGTCAATAAGGGACATGTCCAGGGTGTCATAGTTCTGCGCGGCAAGTAATCCGGAGAGGCCCGACTGCTTAAATAAAAGCTTTGTCTTTTCTTTTATAAAGCAGGAACATCTCTTTCCTTCGCTCTCCAAAAAGCCCGTATCCTTGCAGAGAGGGCAATCATAAACAACCTTATCATATCCGGCAGGAAAACCGGCCGAAACAACAAGGGCTTCTTTTTCATTATATAATCTTTGGATCTGATCCTCAACCAAAGAGATATCACCTGACGGATCTTTTTCATTTAAGGATAGATCCAGTTTCTTTCTTCTGAGGGAAAATATCTTATCCTCGATATCCGAATAGCCTTTGACCTTTTCTCTTAATTCATCCTTCCTTTTATCCGAAAGTCTGATATTTTTAAGACGCCTGGAATCATATACGGACATTATCTCATCAAACTGTCTGTTATTAAGTCCCATTTATACTCCTAATTGCTGACCAAAAGCTTCTCAAGATCTTCGTAGTTATAATTTCTCTGTCCCGAGAAATCATTGAATGCATTTTTCTTTTCAACCGGCTTTTTCTTAACGGCGCTCTTTTCATGAGCCGCATCAAGCACTTCTATATCTTTTAAATGCTTAACACCCTTTTCATGCCAGTTCTTTAATATCGCATTGGCATACTGGAAGCGGTTCCTGTCTGTCGCAAGTACGGTACGCTCACAGGCTACGGTGATTATCTCCAGATTGTAATTAAGCTCCTTAAGCCATGAACGGATATAATTCATCTCAACTTCGGTAGGGTTGTTCCCGTCTTTTCCGAGCGCTTTCATTATCGCAAAGACCTGTTTGTCATATCTGGTCATGCGATTTTTTGCCTGACGGACCGTAAATATATTATCCTCTGCCCAGTTTATCGCTACCTTTTCTATATAGGAAAATTTCTTTTTGCCCTTATCGACACAGTACTGGATAAGGAAGTCGATAAGATCCACGGAAAATCCGAGCTCGTCGTGAATGAAGATCAGACTCTCGATATCGGACCTTGATAAAGTCCTTCCAATATACTGCTCGGCTATGAAAACAACCTGGGATGTATCCGGATCCGAACCGAATGCATTAAGCTCATCCGCACTGTAAGCTCTCTTCCCGGGCTGGGCTTCCGTTCCTTCCTCTTCAGCAGCTCTCTTTGATACCTGCTCATTGGAAGGAGATACGAGCTTGGGCCCTAAGGTCACGATCTCGCCTCTCTGGGCATCTACAGCCGCAGCTCCGCCTTCCGTTATGGGAAGGATATGAAGAGCCTTGAGATTCTGATCGCTGTCATAGTCAAGGGATATGAGCCTGGCTTTCTCCCAGTAACGCAGAGCGCGCATAATATCCTTTTCGGAATGATTGAATTTATCCGCCATATCCGATACGCTGAAAGGCAGTCCCGCACCGGTCATACGTATCATATAAAGATAGACCTTGAGCTGGATATCGTTGGCTCCGGCCGCATAGTCATCTATAAAGCTGTTGGGAATCATTGTGGCATCAAGACCACGTTCTTTGTAGATCGTTAATTTAGACATTTTTTCCCCCTGATTTCTTAAAAGCAAATGAAGTATATCATACTTTTTAAAAAAATGAAATAGGAAAAATGCTCCAAACCCGCTTGAAATGGGCGTTTCAAGGTCCCTGCTCAAAATGTGGATTATGTGGATATTAAGTGAACATAATATTATATTATTTTTCTTCTCCGCAGATTTACAGAGATCTTTTGCTCACTCCGGCCTCTTTATGTAAAATAAATTATCCACAAAAACACGAGCGTTATCTTACTGCGTATTCCTGTGGATAATGTGGATTACTATTCTTTAAGAAGGTCTTCTCCCACATCTACAATGTTTCCGGCTCCCATAGTTATCAACAAGTCGCCCGTGGAAGAAATTTTTTTCAAATAATTTTCTATTTCTTCAAATGTGTGGAAATACTCACATTGCTTTCCCATAGCATCAAGCTTTTCTTTTATGGCTCCGGAACTTATGCCTATTGTATTCTTCTCTCTTGCAGCATATATTTCCGCAAGCACTATGATATCCGCGTTTGAAAGAGCTTTGGCAAAATCATCTAGGAATGCTTTTGTCCTTGTATAGGTATGCGGCTGGAATGCGCATATGAGCCTCTTATGAGGATAGGCTTTTGCCGCCTTTAAAGTCATCTCGATCTCGGTGGGATGATGCGCATAATCATCTATGATCGTAACTCCGTTATTAAATGTACCCTTAAGCTGGAACCTCCTGTCCGTGCCGGTAAAGCCTTTAAGCGCCTTATATGTCTCTTCGTAAGGGATATCATATGCATCGGCAAGCGCTATCGCAGCAAGAGAATTGATAACATTATGCTCTCCCACGACGCCAAGGGTAAATTCTCTCTCGCCCTCTTTGCTGACCGCTTTAAATGTGGGACGGGCAAATTCATCATAGCTTATGTCCGACGGGTGATAATCGGCATTTATATTCTTTCCGTATGTGATGACCCTGCCCGAAAAATCTTTTGTGATCTCATCTAAGTTATCGATATCCGCATTTATTATAACGATACCGTCGGAAGGAACCAGCTCACCGAACTTCTTAAAGGACTGTCTTATATCATTTATATCCTTAAAGAAATCCATATGATCTTCTTCTATATTAAGTATCATTCCCACCTTGGGGAAGAAACTCAAAAAGCTGTTGGTATATTCACAGGCTTCGGCTACGAAGAAAGGTGAATGTCCGACTCTTATATTTCCGTTAATGGAGCTTAACATTCCTCCGACGGATACTGTCGGATCCTTTCCTCCGGCCAGAAGGACCTCGGTCACCATTGATGTGGTGGTCGTCTTTCCGTGGGTTCCGGCTATCGCGATCGGAATATCGTAATTCTTCATCATCTGACCTAAGAGCTCTGCTCTTTTCAGCATGGGAATGTTTCTCTTTATAACCTCCGCAAACTCCGGATTGTCTTCCTTTATCGCGGCGGTATATACTACAAGATCGATCCCGTCTTTTATATTTTCCGCGCTCTGACCGATATAAACAACTGCACCTTCTTTTCTGAGCAGCTCTGTAAGCTCGCTCTCCGAAGAGTCGGAACCCGAAACTTCAAATCCTCTGTCAAGGAGCACCGAGGCAAGTCCGCTCATGCTTATGCCTCCGATACCGATGAAATGAACGTGGCAGGGTTTGTCAAAATCCAGCTGATACATGCTAAGTCCTTCTTTCCTTATATTATTAAAAAAGCCTTTACTTATGCGTTAACTTATGTTAGTATTGTCGTTGCACGTTTGTGTCGAGTGTCGCGGATATCCACTCGTGAAAAAAAACTAAGGAGAATCACTATGCAAAAGAAAACTCTGTTCGTCGCACAGGGCGCTGTCATCGCAGCTCTCTACACAGTTTCCACTTTATTTATCAATGCCTTCGGGCTGGCAAACGGAGCGATCCAGCTTCGCGTATCGGAAGCGCTTACCATACTTCCCTTCTTTACGCCTGCTGCCATTCCCGGTCTTTTTATCGGCTGTCTTTTAAGCAACATCTTAACAGGTGCAGCCATCTGGGATGTGATCTTCGGTTCCCTTGCAACACTGATCGGTGCCATAGGAACCTATGCCCTGAGGAATTATAAATGGATGGCTCCCGTTCCCCCGATCTTTTCAAACACGATCATCATTCCTTTTATATTATACTACGCTTATAAAATTCCCGGGAGCATTTTTTATTTCATGATCACCGTCGGGGCCGGCGAGGTGCTTTCCTGCGGAGTACTGGGAATGCTCCTTCTCCTCATCCTTAACAGATACAGAAAATATATCTTCGGCGAGGATGATGCTATTCAACAGAATAATATGTTATAAACTGATTTCCGTTCCTCATGAACATGTCGGCAGCATCTTTCTTTCCGACTTTATATATGCTTCCTTTAGACGGATCCATAAGTACTACGTTAAGTTCATTAAATCCGAC
>OCVV011326344.1_pt1 | contig 11751 bp, 8 predicted proteins | sample 1539721 | NCBI WGS metagenome assembly OCVV01 (sample SAMN02144230, study PRJEB22623) | gut metagenome | biome: sheep rumen | host: Ovis aries | place: New Zealand | reverse complement strand
GCTGCGGCTCTTCAAGCCGCAGTCGCAGACATTTGTCTGCGCGTCCGCATTCAGCGGACGCAGAGGCAAAGTTATAGTGGAAAAATCCGCCGATATGAGGTATAATAAACTACTAAATTTTGCGGGTGTGACGGGAAGATCCCGACGAGCTGAGATTTGTGGAGGAAAACGTGATTATTGCAGTAGATAAAGCGAACTCGTTTCAAGCCGCAATTGTACACGCAATCTCTTGGCGAGAATCACATCGTTCATTCTGTGCGCCTGATTTTATCGAGATGCACACGCCTGAAAGGCAACAGGGATATCTGCTAAATAAATTGAACCGTGGAAGCAAATTCTATATGCTGGTTGAAGATGAACCGATTGGCATTGTTTCGGTCAAAGATGGCCTGATTGAAGACCTTTATATTCTCCCGGATAAACAGAATATGGGCTATGGAACGACGTTGCTGCAATTCGCTATTGAGCAATGCACCGACACCCCCACTCTATGGATCCTCGAAAACAATACGAATGCAAAACGCTTGTATCACAAAATGGGATTCCAGGAAACGGGCAGAATTCACGCAATCACAGATAGGCTGAATGAGATTGAACTCTCACTAGCATAAATTCCGGATTATCTCCTCGCCTTCCCCTTCACCCCACGGTAGTAAGAACCCCTCAGTTTTACTGCCATTTGACTGCCATTGACGGCTTTGACTTGCCGCATTTTGCCGTATTTTGCTTTTTCCGTAACTTAAGTCACAGATTATTAACAGCTTTTTCTGCCCGGCAAATGGGCTGCAAATCGGGGCAGAATACGGCTTTTCAGGAGGCTGATCGCATTTGACCAAGATACTTTTTGTGTGCCACGGCAGGGCACAAACCGGCCCCCTTTTGCGCCGTTTCACCACGAAAAACCACGGTACAGTCTGATTTTTACTACCGATTTACTACCAAATATAGAGCCTCAGTATGACAAGCAGAGGGCAGAGCTGGGAACACTCCCGACTCTGCCCGCTGCTTTCGTCAATCTTCAAAAAAGCAAAACGATTTGAATTCCGCCGATCCGTCCCCGACAAAGCGAAGGTAGAGCGGCTGCTTTCCCTTCATCGGCGTGATGGGGATCAGGACCATCCGCCAGATGTCACTCTCCATCTCCAGCTCCATTTCCCCGATGGGGAGCTGCCCCGCCGGGTCGTGGGAAACGGTGATCGTACCGGAAAATCTCCCCCGCAGCTCCAGAGCCAGCAGGCTTGCGGAGACGAAGTCAAAATACTTCCAGCCAACCGCCGCGCAGAGTATGCGTCGATGTCGACAGATACGCCTTTATTTCGAAAAATACTTCCTCAGAAAATAGGCGGGGGCGCAGCTCCAGGCGTGGCAGTAGCTGTTGACAATGGTGCCGCCGTAGGGTGAAGCGTTGGGATCGGCAGGGTCGTAGAGCTCCCAGAAGGTATCTGCGCCTTCCTTCACCATGCCGCCCCAGTACTCGGTGAGGACTTGAAGCGCCTTCTCCTTTTCACCCACATCAAGCAGGGCCTGAACGTAGTGGTGGTAGAGATAGGGTGTGACCATTGTCACCGCTTCCGCTTTCTCCACGCGGTGCAGCACATCTCCGCCGCAGACGCCGCCCAGCACCATCCAGATCTGGCTTGCCCAGGAGACCTGCTTCTCCGCTCCGCTGACAAACAATCCCTGCGCCGCATCATACAGGCCGTCGAGAGCAGCCCGCTTTTTCTTTTCATAATCCGCTTTGATCCAGGCGCTCTTTTCCGCGTCGTCCAAAATCTCCGCGATCTTTTCGGCCGCACGCAGACAGTACAGGTAAATGCCCTGGGCGCCGGCCTGCTTGTTCAGCGCGAGATTCCAGTCCACAAAGCACCAGCCCCGCACATCGGAATCCCGGACGAGTCCCCGCCCGTCAAAATGATCCTGTGCCAGTTCGATCTGTCGCCAGGCCGTGGGCCACAACTCTGTGAGCGTCTCCCGGTCGCCGGTAGTCTCATAATAATCCAGCAGCGTGGGAACGTAGAGGAGCGAATAGTCGAACATGGCGGTGTCATCCACCTCGATCTCCGGCTCCAGAAACAGTCCCGCGCCCACACGGCCGCCGGGCAGCGTGCTCCCGGCGAAGAGATACAGGCAGCGTTTGACCAGATCATGGTTCCGGTAGCTCTGGTAATTTGCCAGTGCCTGCAGGCGCAGATCGCCCATCCAAAGGCGGCGATCCCGCTTGGGGCCGTCCTCAAACACCAGCTGCATGCACTCGTGCAGGGTCTTGCAGGCCACTGCGTCGATCTGCCTGAGAAATGCGTCTTCCGTCTCATAGGGAAGCAGCGCCGCCTCGTCGGCGGAGGAGACCGCCTCGCAGTCCGCACCCTTCACCACGAGATCATATTTACCGGAGATATCCAGTACTTCAAGCTGCACATAGCGAAAAGCGTAACGCCGCTCGAGGCGCACTTCACAGGGCAGCACATCCACATGGATCTGCTCCTGCTGCACCCAGGATGCGCTGATCCAGCCGTGGTAATCCTCCACGTTTTCCGAAAGCTCCTGCTCCCGCTCAGCAAATTTCAGCCGCAGCCAGGCCGGCGCGTCCGGGTGACTGCCGACAAAGGCGAGCCGGATCGTCACCGTGCCGACCAGGTGCTCGCCAAAGTCCAGCGTCAGACTGCCGCCCTTTTTCAGCGGCGTCTTGCTGCCCAAAGCGGACACACGGCGCGTATGCAGCGTCGGCTTCAGCTCCTCGGCTTTCTGCAGAAAGGTCTCATTACGCTCCATCACAGAATCTCCAATAAATCCTTCACGGACTTCATGTTATAGTCTCCCGCTCCTGCTCGGGACGCGTCGCCCACGCAGGCGGCCTGCATGCCGCCGCGATGCGCAGCCTCGGCCCCGGAAACTGCGTCCTCCACCACGAGGCAGCGCTCGGCAGGCAGGGAGAGCATTTCCGCCGCTTTTACAAACACCTCCGGATCCGGCTTGGAGTGGGTGATGTTGTTCCCGTCCGACACCGCATCGAAATAGTCGCCCAGGCCGATCTGACGCAGGATGAAAGGGGCGTTTTTGGACGAGGAGCCGATGGCCAGCAGATAGCCGCGTCCTCGCAGCTCATCCAGGGTAGACTTGACCTCGTCGCTCAGTTCGGAAGGAGACATGTTGGCCAGCAGCTTTTTATAAAGCTCGTTTTTCTGATCGGCCAGCACTTCCTTTTCCGCCTGGGAGAATTTACGCTCGGCCCTCTCCAGCACGATCTCCAGGCTTGCCATGCGGCTCACGCCCCGGAGACGGTTGTTGATCTCCCGGTCAAAATACACCCCGATGCTGTCGGCCATGGCTTTCCAGGCCTGGTAGTGATACTCGTCCGTATAGCAGATGACCCCGTCCAGGTCAAAGATCACCGCATCAAATTCTCTCATAAGGCAAGCTCCTCTCTGCCGCAGAAGGGATCCACCGGACTGAAGCCCGTGAAGGCGCTGCGGCCCATGAGCTTCTCCATGATCGCTTCCCGGAAGTCCGGCGTCCCGGCATAGGCATTGATGTAGGTTTTGAGCATCGGCGCGTCGAAGAGATGATAGGGGTAAGCCGTGGAGATCATCAGAGCCGGCACCTCGGACACGAACCAGGGCGCGTCGTCCCCAAGGCCGAAGGCCACGTTCCAGTTGAGGCGCAGCGTGGTGTTGTTGGAGGCATTCTCCATGTTGCAGATATACACATAGAGATCGTAGGCCTCCCGCGCCTCATGGACGCTGCGGTACATCTCGTGCATCAGCGCTTTCTTCTCGTCGCTCATGCCGGGCATATTCGCAAAATCCATGGCCGAGATGCTGACGCGCCTGTCGCGCACCGTGACCTCGAAGCCTTCTTTCTCGAACAGTTCTTTCCAGCTCTGAACAACGGGGTTCTCCGGAGAATTGTCCTTCTGGATCACGTTGAGATAGACGCGTTTGTATTTCCCGCTGGAGATCGGCAGCAGCCCCTGCGTGTCCTTGACCAGCGTGACGGCTTTGCCCGCGACGTCCTTCGCCCAGGCGCGGTGCCTCTCGCAGCCTACGACGGAGAGGGCTTCCGGCCCCGGAACCAGTGTGCCGGTTTTCTGCTTTTCATGCAGACGCATCGCGGCCTTGGTCGCGAGGATGCGGGTGACGGCCTCGTCCAACCGCTCCACGGTCAAGATACCGCTCTCGATCCCGGCCAGCAGGAAGCGGTAATCCTCCTCCAGTTCCTTGTTGAAGAGGATCATGTCTGCCCCGGCGGCAATGGCCGTGGGGATCGCCTTTTCGCGCGGCATGGCGGCGGTGAAGCCCACCATAGGCGTGGCGTCGGTGGAGATGAGGCCGTTGAAGCCCAGCTTCTCACGCAGCAGACCCGTCATAATGGAGCGGGAAAGGCTGGCGGGCAGGTACTTCTCATCCGCGGATGCATACGCGGGCAGCGCGATATGACCGACCATGACCGTCTCGGCTCCCTGCTCGATGAGCGTGGAATAGACCTTGCCGAAGCTCTCATCCCATTCTTCCCGGCTCAGGGAATTGACGCTGGTCAGGATGTGCTGGTCCCGCTCATCCACGCCGTCGCCCGGGAAGTGCTTGATAGAGACGGCCACGCCGTTTTCCTTCGCAGCGCGCATATAAGCGCTGCCGCAGGCGATCACGCGCTCCACATCAGAGCCGAAGGTGCGCACATTGGTGATGGGATTGTGGAACTCATAATTGATGTCCACGATGGGGGCAAAGCTCCAGTTGAGACCAAGGGCCGCGCCCTCCGCGCAGGCGGTATATCCCATACGGTAGGCGTTTTCGGGATCATCCGTCGCCGCGACAGCCATGGGCTGACCGAAGCTGGTGCCCTCAAAGGCCAGGCCGTCGCCGCCATGCTCGGTATTGGCGGCCAGCAGCAGCGGGATCCTGGCCATGGACTGGATCTGGCGGTGGGTGTTCTGGATCTCGGCGGCAAAGCCGGGGCGGTACATCATTCCGCCAACTCCAATATCACAGATCAGGTGATGCAGCAGGCCCGGATCCGCGGAAAAGCCCATGGGGCAGAACACCTGCCCGGCCTTCTGCTCCAGGGTCATGGAGGCGAGGGTATCCTGGACCCAGGCGATATTCTCCTCGTTCAGACAGAAGGGTTTTGCTTTCAGATCAAGCATAGTGGCACCTCTCCGGTTTTATTTCAGAAGCGCGTAGAAGGGATCGGCGTCTGTGCAGGGGCGCCAGGGAGGAAGCCCCTCGCCGTTGGGATCGCCGGTTTTGAAGAAGTTGCTCCAATAGGCGACCATCTCCTGGGAGAGCGCGAAATCGTGCGCTTCCAGCGGGCGCCAGCAGTAATCCAGACTGCCGAAAACATACCAAAGCTCCGCCGAATGAAAGGCTCCGGCCTCATCGCCGGGCAGCTTCCGATCGAAGTAATAGACGTAGCATGGTTTCTCCATGCGCCTTGCGTACTCCATATTGGCCTTGTGCATGGGGCTGTTTTCCGGGGAGGGTCCCTCCTTGCTGGCGGTCAGATCGTCTCCGTTGCAGCCGAGAAGATAGGGGATTGGCAGTGCGCTACCCTGCTCGATGAGACGATTGCCGTCGTCCGTGATGAGCTCGCCGTCAACGACCGGCACATAGGGCATGCCCTTGCGCTGCATAAAGGCCATGCCGACCGCTTTGCCCAGCGCCGGCAGGAGCTCCTCTTCCGGCGTCTCCCACAGGGCTCTTACGGCTTCTTTCCTGGCCTCTTCACTTGTTTTCCATGCCTCGCGCGGCAGGCCCAGCGCCTCCAACACATCGTCGCCGAAGGTCTCCGCCTTTTCGATGGCGCGATATTCCCCCAGCGGGTTGCGGTAGCCGCCGCCGCTCTGCAGCGCCATCCGCTGCACCAAGCCCCGCATCTGCGGCGCAACAGCCAGCGCCTGCAGGCTCATGGCACCGGCGGACTGGCCAAAGACGCTGATATTGTCCGGATCGCCGCCAAAGGAGGCTATGTTCTCTTTGACCCAGGTGATCGCGGCAAGCTGGTCCCAGAGGCCGAAATTGCCGCCGGCCTCGTTTTCGCCGGGGACGCCCAGCAGCGGGTGGCACAGGAAGCCCAGCGCTCCAAGACGATAGTTGACGGTGACAACGATCAGCCCGGTTTTCACCAGCGCGTCACAGACGAAGGGCAGATTGCTGCCGGCCCCGCCCATAAAGGCGCCGCCGTGGACATAGATCGCCACGGGCAGCTTCTCCGCCCGCTTTTCCGGCGTCCAGATGTTCAGATAGAGGCAGTCCTCGCTGATGGGCAGGTCAAAGGCGGGATTGCTGTAAAACTCTTTCTTGTAAAAGGTGTCCATGGGATTGCCGAACTGGACGCTCTTGTTTCCAAAATGATCCGCGTGCAGCACGCCCTCCCAGGCGTCAAGCGGCTGGGGCTTGCGCCAGCGCAGCGCCCCCACCGGGGGTTTGGCGTAGGGCACGCCCTTATAAACCGTGCAGCCGCGCTCCCTGACGCCTTCGAGCTTTCCGTATTTCGTGGTGATGATCATAGGGGCTCCCTCCTGTTTATCATGATTATAAGATGGCGAAAAGCCAAAAAGCTTTTCGCCGCGCCGCTTTGCGGCGCAGCAAAACAGCCTGGCTGTTTTGCCATATACGCATTGCAATGAGCATCGGGCGAATGATTCTATGAATCATTCGCTGCCAAACCTGTCGTTTGGCAGCGAAATCAATCGCAGCCTCGATTGATTTCGCCATCCGATGGTCATTATAATCTGGTTTCCCAGCGGCCGCAGAACACATTGTCTTCCGCCCTGCCGGTAAAGGCACTCTTGCCGGTCATCTTCTCCACCAGGGCGCGGATGTTTTCTTCCTTGCTGCCGTAAGCGTTGATAAAGGTTTTGGCCTGTGGGACGTCGATCAGGTGATTGGTCAGGTTCAGGCTCACGACCACGGTGGGCACCTCGGCCAGATACCAAGGCTGGTCCACCGAGTGGTCCGTGGACCAGGTCACGCGCACCTCGTTTGTCTGGGCATAGCCGGTGTAATTGAGAGCCAGTAGCACCAGATCGTATTTTTCCTTAAAGGCCTCGCGGCTGCCCTTGTCCATCATGGTCAGGAAATTGCGGAAGTTCACGTCGTTCTCCGCCTCCAGATCATAGAAGGTGGGGCATACGTCCACGGTGAAGCCCGCTTCCTCCAGCTCCCGTTTCAGGGTTTCCTTCACCGGGTCGCCGCTGTAGGCGCGACTGTTCGGGATGTTGCGTTCATAGACCAGAAAGACGCGCTTGCCCTTGGGGTCGATCGGGAGCAGATGCTGCGTATCCTTGACCAGCGTGGTGCAAAGATCCGCCGCCTCCCGCCGAAAGGCCAGGTGCTCCGCGCAGCCAACGTATTTGGCCTTGTATTCCGGAGAGGGGTATGCATAGCTTTCGGTGAGCCCCAGCCTGGCTTTCAGACCGAGGATGCGCTCCAAGGCCTCCTGCAGACGCGCGGGAGTGATGACGCCGCTTTCCACGCCGGCGCGCATATATCCGAAATCCTCTGCGGTATCGTTTGTGAACAGGATCATATCGCAGCCGGCCGCTATGGCGGCGGGAATGGCCTTCTCCCGGGGCATGGCTGCATTGAACCCGATCATCTGGGTGGCGTCGGTAATGATGAGCCCGTTGAAGCCCAGCTCCTGCCGCAGCACGTCGTTCAAAAGCTCCGGCGCCAGGGTGGCCGGCAGGATCTCCTCGTCCCGGATGCCGGGACGATACTTCCGCGACAGCGCGCGCTGGCAGATGTGGCCCACCATGACCGCCTCGATCCCGTCGTCTATGAGACCGCGGTACACCTTGCCGAAGCTCTTTTCCCACTCCTCCGCGCTCAGATCGTTGCAGCCGATCACCAGATGCTGGTCCCGCTCCTCGGTACCGTCGCCGGGGAAATGCTTGGCCGTGCAGGCCATGGCAAAGCCGGAATCGTGAACGCCGCGGAGATAGGCGCGGCACATGGCCAGCACGGTGTCCGGATCTTCTCCGAAGGAGCGGGTGTTGACGATGGTGTTGCGCCAATTCTGATAGATATCGCAGACGGGGTTAAAAAGCCAGTTGGCGCCGATGCTGCCCGCCTCCCGGGCGCTGACCAGGCCGATGTGGTAGGCCGTGCTTCCGTCGCCGCCCGCCGTAGCCTGAGCCGCCGTGGCAATATAGGTTCCGTCGGGCACGCACTCCGCGCCGCCGGTGTCACAGTTGGCCGCGATCAGCAGCGGGATCCGGCTGTGCTTTTGATAAAGACGATTCTGTTCGTAGGTTTCCTCGGCCGTCTTCCGCTGCCAGCGTAAGCCGCCCTGGTGAAAGCAGTCCAGTTCTTTTTTGATGTTGTCCTCCCGCACGCCGGGAAGATAGGTCATGATGGTGAAAAGCTGGCCGATCTTTTCCTCCAGACTCATGGAGTCGATGGTGCGCTTCACCCAGGCTTCCTGTTCTTCGCTGAGGAAATAGGGCTTTGCCTGTAAATCAACCATGTGTTTTGCCTCCTGAGAGATTGTCCAGAAACGCTTTTGCTTTCTCTTCCCCGTATGCGGCATAGCTGCCGTCCTTCAGCTTCCGGGCTGCCGCGGGGAATTCCCGCCAGCTGTCTTCCTCATGGCGGACCAGGATGGGGTAGTACCAGACGCCGTTTGTCTCCGCTGCGGCCTTGTCGCCGGGGGCATCACCCACCATCAGAATGTGATCGGCGGCGTAGCCCTTCTTTTTCAGTTCCGCGATGCAGTGAGCCTTGCTGCCCACGTCCTGGCACAGCACCAGATCCACCAGCGGCAGCAGGGTGAATTTCTCCCACTCCTCCTCTACGGCGTCGCGGTTGGCGCTGGACACCACCGCAATATCCGCGAAAGCGCGCACCGCTTCAAAGCCCTCCTTCACACCGGGGAAGGCTTTTTTGACCTCCCAGGGCAGCGCCGCGATGGCGCGATTCACGGCATAGGACCAGCTCAGGGCCTTTTTGAGGATCGGCGCGTCGTTTGTTCGGATCTCAGCCTCCAGCGCGGGATTCGAGAGTTCCTTTGCCGTGTCCGCCCATCGCCGCAGCGCGGGCAGCCCGTCGATCGGCGTAAACCGCTCGTTCACTTCCTCCAGCATCATGGCCAGGCCCTTGAAGCGGTTGATGCCGCGGGTCATGCTGTAGAGGTTGATTTCGTCCCAGCGCGCGAGGATCTCATTTTTCCATTGCTCCAGGCCCCACTCGGCCACCAGGCAGGGGCCAAAGCAGCGCTTATGCTTGATGTCCATGGTGTCCACCGCGCAGCCGTCGGAATCCACGCAGATCAGATACTCTTTGCTCTTCCGAAATTGCTCCAGTGTAAAAGCCATTTGGATCCTTCCCTTCTAAAGAAGGCGCGAAGTGGGTTCCCCTCGCGCCTTTTGAATTACAATGCTTTTTTGATTTGATTGAGTTCCTTGTTGATCTGCAGGATCGTGTCCGGCTCGTCCTGGCACTCCCGCTCCAGGATGCTCTTCATCTGCAGACCCAGGGGGATCACGTCCGAATCGAGCACGGCCAGCAGCTTCGGTACGAACTTTGCCAGCACGCTCCTTGCACCGTTCAGCACGTCCTCGGCGGTATCCATGATGGACAGATAGCCCTCCCGCACGGTTTCATCGTCGCTGAGAAACCAGTTTCGCACCGGGCCGCCCGTTTCCTCCGGCAGGCGGTAGCTTTCTTCTGCGGTCTCCACGCGCTCAAAAACCAGAGAATCGGCGAGATCGCCGCTCACAGCCTTCAGCACGTTTTCCCCCATGCGCAGCACCACATCCCGGAACAGCACGGTGCCGTTTCCATTGTTTTGCGCAGTCGCCAGCTCCCTATCGTTGACGAAAAGGGTGACGGCATTCTGATTGGTATAGACCTTCACGTCCACCTTTTCCCGGCAGCGCTTCACAAAGCGGCGGGCGCAGAGGTGCACGAAGGGCTCATCCGACCACTTGGCCTTGTAGTAGTAAAACGCGTCCTTCCGCAGCGTCCGATCGTGGCTGACGAGGCCCTTGCCGTTGAGGTATTTCACGCCGCCCTCGTTGCGCCGGTCGCTGGAAAAGTCGAACATGTTCCAGATGAAGCTGCCCCAGAGGTAGTCCTTGCTCTGCAGGATCGGATAGACCGTCTCGTGCCAGAGCGCCTGGTATTCCTCGGAGTAGTCCTTGACCTTCGGGTCCTCGCTGTGCAGCTTTACGTTACAGTCCACGCCGTACTCGCTGATGCCGAGGGGCATTTCCGGGCGCTGGGCGTGGTAGTTGTCCAAGTATTTGGAATAGTCCGGCATCTCGCCGTAGTACCAGCCGAAGTACAGGTTGTAGCCCACCATATCGGTGATAGCATTGAGCTGGCTTGCAGGCTTTACATTATAGAGGTTTGCCGCCGTCACAAGCCGGTTCGGATCGAGCCGCTTTGCCAGCGCGGTCAGCACCCGGCACTCCTCGTGCATAAAGGGCGCGTCCCGGAACATGCCGATCTCGTTCTGGATCCCCCAGCAGAAGATCGAAGGATGGTGGATATTCTGCAGCACCAGCTCGATAAGCTGCTGCTCGATGTTGGCGTAGAGCGCGCCGTTCTCCGTCATCTTCAGCATGGGGACTTCCGCCCAGCAGAGCAGGCCGTCCTCATCGCAGCGATCGTAGGTGTGCTGCGGATGCTGGTAGTGGCTCAGGCGGACCGCGTTGGCGCCGATCTCGCGGATCAGTGCAAAGTCCTCGTCGATCTGCTCGCTGCTCACGGCGGAGAACACGCCGGCACGGTCCTGATGCTTGGCTACGCCGCAGAGCTTCATGTGCTCTCCGTTGAGGCGCAGGCCGTCATCCGGGCTCATGCTGACGGTGCGGAAGCCGAGACGGATCACCGTTTCGTCGGCCGTCTCGCCGTCGATGCGCAGGGCGGCGCGGAGCGTGTAAAGCTTCGGGGCTTTTTTGCCGTTCCAGAGCTTCGGCTCCGCTACGCGCAAAGAGAAGGTCTCGTTTGCGGCGGCGCTGCCCTCGGCGGCGAGCTCTCCGTCCGGCCCGGTCAGGGTGTAGGAAATGCGCGCGTCTTCCCGCTCCGTACAGACGTGGGGCTCCAGTGCAAGCAGGCCGGAGCCGTCGTCCTGTACGCTTGCGCGGGCGATTACGCCGTCGGTGCCGTAATAGCAATAATCAAAATGGTCTTCGCCGGTGACCAGAAGATTCACATTCCGGTACAGGCCGCCAAAGATCGTGAAATCTCCGAAATTGGGGGAGACATCCGGGGAAACCCGGTTGTCCAGCAGTACCTCGATCCGCAGCAGGCCGCTTTCCAGCGCTTCATCGGGCACCGGGAGGCGGAAGCGGGCATAGGCGCCCTTGTGTTCGCCGATCCCTCTGCCGTTGACAAACACGCGGCAGCGCTGATCGGCGCCATCAAATTCCAGAAAGGCCTTCTCCCACGCGGGGTCGACAGGCAGCTCTCTGCAATAGAGGGCCAGACCGTGGTATTGATCATTATCGTTGTACCAGGTATGCGGCAGCGTGACCGTCTCCCACGCGGGCTCGACCGCAGGAGGATATGTGCCCTCGGAGAGTTTGGTGAACTGCCAGGCCTCGTTCAGAGGAATTCTATTCATTCGCTTTTGCTCCTTTCGGAGTGAGTTTTCAAAACGGCTCCGGTCGAGGGATCCGGCCGGAGCCGTAAAGTTGGATCAGAACTCGAGGTTCTTGTCGGTCTCCTTGGAGAAGACATGGGCCACCTTGCCGTCGAAGGTGAAGTGCACGGTGTCGCCCTGCTTGTAGCTGCCCTTCATGTCGATGGT
>OCVV011319577.1_pt1 | contig 11752 bp, 20 predicted proteins | sample 1539721 | NCBI WGS metagenome assembly OCVV01 (sample SAMN02144230, study PRJEB22623) | gut metagenome | biome: sheep rumen | host: Ovis aries | place: New Zealand | reverse complement strand
GGCCAGATCCACGGAGCTGTATGTCTCAATATCCACACCCATGACTCTGTGCATCTGCATCCCCTCCTTTTAGAAGTCGTCGTCCTCGTCATCCTGGAAGTCTTCGCCGCCGAAGTCGTCCTCAGCTGATGCGCGAGCTCCCCCGAGACGGTCGCCGTCTTTGAGCTTCTGGATGTTGTTGAGTCCCACGCCGACGCCCTTGTTGCCGTTGGTGTTGAAGGCGTAGAAGTTGATGGAAGCACGGCCCCAGCATCCGCTGTACACCTCGTCGGGGTCGAGGATCTCGTTGAGGTCCTTGTCAACGATCCCAGGCTTCTGTGTGCTGTTGGCGTTGAGGAAGTACATCCCCTCATACTCCTCAGCCTCTTCTGCTCTCTCGTCGTCTCCGTCGCGGAGAGGGAGCTTCAAGTTTGCGGGCTTCTTGCCGCCCCACTTGGAAGCGATGCCCTCCTGGATGGCCTCGTCGATCGCTGCCTTGATCTTTTTGAGGGTCGCCTTGTCTTCCTTAGGGATCAGAAGGCAGATGCTATACTTCGCATCCTGTCCTGCCTGGAAAGCTCTGCTCTTGAAGATGTTCACATAAGAGAAGCGAACCTTGCCTGTAATAACCTTTGTACTCATGATTTTGTCCTCCTTGGGTTTAATTGAACGGGAGCGCATCTGCGTCCTCGTTGTTGGTGTTGTTGTCGAAGTCAGCCTTTGCTGACTCTGCTGTGTTTATTGCTTCGCGCTTGTCGCTCTCGGGCACCAGGACAGGCTTGCCTGCCGGTTTGATCAGAAGATCGCCCAGAGTCTCCGCGAGCTTTTTCTTGCCGACGATCTTTTCCATCGCCGTGATGCCGTAGAGCTTGCGCTCGTAAAGGATCGCCTCGTCGAAGCCTGCCTCTTTGAGCTTCTCGGCCACTTTGAGGTCGTCCGCGTACTTCCTGTTCGCTCTTCCCTCGACCAGCTTCCAGCCGTCGTAATGTTCGCCGGCGAGAGCCTGCTCCAGTGCGTAGGCGCTCACGTCGCTCACCCACTTGGCCAGCTCCTCGGCACGTCTTAACACTTCGCCGATCTCTTCGTTGGTCAGAAGAGGCGGAGCTTTGAAGTCATCCTTGGCCAGCTCCAGGTTGTACTCCGCACGCTTCCTGCAGACTGCTTTGGCCGGACAGAAGCGGCACCACTCTCCGCAGGCTGTTCTGTCTGATCCGTCCATGGCTTCCTGTGCCACGGGTTTGAGCTCGAACTCAGCCCACTGCATCAGATCATCGAGGAGCACGCTGTCTGTGCTCACGTGGTCGAGTCTCGGCTGGATGATCGTGGTCTCGACGGTGTCGAACTCGTAGAGATCACCGAAGAGGTCTGCAGTCCCCAGGGCGTAGAGCCTGAGCTGGAGGTTGTTCTCTGCATCGATCTTGATGCCTTTGCCATACTTTAGGTCGATGACCTCGATCTTGTTGCCGCCGATCACGACCGCGTCGGATGTTCCGAAGCCTTCCGGCACCCACTTGGCCAGGCTGAACTGCTGCTCGATCATCAGCTCCGCATCCTTCCCGGCAGCTGCCAGGTGCTCGATGACGGTGTCAGCGTAGAAGGTCGTCGCCTCGTCCATCTCGCCACACCAGTATTCACTTTTTTGAAGTTTGGCCAGTTCTTTCTCGTACTGCTTCGGGCTGATCTCTCCGGTCATCATCCGGAGCTTCAACTCAGCGACCGAGTGGGCCAGTGTGCCCTCGTCCGCGTAGGTACTTGAGCCAGGATCCGCGCACTGTTCGGACAGCTTCACGGATCCGGGGCAGTTATACCAGCGGAAGCAGCTCGAGGCTGACAGTCTCGCATGTTTACTCGGCATTGAGTGCCTCCTTTGCTTTATCCATGAGGGCCGGAAGATCTTCGAGGCTGACCTCTGTGAGCTTCTCGACTCCGTACTCCTTGATCAATTCGCTGGCCATGTTCTTGCCGACCTTCTTGTTGAGCTTGGCCAGAGTCTTGCGGACCTCCACGCGGAAGTCTTCGCTCACTTCGGCCGGAGCCTCAGCGGGAGCTTCCTCTTCCTTCTTCGCAGGCTCCTCAGACTTCTCTGCTGTCTCTTCCTGAGGCTTTTCTGCCTTGGGCGGGTTCTTCTTCACCTTGGACTCTTTCGGAGCTTCCTGGGCGATCTGGGAAGGGCTCTCGATCCCCATGTACTTCTTGAACTCGTCAAGGCTGTCAAAAGTAACCGTAATTTGCATTGTTTTGTCCTCCTTGGTTTGATATAATTAGTTGTGTGTTCTTTTGTGAGTCCGGGCTTCTGCCTGGGCTCATTTTTTAGTGCTCAATGGCCTCACCTCCTTCTCTTGCTGCAATGAACTCCTCCTCATATCTGAGGATGTCGAGCGCATAGCCGGAGGGCTGTGCCTCTCCTCTGAGATAGGCGTCCGCATTGCTGTCGCCGTTGTAGGCCATGAGCACCCAGACAGGATCCGGATGCTTCGCAAAAAGTTCCGCCAGGTAATCAGCCCCGACGTGCATGTTGCCATCCACGTCCCAGATGTCTGTCACTTCCAGGCGGGCCATCCGGTCCCGGTGCCAGTAGGTCGAGATCTGCATCAGTCCCTTGCAGCCACCGTTCTCTGCCTCTGGGTTGAAGCCGCTCTCGCGCTTTGCTACCGCTTCCAGGAACTCCTGGCCGAGTCCGTACTCTTCGCCGTAGATCCTGGCCGCGTCTTCGACTTCGTCAGGGATCTCTGGGTTGTAATAGAAGTTGATCCTTTCCATCTCTGTCGCGTATGCGATCTCGGCCTGCTGGATCTTTTCCTCTTCGGCTTCGATCTCTTCCCAGCGCTGACGCTCTGCTTCGACCTCTGCCTGGTAGGCCCTGTCTGCTTCGATCTGTTCCCTCACCCACTCGGCCTCGAGCCTTCGCCGCTCCTCCTGCTCGTGTTCGTACAGTGGATGCAGCAGTATGGCCAACGCTATGGCCGCAACGGCGCCCATCAGTGCGCTGATCACGTTGTCCTTCATGGTGTACTTTTGCATGGCTTTCTTCCTCCCTTCGGATTGCCTTGTATGCTGCCAGAGCGAGCATTGTCAGATCCGGCCCTGTGTACTTCTCCATCCCTTCCTCCTTCCGTTCTTCATCAGCGCGTTGCATCCGGGGCAGATCTTCTTTGATGGGAAGATCTCATTGGCGCCGACGTCGTAGCCGCACGCGGAGCAGTGGTAGGGGCTGTTCCCTCCCGGTGTGAAATATCCGGGACCCAGCTCTGTCTTCTCCCAGGTGGCTGTCTTGCCGTACCGGAGAAGATCCTCGACTGTCTCGAGCGCCAGGACGATGAGATCCTGCTCGTCTTCGTTTAGTCTGTCCGGGCAGCCCCGGAAGTGGTCGATCGTGTTTCTGATGCTGATCTGCATTTCTGTGTGTTCCTCCTGTGGATAACTTTGTGGATAATGTGCACGTTTCGTGTACTTTTAGGATAAAAAAATTTTGATGCACTCCTGGGGCGAGATGTTCAGAAGCTCGCAGAGCTTCTTGATCTCCCCCTGCTTGAAGCTGCTCTTGTTGTTCAGCTTCTGATAGAGTGCCCAGCGGGTGATGAAGAGCTGGTCGGCTATATACTGCAATTTGTAGCCGCTCTTCTCTATGTATTCATTCAATAATTCGATATTAGTCACTGCTTGCCTCCTTCTTATTGCAAGGCCCTCAGGATGTCCCTGACCATCGCGATGCCTGAGTCCAGGCTCACGTTGACAGAGCGGTGGCCGCCTCCGTCATAGTCCAGGACAACCTGCTGATGATCCGGGCCGATCTCCTCGTATCGGATCCGAGCCAGATCAGCCTGATCTCTCGTTGCTTTGAGTGTCTCAGTTAATAGGTCACATATATGCTGCTTGTTTTCCATGTCGTTGCCCTCCTTAATAGTCATGCACTTCTGATCGCCTGGAGCCCTTGATCGTGTCCCAGGTTGTGTAGTGGGCTGCCCGGTAGAGAGTCCTCTGACAGATCGGGCAGTCGATGATCTCGCTGGTGCCACCATATCGGCAGCGGCGGTCGTCCAGGTAGATCATGAGCTGACAGCTGGGGCAGTGCCACGGCCAGAGCTTCAGCGGTTCGGTGATCTGCAGACCTGCTCCCGCCTGGCTCCGGAGAGCTTCCAGCTCTTCCAGATGGTTCTCACGTGCTTCGATGCACTTCGTGTATCTGTCATAAGGTCCGCCCAGTCCGTAGACGTACTCGTTGTCGCTTCTTTTCTGCTCGAACTCGTCGCGCTCCCTCTCGGTAATGCCGACCTCGATGTCAATCACTCGGTTGATGCGCCTCTTTATCTCTTCGATCTTGTTCATGCCATGCCCTCCTATATCTCACCGCGGCGAAGCGCCTCGAACTCGTCCAGAGCTCTGGCCAGCTCGGCCCTCTTGACGTGGATGCTCTTCTCAAGGATCACTGCCTTGTCAGCTGTTGCTTCCATGTCCTTGAATATGCGGACCCCGAACTCAGCGTAGAGCATCGCCACCTGAGCCTTGCCGTCTGTCTCACTGATGGATGGGTGGAAGGCGTACACCTTCTCGATCAGTGCGTAGTCCTGGGGGCTGATGGCTTCCTTCATGTTCCTGTATGCGTGCAGCGCACTCTCGAACTCCTGCTTTGTCATGTCTTCGTCCTCCTTCGTGTTTTCCGATGTACACGTTCCGTGCTCTTTTAATATACACGTATCGTGTGATAATGTCAACACTTTTGTGTAGATAATTTTTAATAGCCGTGATATAATAAAAGCCCAGTAAACAAGCGCAAAAGGGAGGTTATGACATGGCAGACTTCAATAAAAATTTTCGTGAACTCAGACTGCAGGCAGACTTAACTCAGGACGAGCTGGCCAAAAGGCTCGGTATATCGAAGAGCGCCGTCAGCATGTACGAGCGCGGCGAGCGCCGGCCAGACTTCGATCTCCTGGAGCAGATTGCGGACTTTTTCTCCGTTGATGTCAATTTTTTGGTGGGATCTTCTCAGAAGGTCGCAAGGCTTACCGGCACCCATGCCGATGAAGAGAGCATGAGCTCCGCCTATGTGATGCTTAACGACGAGGAGCGCGCTGTCATGAAGGCGTACCGGCTGGCCAGCGCAGAGATCCGCGCAGCTGTTCGCGCAGTCCTGGGAGGTGTGGAAGTTTGACCGGTGTAATATATGCGAGATATTCAGAAGGACCTCGCCAGACGGATCAGTCCATCGAGGGGCAGGTGTCTGACTGCCGGGCCTATGCAGAGAGAAACGGGATCCGGATCCTTGACGTCTATGCAGACAGGCACATCTCCGGGAAGAGCGTCGAGGGGCGTGATGAGTTCCAGCGGATGATCCACGACGCTGAGGATGGTCGCTTCGATGCTGTTATCGTGTGGAAAATAGACCGCTTTGGCAGGAACCGCCAGGATATTGCGATCAATAAGATGAGACTAAAAAAGGCAGGCGTGCGCCTGCTCTATGCTGAGGAGTCAGTCCCGGAAGGACCGGAAGGGATCATCCTGGAGAGTGTCCTGGAAGGACTGGCTGAGTACTACTCCGCCGACCTTCGTCAGAAGGTGCTCCGCGGGATCAGGGAGACGGCCAAAAAGGGACAGTACTGCTCCAGCACGATGCCGATCGGCTACAAAAGAGACGAAGACCGCCATGTCGTTGTCGACCCCATAGAAGCCGAGGCAGTCCGTGAAGCCTTCCGGCTCCATATTGCCGGAGCTACCACTGCCGAGATCAAGCAGCTCTTCAATGACCGCGGGATCCTGACCAGCAGAGGGAAGCCTGTCAGCTCCGGGACGGTGTACAGGATGCTGAGGAACGACCGCTACACGGGCCACTGGGAACTCGCAGGGATCCCTCTGGACGTGGAGCCTATAATTGACGAGGCGACCTTCCTGGAAGCCTCGAAGCACTTCAAAACAAGCCGCAACAACGCGGCAGGGAGGGCGAAGATGAACTACTTGCTCAGCTGTAAATGCTTTTGCGGATATTGTGGCGCTATGCTTAACGCCGAAGCCGGCACGGGGAAGTCCGGCCAGGTTTATCACTATTACAAGTGCGGAGACAAAAAGCGAGGGAAAAAGTGCGAGCTCCGTCCCATACCTCAGGAGCACCTGGAGGATGTCGTCATCGATGCCACCGTGGAGAAGATGCTGACGAACGACGTCATCGATCACCTGGTAGTCCGGATCCTGGAGATCCAGGACAACGATGAGGCAGCAGATCCGGCCGCCGCTTATAGGAAAAGACTGGAAGCAAACAAGAAAAAACAGAAGAACATCCTGAGCGCAATCGAAGAAGGCGCGGGGAAGGGACTGGCCAAACGGTTGGCCGAGCTGGAAGCTGAGGAGGAAGAGATCGACCTCGAGATCCAGCGCCTCGAGCTTAAAGCTCCGAAGCTGACCGAGGGCGTGATCCGTTCCTGGCTCAATTCGTTCCGGGAGGGTGACGTCTCGGATCCTGACTTCCGTCAGAAGCTCGTCGACACCTTCATCGCCCGGATCGATGTCTGGAACGACCACGTCATCATATACTTTAATATGCAAGAAAAAGCCGCCTCGAAGTGTTCGAGTACGGCTCGTTTAGTGGACTTGTCGGAGTGGTACTCGAACACCGACGAGCCTCTAATCATTCCACCGTTTATTATAATATATGCAGCATTATGAAGCAATTAAAAAGAGCCCACCAGCGAGATGCTGATGGGCTTCTTCTTATTTCTCCATGTATTCGCCGGCGAGCATGACGGCCAAAGGGCCTGCAGACAAGACCACACTCAGGCCGCCGAAGGCCAGCAGGACGATGAACAGGATCAAGCGACGTACACCTGGCCCTTATAGTAGGCAGCGATCCATCCGGAAGGGCAGCGGATCCAGATGTCTGCTCCGTCTCTTGCCACCTCCAGGCAGGTCACTCTTGTGCCTGCTTCGAGTGCTCCATCTCTGTCACGGTCATGACGCTGGCCGTCAGGTGTGAGCTCGTTGTGCTTCTTCTTCCTGTTACCTGTTCCGGGTCCCGTTCTCACGTTGAGCTCCACCCTGAGGGTGTAGTTCCTGTTGACATAATAGGTCGGACCCTGGGAAGGTGCAGGCGTGGGAGTAGGCGCCGGAACTGGTGCAGGTGTAGCACCACCCTGGGCGCTGTAGCCATTAAGGCCTGCTGCCTTGATCTCTGCGAAGTAGTCCACGAAGAGGTAGTCCTGGTCGCAGGTCACTCCTGCGATCTTGTTGCTCCTGAGGAGGTTCGTCTCTCCTCCGAACTGCCACATGCCGACTACTGCCCCGCTCTTGGACTTCGGTGCGCTCTTGGCCCATCTTGCGATCCAGTGAGGGTATGCTGTGAGCCTTACATCTTCCACTTCGGAGTTGAAGGCACTCTCTGAGCTGTACATACCGACCATGTAGCCGGCGGCCTTCACTCTCTCCATGAACGCGATGGCGATGTTGGTGAGCTCCGTCTTGCCCGCTTTGAGCATCCTGCCCTCCACGTCATAATAGACAGGGAGCTCGTACTGCTTCCCGGCCAGGAGCTTGACGAAGTGATCCGCCTCAGCTTCTGCCTCGGTCGTGTTTTTCGCGTCTCCGTAGTAATACGCACCGACCTGGAGCCCGAGGGCCTTGGCCGCAGCGTAGAACTTCTCGAACTTGCTGTCCCGGTATAGACCGGAGTCTCCTCCGCCGGCTTTGATGATCACGAACTCAACGCCCTCGGCCTTAGCCTTGGCGAAGTCAAAGTCACCCTGCCAGTGAGAGACGTCAATGCCGAACTTCTGCATCTTCCGCACCTCCCTTTACTCTGTCAATAATTGCTTTGTTGCTTTCGAGCTGGTTGTTGAGCCAGATCAGCGCCTCATCCACCCAGGTGGCGAACATCTCGAACGTGACGAGCTTCGCGATCCAGGCGAACTTATCCACGGCCATGTTGTAGACCATGCGGAGCTTCAACTGTCCGGTGCCGGATCCGAGCTCCTTCTCTGCCTCGGTCACGGCCCACTTCAACCACTCCTTGAAGTTTGCGATCTGCTGGTCAGTAGGAAGTCCCACGAACTTCCGGACAGCATAGACAGCGACACCTGCGAGGGCGCCTGCTGCCACGATCAAATACCAGTTATTGATTAACCATTCCATTGACTCGTGTCCTCCTCTGTGATTTTTTCGCCCTGTCCCCACTTGTTGAGGTTCTCGGCTTTGGCCTTCCAGTAGTAGAAGCCGTGGCTGGTCGCTGACAGTCCGAAGACGGCCGGGATCAGATAGCCGAGCGGGCTCGTATCTTGTAGCGCGAAGACAGACACGACGGTGCAAACAAGCACCGCCGCGGCCATCAGATCGGAGACCAGGAGCAGCAGCTTCGAGGTCTCCATCTTTTTCTTCTTTTTTCTTCTCAATGCTTCATTGCCTCCTCGAGGTCTTCGATGCGGTGGTTGGCCACCTTTATCTGTTCCTCCTGGACTGCTGTCTGCTCTTCCAGCTTGTAGGTGCGCTCGATCACATTGTTGTGTTTGTCGACGCGCTTGGTCAGCTCGTCCAGTTTGTAGGAGAGCAGGGCCTCGGTCTTCCGGGCCTGAGTTGTTTGAGTAATCACGCAGACGATGATCGCAGCGCCCGCGCTGATAATTCCCGAGATAATAGTCTCCATCCACCGCGGCCCTCCTTACTCTTCGGCCGCTTCATAAGGCTGGCCGGTAATCTCTTCATACTCCTCCGGAGTGATCCAAGGATTGCTGGCCGGGTTGGTGACAGCATTGCGAACACGGGCCTCATTCCAGGCGCCTCTGTCGTAGTATGTCTTCACCTTTTTGAAGTTCTTGCTGTGTTCTGTTTTTGCCATGTTCCTATACCTCCTCCAGATCGATGTCGGCCATCATTGCGATGTACTCGATGTTGGCCTGTAGTTTGAAGTCCCTGATCTCCTGCTCTGAAAGCTGACGGAGCACGAACCAGTAGGCTGTGCCGCGCTTCTCGATCTGTACGAGCGCCATGTCGGTGAGCTCCTGGACGTTACCATCAGAGTCTTCGATCGTGATGCTGGCCAGATTGTCCGCATTGAGATCTTCCTCGGTCACTTTTTTGCTGCTGATGTAATTGTTGCCGTTGAGCGTGAGGCCCTCGAGCTCTGTCCCATCAGCCAGCGTAATCTTGAATGTTTTTTCTTCCATGTTGGTCTCCTTCCATATAGTTGGTAGTAAAGGTCGGCCATGTTGCCGATCTGTCTCATTGACATGAGCTTCCAGTGACCGCCGAGCCATGACTTGAAGCTGTTCTCGATGTCCTCGTATGGCATGACGCCCTCGTCCATCTTTTTCTTGTACTTTTTGAGCTTGCGGCGCTCTCTGGAGATGCTTTTCGGGTTGATCCGCTTCTCGACCTTGCCCTGATCCGTCAGCCGGTACTTGACCTGGAGATGTCGGAAGGGTCTGCTGAGCTTTGTGACATGCGTCTTTTTCTCGTTGATGATCAGCCCGAGCCTGTCCGCGATCGTCTTGACTTTTCCCAGGACGTCCAGGAGGAAGTCCTTGTCCGGGTGAAATATCCGGATGTCGTCGGTGTATCTGCTGTAGTAATGGCAGCAGGCGACGATCTTGCAGTAGTTGTCGATCTCGTAGGCGTGGATAATACCAGAGCCCTGTGAGAGCTGGTTGCCGATGTCGACGCCCTTCTTGAGCATCTTCTCACCGGTCAGCAGTCTGTGAGGCACTCCCACATTGAGCTCAGGGTTGACCTTCTGGTGGTACATCGCCTCGATCTCCTCATCTGAGAAGCGGGAGACGTCCAGCTCCATCGACTTGAAGATCATGCTGATGAGCATCCCTGCAGTGGTGAGCTCCTCCTCTGTGAAATAACCGGAGCGACGGATGACGTCCGTGAGGATCGCCTTGTCTGTCTCGTGCAGCATGTTCGGATAATATCCGGAGAAGTCAATGAGAAGAGCCCAGCCCTCGTTCGTCCCGTACTCCTGGAAGTATTTCCGGAGATGGATCTCGGTGCGCCTCCTGTGGAAGCTGACGCCTCGACCTTTTTGTGAGGAGCTGTTGTCGTAGATCACGTACTTCTCGATCGCCGGCATGACGACCTCGTCGCAGAGCGTATGGTTGAGAGCCTTGTCTCGCATCTTTGCGCTGGTAATGTAGCGCCGATGCCCTCGCTCACTTATGGGGAACTTCTGCCCCGGTCCTGGCTCGTATGTCCCGGCCAGGAGATCCCGCTGGAGCTTTGCAGTCTCGAGCAGGTGGTTCATTTCAAAGAGTTGCGTCCCGTACTTGAACTTGCTGCCGGCCATGGCACGGGTGCCGCCCTCGTAGAGCCTGTTTGCATCTGTTAATCTGTTCATAATTCAAAATAGAACCGCACAATAGGGCCATCAGCCGTAGCTGGACCCGTTGCGGTTGATTTATTTATCCAGGGCTTCACCTGGAAGGGATGACCCCTCCTTTCCCATTGCCGTGCGTGGATCATGTCCGGTGCACGGTTGTGAAATCGGGGCGAACGCCGATAGAGTTCGACGCGCTGTTGTTGTTCGCATTGCCGTTGTTGTTGACATTCGCGAAGTTCGTCGCGGAGACGAACGCTGGCGTAGGAGTCACCCACTGGTTTTATCTTTTCCTTGTTCTTTTTCTCCTTCTTGCACTCTTGGCCTGTTCCTTCTCGCGTCGCTGGCGCACTTCGTCGGGAACATCCGGGAGCGAGTCGAGGAAGCGGTTGTCCGACTGCCTCAGTGCTCCGATCTTGTTGTAGATCTCCTCGATGTCGAGGACGATCCCCATGTATCTGTTTTTATCTGCGGGAAGCTGCTCGGCGATATATTGCAGCTCATCCTGGAGGGCGTTGCAGCACTCCCTCGCGCGGTCAAGCTCCAGCCGTCGCTCGATGTATTCGGCGTAGTAGTTCGGCCAGATGGTGTTGGCTTGCCGGAGGTGTCTGCTGATCTCTCTGCATAGGTCAGCGATGTCGTCGCGCTCGTCCTCGATCAGCCACATGGAAAAGTCCTGCATCAGCACCAGGAGCATCTCCTGGCGAGCTTTTCGCTCTTCCTTGTCCTTAATATAGGCCGTGACTCTCTTGACGTGTTCCTCGAGCTTCTTCTCGCTGTACCCGAAACTTGTGAGCAGCTCCGTCGTGATCTTCCTCCTGAGTGCATAGACGAGGTGCTGAGTCTCCAGCGAAGACTCAGAGCGCTCACTCTTTGGTATGTCTGACATGTTTCACCTGCTCCCTTGATTACTTGATGCGCGGGGCGCGGAGGCCCCGCGGATGTTCGATCAATAGATCAGGAAAGCGGGGCGAACGCCGAGAGAGGCCGACGCGCCGTCGTTGTTCGCAGCGCCGCCGTAGTTGACACTCGCGAAGCCCGCCGCGGAGACGACGTCACGGAGCCACCAGTTCTCTCTGTTCGTGATCAGATCAGGACGTGCCTGGAAGAGCGCGAGCTGACTCTTGTCGATGCCTGTGTCGTAACCAGGAGCGGAGCTCCATGCCTCGTGTCCGTAGACCATGGACTCGTTCATGAGGTCGATCTGGCTGTCGTACCACGCCCAGCCGGATGCTGCACCGTTGGCCACTGCGTTGGTGAGTATCTGTCTGTGTGTGAGGACGTGATCCGCACCGAAGTCAGCCTTGACTGTAGCCAGTGCGTTGGCCAGTCCTGAGGTCTTCATCTTGCTGCCGTAATATCCGCCCGTTGTGACGTTGCTGTCGTTCATCACTCCGTTATAGAATGATTTATCCGGGAAGACGAGCATGTGGTGAGTGGTGAGCTCTGTGTCTCCGCAGTGCAGACGATAGTCCGCAT
>OCVV011289818.1_pt1 | contig 11753 bp, 7 predicted proteins | sample 1539721 | NCBI WGS metagenome assembly OCVV01 (sample SAMN02144230, study PRJEB22623) | gut metagenome | biome: sheep rumen | host: Ovis aries | place: New Zealand | reverse complement strand
CCGGATGTGAAAAACATCAGCGCTGTATCGTCGCCGCAGGAGGCATTCTCCGGGCGCCTGTAACGGCGGGTGAAAAGAGGATACTCCTGATTGAAATCATGCCAGCCTTCCCGGACTCCGTTCACCATGATCAGCGTTTTGACGCTGGGGCAGCGGGAGGCCGCCCGCTCCGCAATCTCGGCGGTGTCCCCGTCCGCGGTACAGATCAGGGCGCTGACGCCGGCCGCGTTAAAGCGGTACTCAAAATCGTGCTCCTTCAGCTGGTTGGTGGCGGGGATGGCGATGGCCCCCAGCTTGTGCAGCGCCACCATGGCAAACCAGAACTGATAATGCCGCTTCAGCACCAGCATCACCCGGTCTCCCCGGCCGATGCCCAGGGATGTGAAGTAATTGGCGCACTGGTTGGATGCGTCCTTGATGTCCTTGAAGGTGAATCTGGTTTCCTGGTGATGCTTGTCCACATAGAGCATGGCCAGCTTGTCCGGATACAGTCGGGCAATGCCGTCCACAATGTCGAAGCCAAAGTTGAAGGTATCCGTGTTCTTGAAATGGATATCCTTCAGCCGGCCGTAATCGTCCTCGGTGACGTCCACAAACTTCTCCGCCACCAGATGGCCCTCATATTCCGCGATCCGGGGTTTCGCCGCCTCCACCCGGATTTCTTCCGTCTTTTTCTCCTCGCCGGGAAGGATCACGGCGCAGAACACGCAGTCCTTGCCATCGACGGCGATCATGCCGTGGGGCAGGGAGGAATTATAATAGATGCTGTCCCCCTCGTGCAGGATCTCCGTATGGTCCCCTACCTGCACCTTCATGCTTCCCTGCAGCACCAGGTCGAACTCCTGCCCGTTGTGCGTCACCAGATGGATCGGCTCATTCTGCTGCTTCTCGGAATATTCATAGCGCACCCAGTACGGTTCGGCGATCTTGTCCTTGAATTTGGGCGCCAGGTTGGAAATGGCGATGCCTGCCTCCCGGGCGGTGGATTCGCCGTTGCCCCGGCGGGTCACGGTGTAGGTGGAAAGATAGGCGTTATGGCCTTCCAGCAGCTCTGTCAGCTCGATGTTGAACGTCTGGGCGCACTTATAGATAAAGGTAAAGGGCAGATCGGTCTCGCCCGCTTCATATGCCTCATATTCCTGGGCGGACAAATCTGTTTTCTGCGCCATATCCTCGGTCGTCCAGCCAAGGATCTCCCGCATCTCCCGGATACGGGTCGCAATGGCCTTCAGCTGCTTCAGGTCGGTTTGCGTGTTCATGGTTCTTCGTGGCTCCTCTCATTGAAAAAAATAACGACCCGTCTCATTCTTTGAGACGGGTCGGGTCGACTCGCGGTACCACTCAAATTGCGCAACCGGGATGCTGCGCCCCTTTCAGACACTGTCATGTCCTATGCACTTACGTAGCCTGCACGGAAGATGTCTACTGGGCGAGCCGCGCGTTTCGCGCCGCCTTTCGGATCTTCAGCTCAGAAGCGATGGAATTCAAGCTTTCGTTCACCGGGCTCACACCAACCCCCGGCTCTCTGGGGAACGTTCCGCTGTTCTGTCTTCGTCATAGCCTTTGCATATGAAATTGAGTGGATATTAGCACACCCCCGGGAATGTGTCAAGATGTAAATGCAAAAGATTTTGCCTCCGGTCAAAAAACGGAATCAGGCTCAGGGATGGAAATGCCTTCCTCCATGGCGGCAACGAGCCATTCATGTTTGGCCTTTTCGATATTCCGATACGCTCCTCAGCAGTTTCACCTGCGGAAAGGCATCCCGGCAATGCGGGAATGGATGCGGAAAAGCCGCCTTCATCAGCATCAGGAATAAGCTCTACGGTATAGGGAAGCTTCATGTATTCATCAATCGTCTTCATAACTCTTCGTCTCGCTTTCAACAAGATTTGCTTGTACATAAAGCCGGGATAATTTATACAGGATTCGCATTAATCTTTCCAGGATTTTAACTATCCACTCTTATGCAACTATCGCATTGGCGTTTACACGTTCAATCGTTTTGCGAATACCTGCCCATACAGACAGATCCGTAAACACCTCCACAATACTTCCCTGATCTGTAAACGGAGAATCCTGCAGCACGGAAAGATCCTTCATCATCCCGTTGTGAACAATGTATTCCACGATCTGGTTCACAAAGTAGATTTGCCGGCTGTCCAGCTGCGTACTGTCCAGATAATCCGCAAATGCAGCCTTGGCCGCAGCCATATCCAGGCCGATCACGCTCCGAACAAATTCACCCAAAGGAACTGATCCGATTTCCCGTTCATAATCCTGCTTCGTCCCAACCTCGCTCCACAGGATTCGTTCCAGCTCCGCCACATCGTCTTCCATCAGCGGAATATTGCTCTTCAGTTTTGCAATCGCTTCATTCTCCTGATGCTGGCGCACATAGTACTCGGCTTTCGCCTTATAATCCGCCAGATAATCGTTTTCCAGTTCCGATTCATGGAAATTCATGGAAAGGATTTCATCATCAAAATTGGTATTGTAAACAACCTGTTTGATGGGAATGTATTTGATCAGGTCCCGGATATTCTCCCGGATATTTTCAAACTCATTGATCCCGGCATTCTCCAGATAATCCGTCTTCAGGATCTTCTGAATCAGTTCCTGCTGCGCCATAATCTCCGGAATATTGGCAACCCCGGCAACCGCCTGCACTTTGCTGATCAGATCATGTCTCGCTTTGGAATACTTTTTCCCTGCCAGATAAGCCAGTTCAATCCCATAAAGCAACGCGTCAAACCGAAGCGCTTTCGCATCATCCGGATCCGGCATAATCAGCGGAGCCAGCTCGTCTGTCATCTCCAGCGTATTCTCAAAGGTCAAGGCCTTATAACTATCCGGATCGCTGTAAAGCTCCACATACTTCAGATGCTGCTTCACCGCAAAATTCTCATGATCCAGTTCCTGTACCTTGTCCAGCAATTCCTGTACCAGGGATTTCCGGAATGCAATCAGTTCCTCCGTCTGGTATGCCATATCCTGCAGTTTGTAAACAATCTGCGCTTTCAGGCTGAACAGCATGGCGGATAATGCTAAAGTATTGGAATTCACATGTCCTTTGTTCATCCGGAAGAATTCGAAGTTCCCGCAAAAGTCAAAGATATAGAATTTGCTCTTGTCTTCCCCGTCCATCAGTCCGGGGCACAGCCGGGTTCCGCGCCCGATCATCTGCCAGAACTTGGCCTTGCTCATCACCTTTTTGAAGAACACCAGGTTCAGCACTTCCGGTACGTCAATACCGGTGTCCAGCATATCCACAGAAATTGCAATCTGGGGTAATTTGTCCGGTTCAGAGAACTCATCAATGGCACTTTGGGCATAAGTCATATAGTTATCGATGACCTTTGCCCATCCCGGCAGCTGCGGAAACTCCTTCCCGAAATTCTTCAGGATCTCTTCCGCATGCTTATGGTTCTTTGCAAAGATGATGGTTTTTCCGATCTTGTTCCCGTAATCGATCTTCAGTCCTTCCTTCATCAGGATCCGCAGGACTTCCCGGATCGTATCCTCATTGAAGATCCATTCGTTCAACGCTGACGAGGCAATGCTTTCCGGAAGCTCTCCATTCTCATCCTCAAAGGTGTTTTCGTAGGCTTCCCGGTCTTCTTCAGAAAGTTCATCATATACGATTCCTTCCTGGATAAATTTCAGGGTAGTCTCCACGCTGATGAAATCCACCAGGTATCCATCCTTCACCGCCTGCGCCAATTCATAGCCGTAGGTGGGAATACCGTTCTGCAATTCAAAGATCTCATAGGTGTTCTTGTCGATTTCATCCTTGGGCGTGGCAGTCAGGCCTACAAGCGGTGCATCGAAATAGTCAAAAATATCCCGATACTTGTTATAAATGGACCGGTGCGCCTCGTCGCAGATCACCAAGTCAAAATGTCCGGGGGTAAACAGCCGTTGCTCTTTCTCATCCTGTATGGAATCAATGCAGTTATACATTGTCTGGTAGGTAGAGAAAACACAATGGGCAGAATAATTTGTCTTGTCCTCGCACAGGTTCACTACAGACAGATCCGGAAGCAGATTGACAAAGCTTCGCTTCGCCTGGGTTACCAGGGAATTCCGGTCCGCCAGAAACAGGATATCCCGGATCCAGCCTTTTTCCATCAGCACCTTGCACAGTGCGATCACCGTCCGGGTCTTCCCGCTGCCGGTTGCCATCACCAGCAGGGCCTTGCGGCGATTTTTCTTATCGAAGCTCTCGCATACCGCCTTGATCGCTTCCTCCTGGTAGTATCGTCCGGCAATGTTCTTATCTACATGGATCAAGCTCATTGGCTGCCGCATCCGACGCAGGTTGAACATCTTTTCCAAGTCCCGTTTGCTGAAGACGGCTGCAACCCGACGTTCCGGATACTGCCCGTCATCGATCCTGGTTTCAAATCCGTTTGTTAGGAAAATCACCGGACGACGGTTATACTGCTTTTCCAGCAGATCGGCATAAAGCTTTGCCTGCTGCCGGCCTTTCGCCACATCCACACATGTCCTCTTGGCTTCGATAACCGCCAGTGCTTTTCCGTCATCCCCATACAGTACATAGTCCGCATACCCGACTTCGCTCTTGTTGGGCATGCCGGGCAGTTCCACCTCATCCAGCCAGTCTTTCCCTTTCGTCCAGCCGGCATCTTCCAGCATGATATCGATATACAGTTTTCGGGTCTTGTATTCGGAAATCTCCAGGGGTTTAGGCGTATAGGTCTGCTGCTGTTCTTCACGCCGAACCGTCAATTCTTCCTTCAGGGCAGCATTTTCCTCGATCAGCTTCGCCAGCTGAATCTCTGTTTCCGGAGGCACCACATAAACCGGTGCGGAAGATTGTTCCGGTAATGCGGGATCAAAGGTGCCGGACTGATAGTTCATGCTGTAGCAGCACGCCACAAAGTCCATGAACACCCACAGGTTCTGCAGACATAGCATCGCCTGTTCTTTAGTGATCTTTTTCCCGTCATGGGCAGCGAAATTACCGATTTTGCGGATATACTCCAGACGCCGCATCAGGTTCGTATCCACGATATCCCGGAATTCTTCCGTGCTCAGCAAACTGACCAGCTTATCATCCCAAGGCATGGAAAGAGCACTGTCCACGGAATACATCCATTTGACAGCAAACTCCATCGCCCTGCGGCAGTTCAACACACATGCCGCCGGATCAATGCTATAGATTTTTTCCGCCGCCACCGCAACCTCCCCAAAGGAAGCAAAACCAGGCTCGGAAAGGAGAAAATCAAAGTTGGTCATTCTGATCACCATCCATAAATAACATTATACTGCATTTCTGATATTCTTTGCACTATAACACTCGACAACTTTTGATTTGTCGACCTGGGAGACGAAAGCAGCGAATTGTTTTTGAAGCCCCATTGGTGGGAGAATAACGCTTAGTGTTTCAAGTTGCTGTTTTGTAATTGCTTGTCGTGTTGCACCTCCAGATTCGCCTATGTCAAGCAGAACCCCTTTGAATCTGTCATTGAGAAATAGGTTGTTGGCAAAAACAGGGTGAAGGATTCCCTGTTTGCATCGGATAATAGCTACATGCTGATTGACTCTAGCAGGCAAAACATCATCAGGCACAATACAGGATCGAGCAACAGACGCTCCTGTGATATTGATGAAAACATCTTGGGCTCTGACATTCACGTTTTCAAGTTGTGCTGCTTGTTCTTCTGTTATGTGAGCTAAATCCTTATATTCAAATCTTCCATCGTGCACATTCATGCTTCGTATGAGAGATATACCTTCTTCCTGATAGCTCTCTTTTCCACCCCTTGGCGTTGCTCCAGAACCTATCTTAGTTGTAACTTCATGTAATGCATATATATCCCACCCTAAATTATTTACTACAGGATCCCCAAACATCTCGACAAATCGGGCTTTGATGAGGGTGTCGAGAGTGCGAAGCTGGCGCTGGCGGGATTCAATAACAGTTTCAACCAATGTGAGCACGTGCGCAATTGCTTCCTGTTTCTCCAATGTTGGATACGGAATCAATGTACTATCAAAATCTCCCTTTACAATATGCTTCATCGTCGCGCCATGTGTTTTCGATTCCATTTCGTGCAACTTATGGCTAACAGCGAATACAAAGTAATCTTTGCTTATTGGAGCCTTATCAAATACAACCCGGAAAATGTGTTGATTGAGGAGTGCTTTTCCACGGCTCCAAACATACACCCCAAGGCTTCCCGACCAGGAAATGAGGACATCGCCATCATTGATTTCAATCCTCGAAGGGTATTCACCATTATAGAAGCCAAGATCATAAGCATTTCCGGTTAAATCCTGAATCCGGATAATAGGCAAGCCAGTTGCTCCCCTATCTTCTGGCTTGAATGGATAACCATTGATATAACTTGCGACGTCGCCAAGCCGAATTGTAGTTGCCATCCCATCACCCTCACAAATCCGAAGTTGTTTATGCAATAAACTTCTGATGGGAGGATTTCACATTGCTCTGGTTCACAATGGCATATTGCATAGTGGTATCGATCTGCGAATGTCCAAGAATTTTTTGCACCTGCTCTATGGGCATACCTTTATCAATTGCTCTGGTCGCCATCGTGCGCCGGAATTTGTGAGGATGAATCCGATCAAGAGAAAGCCTGCGGCCCAACTGCCGTAACCGTATTTCCACACCACTGATTTGCAACCGGTTATGTTTTCCATTCAAGGATACAAACAGTGCGGGATTCCTGTCAGTCCGCGAAGACAGGTATTCAATCAAATGTATTTTTGCTTTAGCATCAAAATATACTCGCCGTTCTTTATCTCCTTTGCCGAATACTACACATTCTCTCTGCTCCATGTTAACGTCACTGATATTCAGCCTTACCAGCTCCCCAACACGGATACCAGTTGAATACAGCAGGTCGATGATCGCCAGGTCCCGCAATTCTTCACAGGCATCCCTCATCTTTTCCATGCTCTCATCATTGATCACGTCTTTTACTACCGTCTTTGTTTTGATTTTGTGAATCCTTTTCATGGGGCTTTTGAGAATATAATCCTCTTCTTCCAGCCAGGAAAAGAAACTGGAAATGTTCCTGCGGATGTTATCCACCGTTACTTTACTGCAACCACCATGCTTTTGATATTCCACAAGATACGCCCGAATCTCGTCTGTTGACATTCTCCGGATTGGTGTGCTGATCTTTGACAGCATATGTTCAACGGTCACACGGTAGTACTTTAGGGTTCTTTCGGAGCAGCCTTCGATTCGCTTGGCGTCCAGGAAAAGTTTGAGATATTCACTGTTTTCAATGTCCTCCCTATGCGGTGCCTGCTCTGATAAATGGTGTAGAAGTACTTCCTGCAGCTTTTTCATCTGCGCTACACTCAGATATTCCGCCATCTCGTTCAAGATGTTGACCAGTTTTTCTTCCATGATGATACACTCCTTTTTCATTGTGTACCATCATCCTTCACCGGCTCTTGCCATCAACGCTTTTTATCTCTGAGATAAAATATTTTCACTTCATTGGTTTACTGCCCCATCGGCGTTTGGGCACTCTCAATAATACGTCTGAAGAAAGCAGATACGTCTATATATAACTGACTCACAATATATGTTATGGCAATTCTGCAGAACTTTACAGAGACCTCTTTTCATTATCCAAAGTACTGCTGCATCAGACTATCAAACAACAACTGAGCCTTATCCAACGCCGCCTGCACGACAACTTTTGATTTGTCGACCTGACTCGCAAAAAACTCAAATCTCCGTTGACTTTCCCTATCTGGAATAGGGACGACCAGATCTCCAATATCCTGTAACGAAAGGTTAATTTGGGCTATACCTCTCTTCTTCTTGTTGTACTGCTCAGTTACGAGCGGAGATTCGAATGCACTTATGAGATAGCGCTTTGATATATCACAATCATCTTCCAGCCTTATAATAGCAAGTGCCTGGTTTGTATTGCCTGGAAGATCATGTTTTTCAATAATTGCAGTTCTTCCGATTGCTCCTGCTATTGAAAAGAGTATATCCCCTTCTTTCAGCTGAGATCTCCTAAAGCATTGATGACATTCTTCTGATACATGCGCAACTTTATCTAGATTAATAGTATGCTGTTCAGTAATACTTTCGATTTTGAAGAAGTTTATTCCGACATCTTGAAATTGAAAGCCAGCTGTTGTAGGGGTAGTACCTTTTGTTATTACTGAAGTTACTTCCCTGAGTGTTTTTTTCGGATAGCGCGATGAATCAAACATCTCGACAAATCGGGCTTTGATGAGGGTGTCGAGGGTTTGGAACTCCTTTCTTATATCATCAGTGATCTTCTTCACTTCTTCCAGAATCTTGACAATCTGTTTTTGTCTTTCTATAGTGGGAACCTCAATCATTGCATCTGTCAAGTTACCTAGCTTTATATATTTTATCACTCCACCGATAGATAATCTGCGTAATTCCTCAACATAGCCATACAAGAAATAATAAAGATATGGTATATAGAGCCTACCGTCACCGTTGCCCTCTATAATGTATGTCCTTTGGTATGCATCGAACTTTCCATTGTAATACTTAACATTAAGATCGCCATTGCCTGCGACTAAAACACATTCACAATCATATGAATACGTGCTTATTCTTAAAGTTTCCCTTGAGCAAGTAAAGAAAGGGAAATCGCCATCAGAAGAAGAAGCATTAGCATCCAGTTTCCCTGTTTTTATTCTCGTGAGATCCCCTAATCGTATCTTCATCCCATTATCCCCACAAATCCGAATTTACTGTTCCAACAATTTTTCCAACTCGTCCATCTCTTTGTCAATCTTCATTTCTAATTCCCGCAGTTCCGCCATAATCTCTTCAGTCGGAGGATACTCCGCGGGTTTATATTCTGTCTGTTTGTATTTGTTGATGGACAAATCATAATCGTTCTGGACAATCTCTTCCTTCGGCACCAGGAAGGATTGTTCTGTACGTTTACGTTCTTCTTCCCCTTCCCGGTTTGCGAATCTGGCGATAATATCCGGGATATCGTTTTCTTTGGTTTCGCTCCGTTTGTCGTCCAGACTGAAGCCATCCGCTTTCATGTCGTAGAACCAAACCTTGTCCGTCCCGCCGTGGTTCGTCTTGGTAAAGATCAGCACGGCGGTGCTGACGCCTGCATAGGGTTTAAATACACCGGAGGGCATCGAGATGACTGCTTCCAGCCTGTTGTGATCAATGATTTCCTGCCGGATCGCCTTATGCGCAGTGGATGATCCGAACAACACACCATCCGGAACAATGCAAGCGCATCTTCCGCCGATTCTCAGCATCTTAAGGAACAGAGCAAGGAACAGCAGTTCTGTCTTTTTGGTTTTACAAACCTTCAGAAGGTCGGTACTGACAATCTCAGAGTCCAGGCTTCCCTTGAAGGGCGGATTAGCCAGAATCAGGGAATACTTCTCCCGGTCCTGGTTCTGGTCGCTCAGGCTGTCCCGGTATTCGATGAAGGGATTCTCTACGCCATGGGTCATCATGTTCATGGCGCCGATGCGAAGCATGGTGCGGTCCATATCAAAGCCGGTGAACATCTCGTTCATATAGTGTTCCCGGTTTTCCTTATTGAAAAAAACTTCGGACTTTTTATTTTCCTTCAGGTAGTCGCTGGCGGCTACTAGGAATCCGGAAGTTCCGCAGGCAGGATCGCAGATCAGATCATCCGGCTTGGGCTGCATCAATTCCACCATCATACGGATAATATGGCGGGGCGTACGGAACTGGCCGTTTACACCGGCGGTAGACAATTTCGACAACAGATACTCGTAGACATCGCCGCGGGCGTCCGTATCACTGAGTTTTGCCATCTGCTCATACATATCGTCCATAGCCGTGACGATCTTATCCAGCATCAGAGGAGTAGGCACTTTGAAGATAGCGTCACCCATGTATTTTGAATAAGCGCTTTCCTTATTTCCATGCAGATTCTTGATGAACGGGAATACCCATTCCTGCATGACGCTGTACATCTTCGCTGCCGGAAAATCGTGAAATACACTCCACTTCAATTGGGTGCCATCCACCGTCTGGCTCCCAATCTGCACTTCCTCCGCGAAGATGCTCTCGAAGGGCAGGCCCAGCATGGCACTTTCCTTTGCCCGCAGGGTATCAGCAGTATCCAGGTCATGGATGAACATGAGATAGGTCATTTGCTCAATAACATCCAACGGATTGGTCAGGCCGCCTGTCCAGAAGATTTCCCAAATGCTGTCAATCCTGTTTTTCAGTTCACCGGTAATCATTTGTCATCCACCTCACGATTCCAAATATAGGATGTATAACGGCCGCCGCCGATTTTCAGAACTTCCCCGCTTGCAAGGAGACTTTCCAATGCCCGTTGTACGGTCTTCGGACTGATATCAGGACACTGTGCCATAATCTCCGCTTTGGTCATCTTCCTGCTGCTGTTGCAGATTGTTTCCTTTACACGGTCCGGTTTTGACAGGCCTTTTGTGATCAGAATTTCTACTCTGTCAGAGAAATCCTTGTAAGCAGCAATAATCACTCCGAGCATATACCGTGCAAAAGGCAGATAATCATTCTTTTCCTCATGCCATCCGGCATCACTGTCCTGCAAAGCTTCGTAGTAGCTTTCTTTATGATCTGCAATCAGCTTTTCCAGGCTGATATACTTCCCAACAATATACCCAGACCGGTAAAGAATCAGCAGCGTCAGCAACCGGCTCATTCTTCCGTTTCCGTCATTGAATGGATGGATGCACAGGAAATCCAGGATAAAGATGGGCATCAAAAGAAGCGGATCTATATTCGGATCTTTCAGGGCATCATTGAACTCATTGCAAAGCAATTCCACCGCTTCCGGTGTTTCCCATGCAGGTACCGGCTGGAAGCGAATCAGTTTGGTGCCGTCCGGCATTTCCTCTGCAATAATGTTATCGCTGTTCTTATAGTTTCCGCCAAATCCCGGATTATTGAATTTATACAGGTCCCGATGCAACTGGAGAATCATTCCGGGGCGAACCGGAAGATATTCATAATTTTCATGGATGGTTGTCAGAACATCCCGATAACCGGCAATTTCCCGCTCATTACGGTTCCGCGGCGCTGTTTTGTTCCGAACGATTTTCTTCAGCCGATCATCTGTAGTGATAATTCCCTCAATCCGGTTGGATGCCTCTGTGCTCTGGATTTTTGCTATCTCCAGCAATTCGGACAATGTGTCCTTATGGGCTTCAATGAACAGATTCTGCTGTCCCTTTTGTTCGTGTATCTGAGCCAGGCAGGAAACAATCTCCGGGGTCAGCAGCTTCTGATATGTTTCTTTATAGTTCAGGCTTCTCATCCAATTTCCTCATTTTCCGATCATTATTCTCGTGTGTGCCGGATTTGCCTGTATTGTACCATTAAATTAACCAAAAAACAATTCAATTTAGCCATATGTTGTGGAAATGGCTAAATTGAATCTGCAAATGGCTATCTTGATTTTAAATGTGTCTGGAACTGGTCGGGATTCATATTCCCTACATATTTCCACCAAGGATAGTACAAAAACCGGTCGAATATGAATCTTCGAGCGTTCTTAACAATATTCTGGCATTTGCTTCCAGAAAACTGCGCCTCGTATGCCTTTGCCTTATTTGCCTGCGGCCTCCGATACGATCTGCACCGCGGTGCCAAGCGCCTGTGTCACCCTGGACGTCTCCATCGTTTTCGGCACATGGATAAAGCCTGCGGGGATGGTATGGTTCACAGCGTCCATCAGCGTATAGAAAACCGCATTGCAGAC
>OCVV011343202.1_pt1 | contig 11754 bp, 11 predicted proteins | sample 1539721 | NCBI WGS metagenome assembly OCVV01 (sample SAMN02144230, study PRJEB22623) | gut metagenome | biome: sheep rumen | host: Ovis aries | place: New Zealand | reverse complement strand
AATGATAATGAATGTCAATGGACTAGATATTAAAAAAAAGAGCATATATAGCTACGTAACCTATATATGTTTTTCTTATGTCTACACAGTTTTTGCACAACAATTTAGTTAAATTTTGCTGTGCAAGATTAAATATTTTTAAACTGTGTTTCTTGAAAACGTTGATTTTAAAGGGATTAAACAGGTATGATTTACCAATTGTTGTTCGCCACCAGAAGAGAGCAACCACATTATTTCACCTATGCTACTCCCCACGCTTTGTGATATACTATAACTAATCTTATAAAGAGAGATGGAGGGACTAGCCCTTAGATATCTCACCAACCTATTAAGTTAGGTGGTAATGCTAGATCTATAAGGTAACATAAAGTAATGTAATTATACTTAGTGTTATCTCTAAGTATTTTTCTTTTTATAAGATTAGAGAGGAAGTACAAATGAGAACACAGTTTATTGTTCAAGAGAAAGATAAATACAAAAGGAAATTATTCTATAACTTTATTCATGAAACATATAATTTAAAAGTTTGTTATCCATTTGATAAAGACAAATTTATTGAAAGTAAATTTCCATTTGTAATTGATTTTAAAGACAATAGTTTTTGGATAAGTGATAGTATTACTTGTTGTGCTGCAGCAGCCCAAACAAATTCAATATATAGTATTGATGAATTTAAAAAATCATTGAAAAAAGATAAATTGTAAATGCCAACCACTTAAAATTATGTTAAAATATAATATATAAGTATTTAGGAGAGAATATGAAAAAGGGAAATTTAATATTAATGTGTATTATTGTTTGGTATATATGTTTTTATGCTATATCAGAATTATGTAAAGTTATAACTAGCAATGGCTATATTATTACAATAGTATCATTTTTAATACCATCAATTATTGTAACGATTTTATATCATTATATGTTATCATTAATAAATAATCGAAATGACAAAGTTAAAGAATATAGCACAAAATATAAAAAGATACTAGATATAAATAAAGAATATGACTTTAAAAATGTAGATAATGAATTAATCTTAGAAGAAAATGAATTTTCTATAAAAAGTTTTAATGATATTCTTGCTAAACAAGTTCTTTTATATCGTATAGAAAATAACGAAGATAATATTAGAGAATGGATAGAAAATGCTATAATTAATGAAAAACTTTATAAACAATATGATACGGATATAAAATCTATTAATGATGAAATGAATACATCACTAATAAATAAAACGGGATTAGATGAAAAAAAGTTCAAAAAGATAGAGAAAAATCTAATTGAAAATATAAAATATACTGATAATGTATATAAAATAAGAGCTCATGTAATCGTTTACTTTCTTAATAAAGATTATACTATTTTAAATAAGAAGGATAGATATATCTTTTATGATGAAATAATCCAAATTTATGAAGAGTGGAAACAAGGTAAAAAATATAATGAGAGTACTAAAAAAGAAAGAAAATTAATGAATTATAGTTTAAGAAAAGAAGTTCTTAAAAGAGATGGATATAAATGCTGTATATGTGGAAAAACAGAAAAAGATGGAATAAGACTTGAAATTGACCATATTATTCCAGTATCAAAAGGAGGGCAATCAACAATAAGTAATTTACAAACATTATGCAGTAGTTGCAATGCGAAAAAAAACACATTAGATAATGATACATATAGAAAAAAATATATTAAAAATAAATTAGTTGATTTTAGAAAGAATCGTTCAAAAGAATTAAATATCCCTGCATATTACGTATTTACAAATGATGAATTAGATAAAATATTAAAGCTTATGCCAAAGAATTTTGAAGAGTTAAAAGAATCTAAAATACTTCCTAATGTAAAATTATATAATCATGGAGAGTTAATTATTAAAGTTATTACAGATAAAACAAACTAAGTTAAATATGACTTAGTTTTTATAATCTATCTTTCTACCAACCCACAAAATTATAAAATTTTCGTGAAATTTTAATAAAATATATGAATTATGAAATTTATATGATATAATTTTCTATATGAAAGTAAGGTGGCGTAATGAGTCTTATTGAATTTAAAAATGTGACTATGCAATATAAAAATGGTGTAACTGCGCTTTATGAACTTTCTCTTTCTATAGAAAAAGGAGATTTTGTATTCATAATTGGTGGTTCTGGATGTGGAAAAAGTACTTTAATAAAACTTTTATATAGAGAAGAAAAACCAACTAAGGGTTCTATAATTCTTGGTGGTATTAATGTTGGTAAATTAAGAAATCGTAGTGTTTATAAATTAAGAAGAAAATTAGGAATCGTTTTCCAAGATTATAGATTACTTCCTAAGTTAACTGTATATGAAAATGTGGCTTTTGCTCTTGAAGCTATTGGGGAAAAGAAAAAAAATATTCGTCCTAAAGTATTAAAGTCACTTGAATTAGTTGGCTTAAAAGGAAAAGTAAAAGAGTATCCTGAAAACTTATCTGGTGGAGAACAACAACGTGTTGCAATAGCTCGTGCGATAGTAAATGAACCAAAGGTTTTAATTTGTGATGAACCTACTGGTAATTTGGATCCATTGATGAGTATGGAAATTGTTGAATTACTTTCTGATATTAATCAAAAAGAAGGTACAACTGTATTAATGGTTACTCATGATAAAGAAATAGTAAACAAAATGAAAAAGCATGTTATTGCCCTTAAAGATGGTCATTTGTTTAAAGATTATAAGAAGGGGGAATATGTAAATGAAATTCTTTAGAGTTATTGGAAGAAGTATTCGTGATGCTTTTAAAAGTGTTGGAAGAAATTTCTCATTATCCATTGCTGCGATAACTTGTGTTGTAATTACTCTTATTATTGTTGGTGTTGCATTAGTTATTAAAGAAAATGTTGAAAGTGCTACTAGTAAATTAGAGAAAGATTTGTCTATTGTGGTTTTTATTAGTAATGATGCGGATAGTTTTGATATAAATAGTTTAGAAACACAGATTAAAGGTATAGAAAATGTTGATCCAAGTTATGTTATGTATCAAAGTAAAGCAGAGATTAAGAATACTATGATGGAAGAAAGTGACACATTTAAAAATATCATGGAAGATTGGGATGATGAAGAAAATCCCTTACAAAGTGTTTTCATAGTTAAAGTACTTGATGCAAAGAAAATAGGAGAAACTGCTACAGCGATATCTAATTTAGATAATGTAACTAAAGCTCCATATGGTCAAGGTATGGTAGAACAATTAATTGAAGTATTTGATGGAGTTAAGAATTTTGCTTATATTGCAGTTATCGCTCTTGTTTTAGTAACGGTGTTCTTAATTATTAATACAATTAAATTAACTATATTTTCAAGAAAAAGAGAAATATCAATTATGCGATTAGTTGGAGCAAGTAATTCATCAATAAAATTACCTTTTGTATTTGAGGGTATGCTAATTGGTATCATTGGGGCTATTGTTCCTATTATATTGGTTGTTTATGGATATTATTCACTATATAATATCTTAGGTGGTAAATTAATAACTGATATAATTACTCTTGTTCCTCCTAAAGAAATAGTTTTTAAAATAGGATTATTTATTTTAGGAATAGGGGCAATAGTTGGAATGATAGGTTCATCAAGTGCAGTAAAAAAATATTTAAAAGTATAGAAAAACTATACTTTTTTTTAAAAATAATGTGGACTATTAAGAAACAATTTAGTACAATTTATGTATGAGTGTAATTATAGATAAAATAAATGTTCTATCAAAATCAAAATTTCGTGGTAGTTTTCATCTACGTAAATATATGATTGATTATATAAATAAAGTTGGACTTGAAAAGATTAGGGAAGATGCTATATACTTTATAAATAATCGAATAAGTGATACATCCAAAGTTATTGATGGAAAGCAAACTCCTATGAAAAATCATCCAGTCTTTATAGCAGAACATGCTACAGCAACTTGTTGTAGAAATTGCTTATATAAGTGGCATCATATACCAAAGGGAAGGTTATTAACACCTCATGAAATAGATTTTTGTGTAGAACTTATTATGACTTGGATAAAAAAAGAATTAAAAAAGAATAATTAATTTTATAAGAATTTTTAGATGTTAAAATGAATAATCTTTTATAAGTGGAAAATATCTATTAAAAGTAAAAAATAATATAGATTTTCATTATTTAATATGATAGAATAAAGAATCAAAAAAGGAGGCAGATTATGTTAGAAATAAAGAATATTACTAAAATATATGATACAGGTGGCTTTAAACAAAAAGCATTAGATTCGGTTAGTGTTAATTTTCGTGAAAATGAATTTGCTTCCATTCTTGGTCCATCTGGTAGTGGAAAAACAACATTTTTAAATATTATTGGTGGACTTGATCACTATACATCAGGAGATTTGATTATCAATGAAATAAGTACTAAAAATTATAAAGATTCTGATTGGGATAGTTTTAGAAATCACCGTATTGGTTTTGTTTTTCAAAGTTATAATCTAATACCACATCAAAATGTTTTATCAAATGTTATGCTTGCCCTTACTTTATCAGGTATATCAAAAAAAGAAAGTATAAAAAAAGCCAAAAAAGCTTTAGATGATGTTGGACTATCTAATCATATATATAAAAGACCAAGTCAATTATCAGGTGGTCAAATGCAAAGAGTTGCAATAGCAAGAGCTTTAGTAAATGATCCTGAAATACTTCTTGCGGATGAGCCAACTGGTGCCCTTGATTCTAATACTAGTATTCAAATAATGGAACTTTTAAAGAAAATAGCTAAAGAAAAATTAGTTATTATGGTTACGCATAATCCAGAACTTGCTAAAGAGTATTCAACAAGAATTATTACCTTAAAAGATGGTAAGATAACTAGTGATACAAATCCATACGATGGTAAGATTGATACAAAAGAAAATAGCGAACAGAAAAAAAATAAAACTAAGAAAACTAAAATGAGTTTTTTAACTGCAATGAGCTTATCTTTTAATAATTTAATGACTAAAAAAGGTCGTACAGTTTTAGTTGCATTTGCAGGATCTATAGGAATTATTGGTATTGCCTTAATCCTTGCTTTATCTAATGGTTTCCAAGGTTATGTTGATAAAATTAGTGAAGATACATTAACTTCATATCCATTAGTGATAGAAGAACAACAAGCAGATATAACGGGAACTCTTCTTTCCATGACAAGTAGGACAGGTGAAAGAAAATCAACTGATGAAATAATAGAACAACAATATATATCAAAAATGTTAAAAAATATAAGCACCAATGATTTAAGAAGTTTTAAAAATCATCTAGAAAATAATTACGATAAAATAAAAAATGATATATCATCAATAAAGTATACTTATAGTGTTGAACCATATATTTATACAGTTGATGGTACAAAAAAAATAGCAAAAGTTAATCCCAATAATTTATTTAGTTCAATGTTTAGTAGTAATATGATGATGAATATAGGAACTTATACATCTGTCTATTCTGAAATGATTGATAATTATGATATTTTAAATGAATCATATGATATATTAAAAGGTCGTTGGCCAGAAAAATATGATGAGATGGTAATAGTTCTTAGTGATGCAACAACAATATCAGATTTATTAGTATATTCTCTTGGATTTCGTGATACAAGTGAATTAAAAAATATGATTAATAAGATTATGACAGGAGAAAGTGTAGAAGTAGAAAATGAACCTTTAAAATTATCCTTTGATGATTTGTTAAATCTTGATTTGAGATTAATTATGTCTAGTGATTTATATAAATATAATAGTAAATATGATGTATATGAAGATATGAGTGAAAATACTGATTTTCTAAAAAATCTTTATGATAAAGCATTAAAATTAAAAATAGTTGGTGTAGTAACTGCAAAAGAAGGAATTACTACAATGACTTTATCACCTGGTGTTAACTATCGAAAAGAATTAACTAAATATATAATTGATTATGCTAAGGATAAAGATATTGTAAAAAAGCAATTAGAAGAAAGTGAGATAGATGTAATATCTGGTAAAAAGTTTACATCTGGAAAAGACTTGAATTTAGACTTTAAAGATTTAATTGAAGTAGATGAAAAACAAATTTCCAGTGCATTTAATGTTAAACTAGATCAAAATAAGTTAGCAAAGGAAACAGAAAACTATATTAAGTCAATATCAAGTTTAATTACTACTAATACTTTACCTGCTGAAGAAGATTTTAATAATACTTTAAATACTTTAATTACAGGATTAATCAATAGTTTAGGTGAAACAATAAGCTTGAATGATGTTGATACTACTATTGATACCTTATTTAAAAAAGAAGATAATATTAAGTTGATTTCTAATTTAGAAAATAAGTATGTAGTACCAGGGGATGTATATATCAAAACTTATACAGGTATATTAAAAACTATTCTAGAAACATATATAAATTCTTATGTTAAGATGGATCCATCTTTAACTATTGATACGAATAATCCCGTTGCAAGAGTAAATAAAGAGATGTTAAATGGTTCAATAAATATAAGTAATAATCCTTTATTTGCAGGTGTTACAAAGCAAATGGGAAGTGTTATGACAGAAGCAAAAATGAATAAAGAAATATTAACTAAAGTATCAGAATTAACTTCAAATATAACTAAATCTTTTGCTAATTCATTTAATGTTGATCCAAGTAAGATAACAGGTGCTTTTAAACTTAAATATTCCGAAGAAGAAATAAGAAGAATAATATCAGCAATGCTTACAAATAATGAATCAAATGCTAAAAGTAATTTAATATCATTTGGTTATCAAGATTTAGAAGAACCAACATTAATATCATTTTATTTTAATAGCTTTGAAGGTAAAGAAAACTTCCTTAATTTCTTAGATAATTATAATGAAGAAATAGAAAAAGTTAACAAAGACAAGAAAATTAATTATTCTGATACAACAGGAATACTTATGAATTCAGTTAAAACAATAGTAGATGCAGTAAGTTATGTATTAATTGGATTTGTCTCTATATCTTTGGTAGTTTCTAGTATTATGATTGGTATTATTACATATATTTCTGTTTTTGAAAGAACAAAAGAAATTGGTATTCTAAGAAGTATTGGGGCATCAAAGCATAATATATCATCAATCTTTAATGCAGAAACATTTATAATAGGATTACTTTCTGGTTTATTCGGTATAGGAATTAGTTATATGTTAATACCAATTATTAATAGTTTAATTCATCATTTTACTGGTAATATTCCACTTAATGCATATTTAAGTATTAAAAATGCTAGTATTTTAGTAACTTTAAGTGTTATATTAACATTGATTGGTGGTTTTATTCCATCAAGAAGTGCTGCTAAAAAAGATCCAGTAGAAGCTTTAAGAAGTGAATAAAAAAGAAGATTTTAGTTATCTTCTTTTTTCATTATTTAATTCATATTTATCTTCTAAATAATTAAGATATTCTAAGAAAGTCATATTATTTTTTATTAATTCTTTATCTATTTCTTCCTTAAAGTTTATAGACATTACTCTATTACGTAAATCATTTTGCCTTGTAATAAGCATTGGGTTATTAAAATTATAAAAGTGATATAAATTTTCTCTTGTATCCTCAATTCCATATTTCATTTTCATAACACTTATACATTCTACTAATAGTTTTTCAATTACATTATTATCTTCTTTTATAGTACTTTCAGTAACATTATTATCTTTATTTTTTAAACTTTCAATTACATATAAATAGTTTTCTAGTGATATATTTTTACTAGATAATAGAAATTTTAATTTAGTTGCAAAATCATATTCTTTTAATTGAGATCTTAGATTATTTTCACGAGTTATATAATTATAATTATCAGTCATTAATAATATTTTTATTCTACCAATAGCCATTTCTCTATTTTCTTTATTAGACATTATCTTAATTGCATTAAAAAATAATTCTTTAGTTTTATTTTCATCTAAATTTCTATCGTTAACTTGTTGTTTGTTGTTAATCTTGTTAAAATATTCATTAAATTGTTCTATATAGTAGTCATTATAAGAAGTGATAATTAATTCTGTGATATTTTTTAAATCAATTAATTCCTTGTTATTATAAAGTTTAAATTTTTTAGTTATCTCTTTAATATTTGAATCATCTTTTAATATTTTTTGATAAAAATTATTTATAAAAGCAATAAAACTATTGGAATTAATATCTTGTAATAAATTATTATCTTTCATATACGCTAAATATAATCCAATATAAGTTGCAATTACTTGATTATATGATAAATTACCATCACTTGTAATAGAAATACTGTTTTCAGTAAATGTAAATGGATTAGGTTTTATCATTCCTTCCATAATATAGGGATTACTATTCACAAACGCAATTAATTTTTTGGCATCATTTATATTAGTAAGTCTTACTACAATATTATCAAAACGTATTTCCTTACCAATTTTAGATAGATGACTAATATTATTTTTTTCTAAGTAATCAAATATTTCTATAGCAGATTTATACAAATGATTATAATCAATAGGAATGTATAACTTAATATAATTATCTAAATGATCAACATTACCATTTTTAAATTGACAAAAATATTGCCATGTAGGACTTACAAATACTTTAATATTTTTTTTATCTTTAAAGTAATTAATCCATCTATCAAAAAATGGTCCTGCTAATTTATCTTTATCTTCCTCACTAACACCAATTCTAATTAAATGATGATAGATTGTATTAACCATATTCCTATCATGAAAATCTAATTCTGGGTTTTCTAATATTATTTGTTTCCAAAATAATAGAAACTCATTAATTTTATCTTTGTTCATTATTATCACCTAGATTTTTGATATCTTCTAAATTAAGTTCAATTGTATCTTCTAGTTCTCTTAATTCATCAAATTCATCTCTTCCTTCAATTATTTCATCATCTAATTTAATTTTTTCATTATTATATAATACTTCCATACATCCTCCTATTTTTAATTATATCATTTAAAGAATTATGCTTCAATAAAAAAACTTGTGTTTGGTTAAAAATAATGATATAGTAAAAATATGATAAACGATGATTTGTTTGTAGTAGTTAATAACGAAAGTGAGGTGTAAGCCAAGTTATTTTGGTGAAGTGTATGAAATATAATTATACGGCGTATTATGATACGAAAGAAAAAAGAATTAATGCGATTGCTGAGGATATTTTAAGTGAGTATCCAAGATTAGGAAAACTTGCTATTGAAGCCGCAGAAATGGAAAAGCCATTTGGAAGAGTTAATGCAGATTATGATTTATTTAGTGATCAAGAAAATCGTATAAATCGTTTGATAGATATAGTGATTGTTACAGAAGGAAAACCACAATATCAAGAAGAGTATCTTAAGGCTTGTAAAGATTTAATTCAAAATTATGAAAGTTGGAAAAAATGTTTTACTTATGCTAATAGAGAGGAACAAGCAGCATATATGGTAATAAAAAGATTTATTGAACATGAAAAAGATAAAAGTAAACCTTTAATGACTTTTAAAGAAGCACAGGAAGAACAGTGGAAACTGAGACGAGAGCAGGAAATGCAAGAAAAATCAGAGCGCCTTAGAACAAGATATCCAATGTTAGGTAGTGAGATAACTAATAAAGTTATAGAAGATGAGTATCATAGTGGTATTTGGCTTAGATTTCAAGAAATGGATATTATTAGACTTGTTTCAATTATTAAGTTAATTGAAGGAAATGAAAAGTATACTGAAGCATATAAAGAATATTTAAAAGAACTTAAAAATATGTATGAAAAGTGGCAAAAATATGAAAATTTTTATATGAACGATGATATGAAAATGGTTGTTGAAATGATGGATAGATTAAATAAACATTTAGCTGATGAAAATGTACCAATTGCAACTTTTGCTGAGATTAAAAACGAATTAAACGATAAAGGAAAAAAGAGGTAAAATATTATTTAAAAATTAATTAAAATCTATTGCAATGATTTTAATAATATGATATTCTCATTAAGGTGGTAAAAATGAGGAAGTTTGATTCTTTATTCAAATCTATTGATATTGATTTAAAGGGGCTATCTTTTCTATTTTTACTATTTTTATTAATTATGAAGTAAACATCAATTATTTTTAATAATTGGTGTTTTATTTTGTAATTAAAATAATTGTTAGAAGGAGGATGTATGAAGAAAGACAATTATTTACTTTATGATGTTGGTGATACACCACCAAAGGGGAAAATGGTTATATTAGCACTTCAACATGTACTTGCAATGTTTGGAGCAACAATACTTGTTCCAATATTAGTTAATGATTTAGCAAAGACAGAGGTATTAACAATACCTGTAGCATTATTTACAAGTGGTATAGGAACTCTTATTTACTTATTATGTACAAAAGGAAAGTCTCCAGTGTATTTAGGTTCTAGTTTTGCATTTATATCACCAATTGCTTATGCATATTTAGCAGGTGGACATTCTTCAGTTGGTATGGGGATAATGATAGTTGGATTAATCTATGTATTAGTTGCATTATTAATTAAAATATTTGGTAAAAGTTGGATTGATAAATTAATTCCACCAATAGTAATTGGTCCAATGATTATGGTAATTGGTTTAGGTCTTGCTCCTTCTGCTATATCAAGTATTGGACTTAATGGAAGTAATATAGATATTAAATCTATTATAGTAGCATTAGTATCATTTATTATTACTGCTATTACTGCAACAAGAGCTAAAGGATTTTTAAAAATTATACCTTTTCTAGTTGGAATTATATCAGGTTATATATTATCAATAATTCTAGGAATAGTTGATTTTTCTTCAGTAGAAAGTGCTAGTATATTTAGTATTCCTAAGTTTATTATTCCTTTTAAAGATTATGCAATTAGTTTTAAAGGAGTTCTTACTATTGCACCAATTGCATTAGTTACTATTGCAGAACATTTAGGTGATCATATGGCATTATCTACAATTATTAAAAAAGATTTAATAAAAGATCCAGGTCTTGATAGAACTTTAATGGGTGATGGTATTGCAACTAGTGTTGCAGGAATTCTTGGTGGACCAGCTAATACGACGTATGGAGAGAATACATCAGTTGTAGGTATGACAAAAGTTGCTTCTATTAAAGTTATTGGACTTGCTGCAATATTTGCAATAATTATTAGTTTCTTTGGACATATTACAGAAGCATTATCTACTATACCAAAACCAGTATTAGGTGGTATTTCACTATTACTTTATGGTTTTATTGCAGTAAATGGTCTTAAAGTAATTGTTCAAAATAAAATAGATTTTGATGATATAAGAAATGTTATTATTGCATCAACAATGTTAGTATTAGGTTTAGGTGGTGCAGTAATATCTATCACATCAGGTGATGTTAATATATCAATATCAGGTATGAGTCTTGCAGCAATATCTGGAATAATACTAAATTTAGTACTTCCTAAAACAAAAAAATAATTATTAACAGGTTTGTGGAAAAAATAAAAAGTATTTAATCTCAATAATTAAGTACTTTTTTTGTTATTTGTTAAACCTACTATATAATCAATACTGATTTTATAATATTTAGATAAATTAATTAATATATCAATTGGTATAGTTCTTTTTCCGGTTTCATATAGTCCATATTGTTGTCTTGTTATATTTAGTATTTTTGCAATATCTTCTTGGGTTAAATCATTATCTTCTCTTAAATCCTTTAATCTTTTAAAGTACATATAACACCTCATAATGAAAATTTTATATGCATTTATTTGAATTCTCTTGAAAAGCATTTATTTGAATGCTATAATT
>OCVV011272701.1_pt1 | contig 11758 bp, 14 predicted proteins | sample 1539721 | NCBI WGS metagenome assembly OCVV01 (sample SAMN02144230, study PRJEB22623) | gut metagenome | biome: sheep rumen | host: Ovis aries | place: New Zealand | reverse complement strand
ACATGAGCGTTCCTCCGCCTACGGAAGAGATACCCCTTCCGGATATCGGCGACATGCCCGAAGAGATATGCATGACGCCGGATATCTTCGGGCCGCCAGACGATGCCTGGACGGAATTCTGAGACTTTGATTTTACAAACTAATTTTGTATATTTGTATTATGAACTCATTCTACAAATACGATTCAGAAAAAAATGTACACAAACTAAGTCCCGCGCTTTTTTGGGACTATGACATTTCAAAAATCGACTGGCAAAAAATAAAAGGCGAGGTCGTCAAAAGGGTATTGACAATGGGCCGCCTTTCAGACTTTTTCGCTGCATTCGATTTATATGGAGGAATAAAAAACGTCAGGGAAATAGCCATTAATGAAGTAGATGAACTGACCGAAAGAGATTTGGATTTCATGTGTCAAATTTTCAACATAAAAAAAGAAAAAACACTATGTTACAAAAACAAACTGTCGAGAACTCAACTTTTGAACTCCTAAAAGAACTTCAAAATGAAACTGAACTTATAAACACTCGACTGGTAGGTGGAACTTCGCTCGCTTTGCAAATCGGACACAGGGTAAGCGACGACCTCGACCTATTCTCCTATGAAAAATTCAATGTCGAAACAATACTTGAACTCCTCCAAGAGAAATACAACTTCATACCACGAATAACAAACCCCAACACAATCATTGGGGAAATCAACAATGTCAAAATCGACATAATTTATCATCCATTCAAATGGCTCGAACCGCCTGTTGAAATCGAAAATATAAGATTGGCATCACTCAAAGACATCTCTGCAATGAAGCTGCATGCCATAATAAACAGTGGCAAACGTCCGAAAGACTTTGTCGACATTGCTTTTCTCGGCAATATTTTCTCTTACGACCAAATCAAGCAATATCTTATAGATAAATATCCCAGATATGATCCAATAATGGCCGACAGAGCTTTAACATATTTCGGCGATATTTCCGAACAGCTCATTCCGCTCATAAAAATGACAGGACAAAAACTTGATTTTGAAAAAATAAAAAAAAGACTTCTCCAAATGGGCAACAACCCCTATAAAATATTCAACGAATCACCACTGCAAACCTATTCTAAAAACAAAACCGAGGTTCACACTAAAAACAATTTCAAACGCAAAATCAAATAACTTCTTTGGTGCAAATGTCAGGGGGCTGCGGATCTTATCCGTCGCCCCCTGACTCCGTGAAAGGGGAGTGGCTCCGCTTCGCTCCGTCCCTCCCCGGCAAAGTATTTCATACACGCCTCGAAACGCTTTCCGTGCCCTTGTCTTTTTCCCCGTACCGTGCCGTCCGTCCAAAACCGCAGCCGGCGAGCCGTCCGCTGCCGCCGCGGAAAATCTCCACCGTGCGGCAGCATCCCTGCGGGACAGGCGGTCGTATTTCCCGGGCGTCTTTTGGAGCGTGCCGTCCCGTCCTGTCTTTTGTTTGCACCGCAGTTCATCGGAGCCGCGCGGAATTCCGAGAATCCCACACAGCACCTCGAACCACAATGCAAAGTTAGACAGGCTCCCCAGCCACAGACAAAAACACTATGTACACACGAAACGAAGCAATCAAGATTGCACGGGCCTTCGGCCTCGAAGAAGAAGTGACCGCACTCCTTCAGAACGGTTACACCCCCAATGAAGCACTCGCCGAGTGGGACCTTCTCAGTTGACGCCTTATGAAAGACACGACCAAACAGCGCATCGACGAGGTACGGTTCCTGCACCTTGTCGAGAGCGCATCGATGAGCGCCAAGCGCGCCTACTTCAACATCATCCTCCCGTTCCTGCGCGAACGGCAGATCCAGTTCGACGACGAGTGCGACCCGTGCAGGTTACGCATCGCGGTCGGCGACGACGACCTGCGCATCTACGAGACCTGCCAGGTGCTGCGCATATTCGCGGAAGGCGAACAGGTCATCATCGAGATCCTCCGGCCGGACGGCGCCAAGGAGCAGTACCCCCTCATCGACGAACCGCTCGAAACGGTCCGCCAGTGCATCGAACGCTCCCTTTGGGAGATCACCGAACCCGAACTGCCTTTTTAAACATCCAACCCTTATGAAACCTCAGAACAAACCCGATTGGGCCTTCGTCTATGAAGAAGAATTCCCCGACAGCAACGGCACCTGCATAGCAGGCATACTCGCGGACAAAGCGAACCCGAACACGGGAAGATGCCTTTTCTTCATCGTCTGCGCGGACGAGCCGGGAGCGCAGGAGACCTGCCGCATCTTCAACTCGATAATGTTCGACCCTTCCACCAAGGAATGCGAATTCGCGTGGAGCGAAAACAATAACGACGCCCTCGTCTCCTTTCTCAACTCCTGCGAAGACGAGTACTGCGGAGAAGACAGCGGCATCGGCCGGATAGAATTCGAGCCCTTCGAACCCCGCCCGTATGCTGAATGCACCGTCCGCTTCAAGGACGACTCATCGACGAACAAGTTCCTTTTCAAACTCTCCCGTCTCGACGAAGCGCCCCGTCCCTACGACGACAGGTTCTTCTTCTACTGCGAACAGGGACTGCCCGAAATCAAAGACCTTATGAAAGAAGACAACGGAGAGGACTTCATAATACTTGACTATAAACTTTTAAACGAAATCTGATATGAACGGAATTCCATCCATCGATACACCCGCAGGACGCGTGGCACCGGGCACGAAAATCCGCATCACGGCCGTAGAAGCCTCGACGGAGATGTTCCCCGACGGCATCGACCACCACGCACTTGACCTCGTAGGGAAGAGCGGCGAAGTGCTCTTCATCGATTCGAGCGGTGCACTCCACGGGTCGTGGGGGAGCCTCGCGGTCCTCCCCGGCAAGGACTCCTTCGAAATCCTTTCCTGAAACCTCTCCATCGCCCTGCGAAAAAGGGTGATTCTCCACAAATCTCAATGCATACACACCCCCGTCCCGCCGTGAGGCGCGACGGGGTTTCTTCGTGCAGGATAGTGCACCACCCGACAAAGGCCCAGGGCGAAACGCCGGACAGTCCTCAACGCTTCCAAAAAGCGCTTCCCCCGTTCCCTTCCCCGTCCCTGCGCCGACACACGGAGCGCTTTCGGCGCCCCGTGAGTGTCTTTCTCCGTGACGGTCCGGGCTCGCTGAAAAGACCCTTGCGGCACATCCCATTCACAGAGCAACTACGACCTCGTCCAAAGGCTTCGGTACACGAGGGGATTTCCTGCGGCCGGAACCTACGGAAACACACCGGGCGGAGTTCGTTCGCTCCGCTGCCGAGTTCCTCCCGGGACTCCTTCGGAGAACCCCACGAAAACCTTAACGGAAAGGTCCCCACATCCCATTCCTTCGGGAAGAGACGATGTCTCCCTCACGGAACCGTTTTCGCTCGAAAAACGAGTTCTTCGCGAGATTCTTTACATTTTTTTTACCATACAGCCGCAGGCATTTCAGGAAGTCCTCCTTGAAGAACATCCTGAGACGCCTGCGGCAAAAAGCACCGTGCGTGCACCGTGCCAAACCATCCCCCGGGTTCTATCCTCGAACCCGGGGGAAACTCTTACGCGCGACGCGCGACAACCCTTCACAGACTACTCCTGCCGCATCAACACACCGAAGTTCGTCGCCTTAAACTCCTCGCGGACCTCACCGGTTGCACAACGCAACGAAATACCACGAGGGGGCCCCTCGTGTCCCGCATTCCCCGACCCCCCACAGCAAAGCGGCGCCCTCCTCCGTTTGATCCTCCTGCATCATTTTCCCCGTCCTGCAAAACCAAAGGAGCATCCGCATCCGACCACCCGTGCGCGACACCGCGCACCTTATCCGCCCTGTAATCAGGCAGGCTTACTGCCCCGACAGGGCGCGACGCCTCGAGCTCACGCAGTTAGCCCTCGGCACATTCATATTCCCAGGTAAGAGCCGACAGAAAGCAAACGCCGGGGGCGTTCCGCCCCCTGGCAACTCCTGCGCTGACGCGCCACACCGTGCGGCGGGTGAGCCTTTGCTCCGCCTCGCCGCTTACGCAACGGGCGTTGATGGCTCATGGCCATCAACGCCCACAACATAATCCCGCACGAGCCGACACACGCCCTGCACATCCTCCCGCAAAACGTCCGCCCGCAAGCGGACTGCCACGACAAACCGCAATTCCCATTGCGACACAGGTCCGATCATCCGGCCCGGCCTTCCGGCCTTTGCCGTCGTCCGGTCGGGGATCAGACAACAACGCCCTCGCCCCTCGGGCGCCTCCCACGCCCGTCTTTTCGCGTATTCCGCCGAATCAGGAAGCGGAAACCGGGGTTTGCCCTTGACGCGGCAGCCGCAGCGGCCCCCGCGTCATATCCCTTCCTTCCCGTCTGCATTCGCGGCCGGGCGAAAAGCCCTGTCCCATCCACAATCCCCGCACCAAAACCTAACATCGCCCGTGCACATCCCAGTTCCGACATACTGTCTCATGCGATGCTCGCGGGTGAGGGAAGGGACGCGCAATGAGACGACGTCTTCGGCTTTCCGTCGCCGTGCGTCCTTTCCGCGTCCCGAACATCTCTCCTCCGACGGGAGGTGAGAGAAAATCACAGGCTCTTCGCAAGACGCTCCGAGCATCAACGAAACACAAAAATACCTATCGGGAAACCCGCGACGGCGCGGTACTGTATGGACGGCCTCAGCCGCGCCACAGTACCTTCCGTCGCAGACGGCGCGTCTTCGCGGCCACTCGCGGGCTCACGCCCAGCTCGGGGCCAACTCGCCGCGCCACCTCCCCCATGATCCACGCACACCATCCCCACTGATTTCCAAAAAGCGCCTGCGGCGCACCTTCCGCGCGGGTCGCTTCCCGCACACCCAACGACCAGGGGCGCGGCCCGAGCCTTCCCCCTGGTTTCGAAACGTCGCACCTGGCACGCCAGGTGCTCCACAAGACATCATTCTTCCCACAGTCCCATAAAAAGACTCCGACCACAAAAAACGTTTACGCGCGTACGTTTCTCGATACAACCTCCGCAGCGGTATGTCTCGAGGATCCGCCGCAGCAGAGTTCCCGCTTCTCCTGATGTCTTTGCTGGCTTTTCCGTCAGGCGTGCCGTCGAGCCAAGCACGACACAGTCGTCGCGGGAACACCCCGAAGGAAGCGCTCATTCCTCTTTCCGAGGCACTCCTCTTCTCCGGCGCCCTCAGGCTCACCCGTGACGGCTCATCTTATGGAATGAGCCTACACCGGTGCGGCTCATCGGCAGCCTCTCCATTCGGGCGCTTCCGCAAACCCTTCATTACGATCCCACGCCACATCCACGCACATCCCGCATTCAAGCATCGCACCATTGAATGCAGAAACGCCCTCCCGACCAGATACGGAGGCCTTGGCCTTTCCGTCTCGTTGGCGGAAGGCCGCAGACGGGCTGCGCCCACCACGCACGCCGCGTCCGGAGGACAGCCGAGTTCCGCGCGCTCTGAACACACCGGTCTCAACGGACCGCTGTTACGGGGTTACAGCGTTGCGTTCAGAGCGCCACTGCACCGGGCACCGCGGCTTCTCCAAGACCGAATGCGGTCTTCTTCCCTCACACGAACCCCACGCAATTTTCCCGAGAGTTACAATCCGAAACCCTCAACGGGAAGCCGTCCTGAAAGACTTCGTTCCCGTTTCCTCCTTCCCACTTTTTCTTTTCTGCGCGTCACGTCCCGTTCCTTGCTTCGGAACTTCGCGTGCCGACCCTTTGAAGTCCCGAATCTTTTTCTCCAACGCCGGGCCTGCGGCCCCGCAACTTCACAGCCTGCCGGTAACCGTTACGCTTGGCGTACCGCCGCGCTCCACTCAGCCCCCGTTGCAGGCAAAACCGTTCGCAGCAGCCAGCCGCTCCCGTTCCCGTAAACGGAGCGTCCTCGTCGCTGCGACGAAAGGCTCCGGGCTTTGCCCGGGCCTCGCGTCCCACAGGCCGTTCCTCCCGGCAAAGCCACTCCCGCACAACGCAACCGAAGAAAACTCCCCGGTATCCGCAAAATACGCTTACGCAACCCTTTCGTTCCCCTTCGCTCACTTCGCAAGCGAAGTCCCAGCGAAGGAGAACCCACCGGGACGTCCTCGCAGCTCCGTACAAGGCTCGCTTTCCCATAGCTTCTCCCACGTCCCGCAAACGCGCCGGTCGCCGACGCAAAACCAATTAAAAAACAGGACACACCAAAGGATTACATCCATCCAAACGCCGTACCGGTCCCGAGACTTCGTTTCGGCGTGCAAAGGAAAGTAAGCACGCCTCCCTGCGTCAGACGAGGTTTTTCCGCGCCGGGTCTTGAAAAACTTCATCCTCCTTGCTCCACTGCTTACTTTCCTCACTACGCATTTCCCCGCGGCTGACGCTGCCCTACGCACCGAACGCTGCGGCTGCCGCCGCAACGCACCCCTTGTGAGTTTGGTCTGCCGGGATGTCGTCGGTCCTCAGCCTCTCCTACATCCCGGAAACGGAGTTATCGTAACATCTCGCTCTGCGTAATCACGCTCCCGCGAGATGTCACGATGACTTCCCCGACACGACATTCCTGTCTTCAAAAATTCTTCGGAGCGACTTCGGAGCGACTTTTGAAAGTGTTTTCCCGAGATTTCGGTTACACACCGCGCTCCAAATCCGCTCCAGTCTGCGAATTCTTCTCTTCCCGAAGGGGGCAGACGCGGGGGCGGGGAGTGCGCGTCCGCAAGCACTCCCGCCCTCCGCGACGGTCTTCTCCGCATGATCTTCAACGGCCGGGGACGTCGCTGCCTGCGACGTCTCTCCCCGTCCTGACATGCGAACGAAAACGCCGCGCCGGCACTTTCCGAAAAGCCCCGTCCCGCCGAGAGGCCCCGTCGCTGGAGACATGCACGTACCGTGCTTCGTCTCCGCCTTCTGGAGCAACTCCACAAGGACATACTCCAGAAGGCCGCTCCGTGCCCAACTCCCCACAAGCGCACCTGCGCCATTCCCATACCCTGAAGGAACGCGGGGAGTCCCCGATCCCGTTCCCCCAACGCCCCACGGCCTCGTCCGTACTTCCCGTGGTATCGAAACTCACAGACCTCATGCCCCACATCCCACCCATATCCGCCGCGAGATGACGGTGCATCATCGCAGCCCTTTTTCTCAACCCCGCTACGCACCCATCCCGCTACGCTTTACTCACGTTCGTGACAGAGTCAACACACCCGGACGCCCTGCGGGCGAACACACATCCGCCGCTGCCAGTGACGGTGCTCAAATCCGCTCCCTGCGCATCCTTTGATACGCCCTACACGGAAAAGAGGCTCAGTCCTTCTCCGCTCGGATCGCACACGTGCCCGTTGCACTTATGCACTCAGGTACGATGTTTATCCTCGCTTGTAGCCGGCCTGCTCCGTCACCCCATGCATCCCCTTTCCAAGTAACGTCACCCCACGGCGCGCCGACACCGTCGCGCGCCACCACGCACGCGGCCCCTTTCCTTTGAACCGCGCCGCGTGCAAACCCTGCGGAGTCTGGGACCCCTTCGTGTTGCACACCGATAGGGGGCCCGACTCCTCCGCAATCCGACATTTATCCCGAAGTTTCCCAAACTCCGCACAGGCAATCACCCACAGGAATACCTCTACGCCACATCCCACGCACTTTTATCCCGAATTTTCCACAATCGCAAACCCACACCCCCTCCGCACAGCAGGGAAAACGGTCCATTCTTCCCCTTCCTTTTCCCTTCATCTCCCCATAGTCCCGCTCTTCATTTCACTGCCCTCGTTCGGCTTATCCAACCACATAATCCTTTCCCTTTCCTCCGCCAGTATTATTACCAGCCTTTTTCCCCTTATAAATAATCCCACAATGATACGCTCGACAACCCTCAACTATTAAAACGCGGAACCTTCCTGTACGTCGCGCGTCGTACAGGAAGACGCCCTTAGGCATTATTCCGTTCCGCGAAACACCTCAACCCGAAAGACGCCTTCGACGTCGCAGTACATAACGTCGCTTCGCTTCCAATCCCGCGTATCCTTTCCACACACGCCGCAGGCGCACGACAACGGTACCCTCTGGTACAACATCCCCCGCGAGCCTCAACGCACGCGTTGACGACAAGCAGGGGATACCTCACAAAAAAAGCACGGAAGAATTCCTCCCGTGCAAATCCAAGACCCTTCGTGCGCCCTTTCTCCCTTATTTATCCAACCGCTCCTTTATCCACGCGAACAGCCCGGGCAGTTCAGGAACGTACCTCTTCACGTTATCCTCCGGCCAACAAAGAGTATTCATCACGAAGTACTTCGAGTCACTCTCGCGCTTCGCCTTCGTGAACGTCTTGACCGCCCAAGGGGCGAACTCCACACCCGGCAACGACTCCGTCAACTGCCGCTCGTGCTTCGCCGCGACGCCCTGCGTCTTGTCGTACCAAGAGAGATTGTTCCACAGCCACAACGACCTCACCTCATTCTTCTTCAAAATCGAATAGGTATTCCACGCGGACCACTCGTTCAGCGAGCTCGTGTCCGTAGGAATGATGCAGAGATCAACGCAATGCGACGCTAACAGGACCGATGTCGGACTGAGCGTGTTATACCTCGCGGGAAAGTCTACCACGATGTAATCCAGTCCTCCATCACGCTTCTCGTCCTGAAAACGCTCGAAAAACGCCTGTAATTCTTTTACAGTGTAATTCTCCGAACCATACTTCTCTATCTTGAAAGCACCCTTCTGTCCGTTCCGCTCCACCCATTCCTGGAGTTCTCCTTCGCCACCTTTCAGGTGCTCCACGTCCCTGGTGCGTATAGCATCCGCAGGAAAATCCGGAAACTCGAAATCAAACAACTTCACCTTCGCCCCGCAACCGTATGCAAGATACGACGCGAACAAAACCGAAAGGGTGGTCTTGCCGACCCCGCCTTTCTTATTATAAAAAGTGATAACCTTTGCTGACATAGTTAATTAAGTTTAACATTCTCAATAGCATAATTAATTGCCTCATTCTTCGAAGGAATATTGCCTTCGTATTCAGGCAACTTACTCAACGCGATACGGATTTCCGAAACCCTCTTCTGACTGCGCTTCGAAAGACGCAAGCTGAAAGGCAAAGCATCGTCCGACTTGACAGCGGACACGCGATGACGTTTATGCGTCTTCGGCGCATCACTCTTTTCTTCATGCGCGGCGTCTATGACACCCGCTTCTGAAAGATACTTTTCAACATCAAATTTTTTGTCAGACATAAAAAACTCTTTTTAAATTAAAAATATCATAGAAACAAATAATTTCCCTTAAACTTTCAAATCATTAAAAACCGAAAAAATATTTCGATTCAAATACACTTCCTGCTTAAATGCCCTCGTGTATTTTTTCATACTTTGTAGCATAAAATACTCCAAAGATTTCACTTGCTTCGCAAAGATAGTTATTTTTGTGATAAATACAAATATTTCCAGCGCATATAGCAACGCCCTTTGTTTTATCACAAAAAATTTTTACATTTGCCCAGTGAATTCTCCGAGGCTGAAATCCTCGAAGACTGTGCGAATGTAAAAAGCGAGATGTGTTTTTGAACTACTTCCAAAAACAAACCGCCCAAAGTTCGGCATCTCGCTTCGCGCCTTCCTCGACGGAACGCGAAGAACGGGCAGCTCCCAAGTCGCACCCTTTGAAGAATTCTTTCGGTCCCCTCCAGAATTCACACCGTGCAGAGCATGAAATCCTCTGCAAAAACCTCGGGGAACATTGACGTTCTTCCCGCGAAACAAAAAGAAAAGACATGAAAGAGGACACAAAAAAACACCGTTACAACGTAACGTTTTCAGAAGAAGAAAACCGCATTTTGAAGATGCGGATGAGCATCGCGGACTACGCCACTCCGGGAGAGTTTTTCCGTGCGATAGTTCGTCTCGGAAAAGTTCCGAAGACTTCACACAACACGATAAAAAGACATTGAATCATGAAAGAAAAAGAAAACCGAACGAGGCGTTACACTATACGCTTCACCGAAAAAGAAGACATTGAATTCAAAAAAAGACTCACAAGCGCGGGATATAAATCCATCGCAAAATTCATCCGTGATTGTACGTTGGGGAAAAACCCGAAATTCCTTTCAAAACATTACAACGATGAAAACGACTAAATACGAAAAAAGGACTTTATTCCGTGGTATTCGTTTTACGGAAAGTGAAAACGAAAGCTTACTCAAAAGAATGAGCGAAAGAGGATACAAATCCGTTTCGCGATACATTCGAGACTGCGCACTGGGAATATACAGAAAACCAATCTCAGAATACTCAAAAGATGAAAAAAACTGAAAAAGAAAACAGAACGGTCGTACGCAGTACGCGTTACACTGAAAAAGAATACATCCAACTTCAAAAGAGAATGCTCGCGATGGGGTATCATTCCATCGCGCGTTTTACCCGCGACAGCGTACTTGGCAACGGCATAACCGTTCCACGTAAAATCCGTCTGACGGACCGAGGGCTGCGCGACCAGCTGAACGCCATCAACGCGTCGATTCAGAAGATCGGCGTGAACTACAACCAGACCGTCGCCGCGATAAATACTCTCATCGTATCAACGCGCGAAAACGGCGCAGCCCCCGGCGTAGTGCACGGCCTGGAGAAGCGGCTTGACAAGCTCTACAAAGAAACCGTCAAGATCCCCGAACTGATGGACGTCGCGATTGAAGTCATCAAACGCGCCGAAGCAAAAGTAAACCACGAAGACTGATGCAAAAGATCTGCCTCATAGGGAACCTCGTAAAAGACGCGGTCGTGATAAGTACGAAACGTACCGACGCGCGTCAGATGATCGCATTCCGACTCGCCTGCAACGAAAGCTTCGGTGCGACGAGAATCACCACGTATTACGACATATACAAGCCTCTTGACAAGAGCCTCGAATACCTCAAAAAGGGAGAGAAAGTGTACGTTGAGGGAAAACCCTTCCAACGTAACACTGAAAAGAAGGCGGACGTCTGCGTGGACTGCTCGTACCTGGAGTTCCTTGCGCCGAAGAAGCCCGCACAAACCCCTGCGGTAGATCCGCCGGTCACAGTGAAGAAAATTGAATTCAACAAAGAAAAGCTCTGATGGTTTCCAAAATCCACAAAAGCGCATCGCTCATGGCGAGCGTGATAGACTACAACGAGAAGAAAGTTGCCGCAGGAACGGCAGACCGTCTTCTCGTTGAGGGGTTTGTGCGCAACTACGATGCAGTTCCGAAGGAGAATATCCCCGCGAAACTCAAAAAAGATTTCTTCGTACGGGAAATCGCCAATATACGTACAAAAAACGTATCGTTCCATCTTACGATCGATCCGGGGGAATTCGACAAAGAATTATCAGATGAAGAGGTAAAGGCGCTCGCGCGTGACCTCCTGCAAGGTCTTGGCTACGGCGAGCAGCCCTGGGTGCTCTACAAGCACCATGACATCGACAGGATACATTACCACATCGTATCCACGACAATAAAGGAAGACGGCACGCGGATCAAAGGATCCAACGAACGTTTCACGCTCCAGCAGCTCCTCAAGGACAACGCACAGAAATACGGCTACTGGCTGGGAAGGGTTCCCCGCGCGGTGAAAGCCAAATCCTTCAAGGAAAACGATTCCGTTCCCATCTTCTCCCAAGGGAAGAAGAACGTGTCGTCCGTAATGCGTGAAGCGCTGCTCGACAGCCTCGCGTACGGATTCACGTCAATGCCGCAATGGTACAGCGTCTGCGAAGCGCACGGCCTCGCGGTAAACGAATATGCCGGCGAAGACGGCACGAAAAAAATGGCCTTCAAAGGGATCGGCCGGGACGGC
>OCVV012869837.1_pt1 | contig 11759 bp, 5 predicted proteins | sample 1539721 | NCBI WGS metagenome assembly OCVV01 (sample SAMN02144230, study PRJEB22623) | gut metagenome | biome: sheep rumen | host: Ovis aries | place: New Zealand | reverse complement strand
CAATTCCGTACCAAAGATGCACGAATCAAACTCGCGTCACTATACCCAAAGCTTGGTTAACGCCAAATGTCTTCAAGACACTACACTAGATTATCAGCAATTATTTCAGGTATAGTTCCAACATAAACATAAAGAGTAGCAGGAGGGTACTGACTAAAACTATTTTGTGTGGAGTAAGGACCAATTTTATCAGAATTTTTTCCTATGAAACGAGTAGTTGTGCCTTTGTTTTTGAAATACATTGTACCGTCTTCGAGGGTCTCAACAGTCCAAATAAATTTATTTTCTGTTGGAGTATTATTACTAATCGTAAAATCAGTTGAACTATTATAACCTAAATAGTAACCATCAAAGGTAATGAAATAACTTCCTTCTGTACCTGTAGATTTAACCTTAAAAGTCAATGGTTGACCTGTAGTAATGGTAATTAAATTGTCGTTTATAGTAAAACCTTTTGAAATCGTCTCAAATTTTTTATCTTTATAACTTGAAGCCAATCGACCATTACATCCTAAAAGGTAAGTACCTTCTTCTGTCAAATCAATCACTGATGAAATTTTTCGATAGTTTTGCGCCCACGCCCCCACGCTCACTATCATAGTCAGCAATGTGACGAGCCATCTTAAGTTTTGAGTAATTTGTTTCATTTCAATTTATTTTAAGTTTATCAATCTCTATTTATTACTTTCTTACAATTTGTCGAAAAGCACGGCAAAGATACAAAAATTAATTTATAGAAGAATCACAAAAATTGAAAACAGTTACAAAAATGAATATTTCAGTCTTTTTATACTCTATTAAAAAACGAAAACAAAAAAGAGGTTCCAAGGCACTTCGTGCTAGTTTCAGGTTTCAAGTTTCATATTTGGCAACGCCGAGCTCTGAGGTTCAAGAATCCTTTTAAATCCTTTAAATCCCTGATTCCGGCTTCAATAGGCGACAGCATCGCTTTGGGGAATTTACTGAGCTTCTTTTGGGGATTTTCGGAAGCGCATTTGGGGATTGACTGAACCGCTCCTTTGAATCCAACTAGTTGCCGAGCGCTCGGCGTTTTAATAACGAGCCCTCGTTATCGCAACGGCGAGCGCTCGTTATAATTTCGTTGAGGGCTCGCCATTTCAGTAAATCCAAAGGAAAAGTTCAGCGAAATCGAATGATTGAATCAACAAATGGGAAGGAAAGAGTCAATAAAAGCGAATCAAGGATTTAAAGGATTTAAAAGAATTCTTGAACCTTGAAGAATTAAACTCCTATACTCCATTACTCCGTAGAATAATGAAGAGTCAACAAATGAACACAAATATTCACAAAAACGATTTACAGGTTTGATTTAGGAAAGAAACTATGAGGCGAGTTGTTTATTTTTCGAGGGTGTCAACCACTTCTTGGAGGAGGGAGATGATAGGGAGATGCTGAGGACAGGCTTCTTCGCATTGTCCACATTGGATGCAGACGGAGGCTTTGGGTCCTCCTGGACGCCAACCGTAATTGTTGCGAGCCTCAGCCAGGTTGTTGAAGCTCTTGTATTCATTCATCACTGAGAAGATTTCGGGGATGTGGATTTCCATCGGACAACCAGGGGTGCAATAGTGGCAGGAGGTGCATGGGATGGAGTTGACACGAGTGATGATTTCGCGAGCCTCTTCAATCACTTTTTGTTCGAATTCATCGAGAGGTTTGAACTCTTTCATGAAGGAAAGATTGTCGTTCATCTGCTGCATATTCGACATGCCACTGAGTACGACCATCACATTCGGCAGAGAAGCCACATATCGGATTGCCCACGACGCCATCGAAGCCTCGGGGTTGGTGCGAAGGAACAAGTCTTTCACTTCCTGTGGAGGATTGGCAAGGGTACCTCCCTTCACGGGTTCCATCACGATAATCGGTACGTCATGCCGAGTGGCGATGTCGTAGCACTCACGCGAAGCGATGATGCAATTGTCCATGTCGGCATAGTTAATCTGAAGTTGCACAAACTCCATGTCGGGATGGTCGGTCAGGATTTTCTCCAGCAGGGCAGGCTCATCGTGGAAGGAAAAACCGATGTGCTTGATGAGTCCTTCCGACTTGAGTTGGTGCATATAGTCCCAAATGCCATAGCTGTCGTAGCGCTTGATGTTCACGGCATCGATACCATGAAGCAAATAGAAGTCGAAATAGCCTGCACCGGTGCGTTCCAAGCTCACTTTGATTTCGTTTTTGGCTTCTTCCTCACTCGAACAGGCAAAAGCAGCTGCGTTGAGTTTGTCGGCAAGATAATAGCTTTCGCGCGGATAGCGACTGCATAGTGCCTCCTTGGCGGCAGGTTCTGAGCCTGCATAGATATATGCCGTGTCGAAATACTTGCCTCCAGCAGCGATGAAGGCATCTACCATCTGTTTGGTTTGTTCAATATCGGTTGTTTTGTCTGCCAACTGAGGCAATCGCATGAGTCCAAAACCTAATTTCATGCAGTCTTTCACGAGTTCCATATATAGAAATTAAAAAAATTAAAAATTAAAAATTAAACTAACGCCAAAGCCAAGGCCAACGTTTTCCTTCGAAGGGCAAAAATAAGGAAAATAAATGATTTTCAGCAAGAAATGAAGAAAAAATGCATTCGAATGGACTGGTTTTGAAGTTTTTTTCAAAAAAACAGTGCTGACACCCAAAAATTATCTAATTTTGCAGAAATTATTCAATTTACCATTCAAATAAAGTCAAGAAAATGAAGAAGATATTTTTTACAGCAGCAGTTCTGATGTGTTCTCTGACTGCATTTGCTCAGTCGAAAGAGGGTACGTTCAGTATTCAACCAAAGGCTGGTATCAATATCTCTAACCTATCGAATAAAGATAATGCTAAGGTAAAGGTAGGATTTACGGCAGGTGCTGAAGCAGAGTACCAACTGACCAAGCAATTGAGTTTGTCGGCAGGTGCGATGTTTTCCACGCAAGGTGCCAAATCCACTACAGTATTTCGGGAGGTGGATAACACTACTAAAGAAATTCGGGAGGTGGATATTAAGAACACGATGGAATTTGATTATATCAACGTTCCGATTTTAGCGAACTATTACATCATCGAAGGACTCGCAGTGAAACTTGGTATTCAGCCTGGTTTCAATATAGTGGCTAAACGCAAACGCACAGACGGAGTCGATAAGGTAAGTAAGAATTTGTCGGACTTGGGTGTGGATGTGAGAAAAGTTGACATCTCCATACCTATTGGAATTTCGTACGAATTGAATGACTTCGTTGTGGATGCCCGTTTCAACTTAGGCTTGACGGAAGTCGCCGATTTGGTTAAGTCCAAAAATCGTGTGTTCCAAATCACATTCGGATACCAAATCGATTTGTAAGAGCCCCCTCCGACTCCCCCAGGCCCCCCTCCGACTCCCCCGAGGGGGAGGGGAAAAAAGCCTCACCCCCAACCCCTCTCCAAAGGGCGAGGGGAGTAGAATGAATTATTGGAACTTGAATCAGGGATTTAAAGGATTTAAAAGGATTCTTGAACTTTGAAACTTGAAACTTGAAACTTGAAACCTGAAACTTGAAACCTGAAACCAGCACGAAGTGCCTTAAATATTTGAGATAATTTGTGGAAATTTGTTGACTAAATAAAGTAGTAATTTGTTGACTGATTGAATTTGTTGACTGATAAAAAGAATGAAACCTATATGAAAAAATCAAGAATTCTATTCTTTGTCATTCTCATGATGGGAATAGGGAAACTATCGGCTCAAACAGCCAGATGGATTGATGTGACCAGCTATCTTCAGAATCCAGGATTCGATGGCAATTCACGCAATGGTTGGACATTCGAGGCAAATGCAAGTAGTACCGACCTCAACTATGAGTGTCAGGAGTTCTGGAATGGCACGTTCAACTTTTGGCAAACGATAGCCAATGTGCCGAATGGCAGTTATCGGTTGTCTGTGCAGGGCTATTACCGCATCGGGGGTAATAGCAGTTCTTACACTGCACATCAGAACGGCACAGAAAGACTGACGGCACAGCTCTATGCCAATTCGGCTGAGACAGCATTGGTCAGTGTCTATTCAGAGCATCTCAGTTCCAACTACAACAATAGTTGTTGGGCACCGAGCAACAGCTATTCAGAATACTATCCAAACCAAATGGTGTCGGCTGCTTATTGCTTCTCTCAGGGCATGTATAACAACCAATTGGAATTCGAAGTCACCGACAGCCGTATTCAGTTAGGAGTCCGCAACGAAAACTATACATCCAGCAACTGGGCGATTTTCGACAACTTCAAACTCGAATATTTTGGTACGGACACTCATGCCACTTCCATCAGTTTTCCTCAGAAAACGCTGACGTTGGAATTGGGCACAAGTCATCAGTTGACACTTACTTACGTGCCTGAAAACACAGTCTATAGGAAAGTGAACTGGAGATCGAGCAACCCAGCCATCGTGAGTGTAGATGAATGGGGAAATCTTACCACTCATAGCAAGGGAACTGTGACCATCATTGCCATTTCCGCAGACAACAGCAGTGTCTCGGCTACTTGTTCTGTGACTGTCACGCAAAACGATGCCACAAGTGAATCGCTCGTCATCAATGAAATCATGGCTGCCAACGTGGATATGTTCATGGATCCATCGTGGAATTATGGTGGATTCGTGGAACTTTACAACCCAAGCACAGAGGATGCGGCAATCGGCAAATTCTACGTGAGCGACGACCCTGCCAATCTGAAAAAATGCGTCCTACCAAGTACGATGGGAAAGATTCCTGCCAAGGGTTTCCGCACTCTTTGGTTCGACCATTCCGACCGCCATACACCAACGCAGGTAAACATGAAACTGGACACGGACGGCGGCACCATCTACATTTCGAACTGCGAAGGAAACATCGTTGCCCAGCAGAGTTATCCTCCGTCCATGGCGCGAATCTCGTATGCCCGCACTACGGATGGAGGTAGTCAGTGGAACACGACTGCCGACCCAACTCCTTCTGCTACCAATGCCACATCGAAGTTCGCCAGCATCCGACTCGCAGCACCAAGCGTTGACAAGGATGCTCAACTCTTCACCGGAAACTTGTCGGTTTCAGTCGGGATTCCTACAGGCACCACCCTGCGCTATACGACCGACGGAACAACACCAACATTGGAAAACGGAATGACTTCCACCACGGGTAAGTTCAACATTTCAAACACCACCGTTTTCAGATTCCGCCTCTTCCAGAACGGCAAACTGCCAAGTCCAGTTGTCACACGCTCGTATCTCTACAATAGTGGAAATTACGAACTCCCAATCATTTCTATCGTCACCGACGAAGACAATGTTTATAGCGATGAATTCGGCATTTTTGTGCAAGGAAGTGGAAATGGACTCGTCGGAAATGGACAGTCGGCTAAATGCAATTGGAACACGGATTGGGAACGACCTGCCCACTTTGAATACATCACGACAGACAATGAATGCATTCTCTCGCAAGAGGCAGACATAAGTTCATGTGGAGGATGGAGTCGTGCTTTCACCCCTCATTCCTTCAAAATTAAGGCAGGAAAGAAATTCGATGAACATCTCAACTATTTCCCTTTCCAACCTTTCGAAGAGAAACAATATCTGCGCCATAAGGTACTGCAAATTCGCAATGGTGGCAACGACACGCAGGCTCGCTTCATCGACCCAGCCATTCAGGAAATCATCCAGCGCTCAGGCATCGATGTCGATGGACAAGCATACCAGCCAACCGTGCATTTCATCAACGGAGTCTATAAGGGAGTCATAAACATGCGAGAGCCTAACAACAAGCACTTTGCCCTTGCGAACAAGGGATATGACACCGACGAGATGGACCAGTTCGAAATGAGTCCCGACTCGGGTTATGTGCAAATGGAAGGCGACAAAAAGTATTTCCAAGAGTGGTACAGGCTTTCTGCCAACGCTGCCAACAATGCTGTGTATGAGCAGATTTGCAACAAATATGTTGACATTGACGAATTCACGAACTACATGGCTTCGCAACTCTACATCGGTGGAACGGACTTCCCTCAAAACAACGTGAAGGCATATCGTCCACGCGTGGAGAACGGCAAGTTCCGTTTTGTCAGCTTCGACCTCGACTTCGCATTAGCCTCCAGTGACCCTTTCCACAACATGTTCAACAAACAGATGTACAATTTCGATCCACTGTATGACCTCACCGATGCCATTGCTTCGGGAAAGACGCTGAACGGCAACCGCGTATATGCAGAGATAGAAATCGTCACCATCTTCATCAACATGTTGGAGAACGAAACGTTCCGCAAGAAATTCATCGACACCTATTGCCTCGTTGCAGGAAGCGTGTTTGAACCTACACGTTGTCAGCAAATCATCGATGAACTGAAGGCACGAGTGTATGATTCCATGACAAGCAGCGAACAATCGGCACTCAACAGCAGTGCGAACAAGCTAAGGAATGGTTTCAGTGCTTCGTTGCAGAGTTCACGCACCAACGCGATGAAAAACAACAGCCATTTCAATCTTAGCAACGTGGAACGTCAGGCTGCATCGTTCTCAGCCAACATCCCTGAGGCACACATTTTATATAACAATATGCCTGTGCCAACCGACAAGTTCTCGGGCTATGTCTTTGCACCCGTCACACTGCGTGCCATGGCGCCTGGCAACTACAAGTTTATGGGTTGGAAAGACCCGAATGCTGAATTTGCAGCCGTGTCGAAAACACTTTTCGACAAGGGCACACGATGGAGCTACTACGACAGAGGTTCGCTTGATGGAACGAACTGGAAGAGTGTGTTCAACAGTGGTTGGTCAACGGGTAATGCTCCTTTGGGCTATTTCACCTCCGATGCTTCGAATGCGCGTGGGTATCAGACCTTCCTCGACTATGGTGGCAATACGTCCAACAAGCGTCCTACCTATTATTTTGCTCGTGAAATCTCGCTCAATGAGGAACCAGCAGCGGACGATGTGTTCAGGCTCAATTACACAGTCGATGATGGTTTTATCATCTATGTGAACGGCATGGAAGCAGGGCGTTACCTGATGAACTCGGGCGATGCCAGCTATTCTTCTTTTGCCTCCACTTATGCTCATGACAACCCCGATTCGGGTACGATGACACTCTCTGCCTCTCTCTTCAAGGCGGGCAGTAACCTGATTACCGTGGAAGTACACAACAATGCCGCCAACTCCACGGATGTGTATTGGGATGCAGAACTCATCCAAGAGACGATTGACCCTGACCAAATCAACTGGTTCTCCACAGAGGAAAACATCACTTTGCCAAGCAGCGGCAGCATTCATCTTGTGGCTTGCTATGAGCCTGTGGAAGAAGCCGACCTTGCCATCACCGATACCTATCCTATCAAGGTGAATGAGGTAGGCGCCAGCAACAGTGTGTATGTGAACGAATATTTCAACTATGGTGACTGGATTGAGCTCTACAACAACACCGACACAGACTTGAATGTTGCAGGACTCTATCTCAGCGATGACATCGACAACCCGCTGAAATACCAGATTCCAACAGACAACAGCATGGTCAACACGATGATTCCTGCTGGTGGATTCTTGTCGATTTGGGCAGACAAAGTGGAAGCCACATCGGAAATCCACAGCAACTTCAAGTTGAGCAACACGGATGGAAGCATGGTCGTTGTGAGCAGTAGTGATGAATTCGTCAACAACAACACGGCTTTCTATGCCTCGCACCATAGTCCGAAGAACTTCGTGGAAGGCTTGACCTACGTAGCACACCAAGGCACGGAGAGCGTGGGACGCTATCCTGACGGTGGTCGCGACTTCTACCTGATGGCAAGGCCAAGCATCGTGAAGCGAAACAACTTGACGACGACCGACTATGTGGTTGGAAGCGACGTGAATCTCATGCCAGAAGACAATAACTTCACGGTTGACCTGCAGAAGGGTTGGAACTGGTTCTCGCACAATCTACGAACCGACATCAGTATTAGCACCGACTTTGCCGATTATGCCGTTCGCATCGTAGGTGCCAAGAAGGAAACGATACTCGACCCTAAATATGGTTGGGCAGGTTCTCTGAAATTACTCACGGCAGGCAATCTCTACAAAGTGCAAATGAGTCAATCTGAAACCTATACACACGACAAATCCAATGGTATCATCAACACAAGCATCAGTCTGAAACCTGGATGGAACTGGATTGGATATCCAGTGGAAGGTGCACAAACACTGACTGCAGCCTTCAGCAATTATCTCGCAGAGGAAGGTGATGAAATCATTGGGCAAGATGGCTTTGCCACTTACGAAAATGGTTCGTGGACAGGTACTCTTTCCTCTTTGGAAACAGGCAAGGGCTATCTCTTCAAGACCGTCAATGCCAAGACACTGCAGTTTGCACAGCCAAGTGTAGCCGTGAAACTTCGGAAGGCTGCCATTCGCAAGGCAAATGCAGAAAGAGTCGCCTTCGACAAATATGCTTATCCAAACGTCATGGGGCTCATTGCCCAGTTGATGCTTGACGGGAACATGGTGGATGCTGAACAGTTCACACTCTTGGCATACGCCGATGAAGAATGCCGAGGCATCAGCAAGGTGGTGGATGGACGATTCTATCTGAGCATCTACGGAAATGGAGATGAGAATATCGTGTTCCGCGCTATCGACAACATGGATGGAACGGTCTATCGCATTGAGGAAAGCCAAACATTCGGCATGGGCATCGAAGGTTCTGCTGCGAAACCTCGTCTGCTCACGCTTTCTGAGATGCTTGACGAAGAAAGCACCGCAATCGAGTTGGTTCAAAACGAAACAAATGAACGCGCTACAGGAAAGATAGTAGGCTACTACTCGCTGAGCGGACAATTCGTTTCGTCTCGTGCTACGGGACTCACCAAAGGCATTTATATTGTAAAAACTGAAAACGGTAACCATACAAAAATATTAGTACAATGAACCACTTCCTCAAGATAATCCTCGCTCTGCTGTTCGTCTCCACAACAGCTGAAGCACAAATCAACATCACATTCAGTGGAACGAGTGCAAGTGTCATTGTTCCTGAAAACATAACGGATGTCACTTACCAAGTGAACGGCGCCGACGTCATCATTCTCTCCACCAACCTGACTACCGAATATACCTACACGGTGTCGGGTAGCTCTTCCGATGGTTCACTCACCATCAATGGTTCCTATAAACTCACGCTGCGGTTGAACGGAGTGAATCTCACCAACAATCATGGAGGAGCAGCCATCGACGTGGAATGTGGAAAACGCATTGCAGTGGTCCTCGTTCCAGGAACGGTGAACACGCTCTCCGACGCAGCTTTGGGCGCACAGAAAGCGGCGTTCTACTTCTCTGGGCACCCTGAATTCGAAGGTAGTGGCACCTTGAATGTGAAAGGAAAGCTGAAACATGCCATTGCATCAAAGGAATATATGGAACTGAAGTCGGATGTTGGCTGCATCAACGTACTGGAGGCGGTCAGCGACGGACTCCACTGCGGAAAAGGGAAAGAGAACAATGAGCACAACTATTTCCTCATGAAGGGTGGAACGGTGAACATCACGAATGTGGGAGGTGACGGCGTGGATGCGGATGACTATGGTGTAATCAAGATTGAAGAAGGAAACCTGAACATCAATGTCATGAACAATTCCGAAGGACTGAAAGCGGATAGCATCTTGAATGTCAGCGGTGGAAATATCAACATCGCCGTGAAAGGCGTGGATAGCGATGCCATGCGAGCCAACTATGCCATGATGATTTCGGGCGGAAACATCGACATTGTACTGCAAGGAGACGGAACCAAAGGAATCAAAGTGAAGAACGAAACGGCATCCACCGTGAACAACGGAGGAAATGCAAGCATCAGTGGAGGCACCATCCAAATTTTGGCATTGGGAGATTCCTATACGGATGCAACCAATGAAACCACCAAATGCATAGGTGCCAGTATCGATGCCGATTTCACACTGACAGGAGGCGAACTGCATATCACAGCAATGGGCGAGGAAGCAAAGGCGCTGAATGTGAAAGGAACAGAGAGTATTGCAGACGATTGTCTGTTCACCATTCTTTCTCCTTGGAAAGTGAATCCATACGATTATCAATACAACATGACGGCTTATGGCATCGTAAAACTCAATGGCACACCCCTTGAAGACTATGCCAACAAAACGATTGGTGTGTTCAATGGAAGTGTTTGCATTGGTATCGGCTATTTCGACACCCCTGCTTATGGCACATTCCGAATCTACAGCAACACAGCGACCATCAGCAAAGCCCTCAGTTTCAAGCTACACGACTATGATGCAGACTATGAATATGGATTAACTCCCAACCAAACGGTGAGGTTTACTTCTGACGGTTGCGTGGGAATGCCAAGCACTCCTGTAGTACTCTGTGCTGAGATGGATTACTATGGAGATGTGAACCGCGATAAGTTAGTGACCATCTCTGATGTTGTAATGATGGTGAACTACATTTTGGGAAATACTTCGGTTGGCACGTTCTATGAACTGAATGCAGACGTGAACACTGATGGGATTATCAATATTTCCGATGTGGTTGAAACAGTGAATATGATATTGGGAAATTCACCTCTTAGACTCCGAATCGGCCCTATTGAATGACAAAAAACACCCGATGAATTCGTCCTTTTTTCACTTTTGAACTATTTTCACAATGAAATGAACGAAATTCATGCCAAGTAGCTAAAAAAGGTCGTACCTTTGCAGTGTCAAAAGAAAAAATGACATTTCAAGATTAGCACAAAAGGGTTAGTTAATATATAAGTTAGTTTAGATTAGTTAGTAAATGATTTTTTTAAATTCGGACCGCGAGGTTAGAATTTAGCCTAACAACAGCCTCCCTCAGTAACGACTCGAGGGAGGCTGTTGGCGTTAATGAATACCACGAACGCTCACAGTGTCGGCTTGCAACGGTGAAATAGAGACAAAGGAGTGCTTTTGATGAAGTGCTTTAGGGGATTGTCTGTAGCGAATATGGGGATTTACCAAAACGGTCCTTTGATTCAAGAATAAAGACCTATAAAAAACACATAAAATAACGTTGAAAATTCCCATTTTGCCATCTTGACTTTACAAATACAGAGCCTCCCCCTATAAATAAGGTGGCGTGTGTGTAAAGAAGGGGTAGCGATGGGGTTATCTGATTATAGCCAATCTTCAGGGTATGGGGGGATGTTTTAATAATATAATAAACAATAAAAAAGGAGTTGCCATGTATGGCAACTCCACAAAAAAGAACATTTAAAACCTTAATAAATAAAATAAAAACTAAATAATATGATTATTCAAAAACGCCTAATTGAATTTTACTATCATCTAAAAAGTCGAAATCCCAAAAACTATCGATACAGGTTTTAACGTTCGAGTGTATCGCATCCGTAACCGAATCGAGCGTGATACTTACCGCTCCGAATTGTGCGACTGTAATAAGGTGTAAAGGAAGGTAAGCAATCAAACCGTCTTGCATTCTGTTTTCTAAAATAAAATCGCTACCCAAAAACTTTCCATCATTGAACATTAACGGATTTAATTTGAGTATTTCTGATTTTGCTTTTGGCGATATTACCCAAACGTTATCAGTCTTTAATTTATCGCCATCATACTGAAGCGTTGCGAGGTCTGTTATGGCTGAGATTGTTGTCGCTGATAAGCCATTAAAAATTCCTTTTGGTTGGTCTTCCGTTTCGGCGCTATCTGATAAGATGCTTGCAACAAGTTTATTATAAATCGCTTTCAAAAGAATCTCATTCACCTCGTTGTAAAAACTACCACTTTGGCGTAAA
>OCVV011307883.1_pt1 | contig 11763 bp, 9 predicted proteins | sample 1539721 | NCBI WGS metagenome assembly OCVV01 (sample SAMN02144230, study PRJEB22623) | gut metagenome | biome: sheep rumen | host: Ovis aries | place: New Zealand | reverse complement strand
CATTATCTGGGACCATCTTACCAGATAAATTACTAAATTGGGCTCTAGCTCTTTTAAAGATATTACCATGTGAATGAGCTATATCATCAAGTTTAACATCATCCCAATCACCTGATGGAATAATTGTAATTCCTTCTTCATCAGGAATTACGGCATTACCCTTTTCATACATCACCGCATTATCAATTGCAGCTTGAAGCTTTTTAGTCCTTTCCCAAGCAGCCTCTATTTCATCATTATCAAGGCCATAACCCATAAGTGTTGCCTTAAATGGGGCTTCTTCAAGCTTTCTAACCTTGTATGCCATTTCAGAATCAATTACGACCATTTTTGGGATTGTAACAAACAAGTGCTTATAATCGCCCATCTTTGGGTTTCTTTTAAAGAATGATGCATCATTATCAATACCCATAACACCAATTAGCTTTTTAGTATTAGGATCAAATTGATAGAAGATATTCCCTGCGTGTCTATCTACATTACCACAAATATAATCAATTACCTGCAAGTTGGCAAGTGCCTTTTTACCTAAACCTGAATCAAGGTTTTTAGCATTCATTTCATATACTTCATCATCAATAGCTAAATTACTCAAATCCTTTCCTTTAGCTTCTTCCATGAATGTACCTTCAATAAATACCGTCTTACCATCAATAACTCTTTCAATCGTGATTGGACGTGATTTGGCAACAACATTATCACTATCAAGCAAATGGGCAATACCACTCATCGCACTATTACGATTATCAATCTTATCGCTAGGCTTTAATTCTAATACATCAGTATTAATAGCACGTCCAATATCAAAACGGCCCACTTTATTTATTAATTCTAAGTTCGCAGCTAAAAAATCATCTTCCTCTTTAAACTTATTAAATGTATTCTTTAGTTCATTAGGAATATATCCAATATCTCCTAGCGTCTTTAAAGAATCAATATTGATAAAGCCAGTATTGCTAATTACCTCTTGAATACCGATACCTGCATATCTAGATAGTCCACTAGTAGTATTTAATTTACTAAAATAATCTTCATATCTTGGATATTTTTTGATGATTCCATCAAGGATATTTTTAAACCCTTTTTTAGAATCAAAAGAAGTAGTAGGTGTGAATACACCACTAACCTTTTTTCCATCAATTTCTAAAGATAATTTAGTTCTAGAACTTAAATTACCACCAACTTGTTTAATTTCATCTTCTGTAACTTTAATAGGAAGTGATCTAAATTTATCTAAAGATTCTTTTATATTTTTAGAAGAATCTATATTAGAAAAATCTACATATAATTTAGATAAGAATTCATCATTAAGCTTCTTAGTCATATTATGTCTAATAGCTTCACTTGGATCATTATCATTAAAAGGAGTTTTTAAATATTTATCAGCTGATTTTATAGCAGTATTAAATAAATTATTAATTTTATCTAACGCTTCTTTATTTGCTATATTGTTATCTCCATTATATAGAGATATTTCATCAACTAGCTTTTTTAAATCGCTAGAAAACATAACCCAATTTTCATTAGGTATATCTTTTAATTCATGATTTAAAAATTTCATAATGGCATTCATATATTCAAAATTCATAAAAATACCTCCTATATGATTTAATTATATCATTTTATGTGCAACAAAAATGCAATATAAAAAAGGGATTATTTAAGTAATCCCAATTATGATTTAGATATTATTAGAAGTATCTATTTCGTTTTCATTTTCTTCAATAGATAAATCATTTTTTATTTCTTCTAAGTTATTATTTAAATTATGATTATCATTTAAATTCTTATCTAGATTATTTTGGAAATCATCTTGATTTTCCATCTTGTCATCTGCCTGAGCAATAACATCACTAAGCTTTTTTTCAAGCCTAATAGTTTTTAAAACACTAACTAATGATTCAACTCTTTTTCTTGATGTACCTGATAGTTTATTGATATCCTCTTGTTTAGGTAAATCATTTCCACCTTTATAATTAGGCATTTTATATTTTAAATAATTTATTGTCACAGTTTCAAGATGATCTAAATCACCATAAGCAGGGTTTTCTTTATCATTAAAAGCTCTATAAGTTTCTTCAAATTCTTGATATTCACTTGATGTAGTTTTAAATAGTCTTTCAAAGAAGCCACCCTTATTACGATCTAAAAACTCATTAGGAGAAGTATACATTTTATTATATAATTCTTTACCTATTCTATGAGTAAAATCTTTAATTGCAAAATCATTACCATATTCATCAAAATCAATTGGCTCTCTTGCGTAAATGATTAATCTACTTAAATTCATCTTATAATATTTTATTTCATCTTTATTAGGGTCATTATCATTGATTTTAACTTGGTCTTTTCTGTGCATTGCGTTTTTCTCAACGTAATTCATAGGCTCACTTATGAATTTAGCATAAGTAACATCAAGCGTTCTTTTTTCATCATTAGGGTCAAAGACATCTTGAGGTAGCTTTGTTTTATTTTTAATTTCATAAGCTTCTTTTTCTTTAACTATTGCCTCAATAAATTTAATTCTTGCGTGAAGAACCATATCATGAAGATCATAATCAAGAACCATAGTATCTTCATTTTCATTTATTTTATCCATACCTAAAGATAAAATATAATTATTTAGGAAAGCAAACTTTTCTTTAATACCTTCGATACTATCAAATTTTTGATCAAAATCACTAAGTGATATATTCTTATAAATTAAATCTTTTAATTCTTGCATAATGGCCTCCTTATTTATTTAAAGGGGAATCGTTATTTACATCAAATTCATCAAATGATTCATCATCCATATTATTAATCAAATTTGATGAATTCTCATCTAAATTCTTATTTAAATCCTTTTGAAATAGATTTTCATTTTCATCAATTAAATTATTACCTTTATTATCAGGATTATACTTTCTAATTTCATCTATTTTTTTAACAAAATCTAAATTTACATCGTCCTTTAAGAATTCTAAGACTTCCTCATCTTGATCTTTAATATCTGAAAATAGATTCATATTTTTAAACGCAATAGACATTTCATCTTGTCTTCTTTGTTCTTGAACTGCCTTAAGTACATTTATACAAAGTTCAACTCTCCTTTTAGATGTACCAGATAGATTTCTTATATCTTCATCTTTAGGAAGTTCGTCAGTCTCTTTAAAGTTAGGTAGCTTATGGTAAAGATACGCTCTTGTTGCGCCCTCAAGGTTATCGATATCACCATAGCCTTTACTATCTTCATCATTAAACGCTAGAAGTGTTGCCTTAAATACACGGTATTCTTCTGAAGTAGTTCTAAACATTCTTTCAAAGAAGCCACCCTTATAATTACTTAGCATATTATTAAGATCAATATCGCCAATAAACCCAGATTTTTCACATAGCTTTTTCTTCATGTTATTGACACGATTAATCTTTTCTACCTCATTATAATCGTCTTCTAAATTAAGAGCACCATGGTATAAGTCCTTACAGTGCTTTAACCAGTTATCCTTTTCTTTATTATCAACACTTATTTTTTCAGCAAGCTCTTTACCATGTTTTTTGATAAATTTAAGTGGATTACTTAAAAATTCTTTTTCAAGTAATTCTTTATCATGATTCTTACCTTTATCATATGGATTAATAGTAGAAGCATCTACCTTTTTAGCATTTTTCTCTAAGAATTCATATTCTTGTTTTTTATGAACTGATGATTCTATAAATCTCATTCTTACATGATCTACTAAATCCTCAAATTCAAGATTATCCGGTTTAAAATTGTAGCCATAGGATAAAATATATGATACGATAAAATCGAATTTTTCATCCATGTCTCTTATATATGCAAATTTGTTGTCAAAATCTTCTTTTGAAACATCATTATAAATAACATTATATTGTTTAGTTGGCATAGCATATCATCTCCCAATCTATACCTTAGTAGCTATATAATAGCACATTTGGTGCAACAAATATGCAACAGATAAAACACCTATTAATAACTCATATTAAAAATTATTATTTAAGTTGCAGGTTTGTGACACTAGATATTGTATAATATAACTAGTAATATAAAAGGAGGTATATTTTATGGGAAAAATATATGATGAAATCCAAAAAGAAATAAATAATATTAATCAAGCCGAAGGTAAAAATGATTTAAAATCTCTTTTAGCTAAAGATTTAGCCAAAAGTAAAATTAATTATTTATGTTCTTTAGTTAATAAATATTATGAAGATACTAACCCTAATTTAATTCACCAAAATTTATCACTTGTTGGTAATGATAAATTACATGATGCCGTAATAGAGGCTGAAGCCTTTATTGGTGATGATAGTGCAGTATTACTTGCTCAGTATGAAGAACTAGAAACACCTGATTTATCATTTTTAGATAATGCTTATACAAGTGAATATGATCATTTTGTTGTTTTAGATACACTTGTTAAAGAAACAGTGAAAATACATTATAAGAATCTAGATCCAAATGAAAATAATCCTCATGGAGCATCAAAAGAAATATTACTAGCATTCCAAAAGGAAGCTGATAAATTAATTAATACTGATAAGCCAGTTGGTGAAATTAAAGAAACAAATGTTGAATATAATTTCATTAAAGATTTTATTAATAATCCTGCAAAATCTTTTGTTAGTGGAGCTAATAAACAAATATTTAATTTTGCATCAGATAAAGAAAGAATTGATTTTATTAATACTGTAGATAAAACTGCAAAATTTAACATTCCTCAAAAAGTAAAAGAAGAATTTAATCTTGATGATTTAGTTAAAGATAATATTAAGCGCCAAGGCTCTTTTGGAGCTGAAGATTTAGCTTTAGATGTAATTAATTTAGCTAATAAATATCAAGATGCTTTCCTTGAAGTTCAAGAAGAAAACCCAGAAATTGTAGAAGAGCTTCCAACTTATGGTGAGCTACTTTATAAGATGAAAGAAAGAGTAACTAAGCTTGTATTAAAAGATAATATGGAATTAAGCGTAGATTATCCTTCAGTTTTCTTAAAAAAATTCTTAGATAATCCTTCACAAGCTTTATATGATTATTATGATAGTAAAGCTAATAATTATAAAGCTGGCAATCTAAAAGATCCGATATTTGATCAAAAAGAAGAAAAAGGAAATATCGATGAATTAATCAGAAAGGCTAATGCATTTAAGGTTAATTCAGCTATAGCAAGAGAAAAATATGATGAAGTTGCTGAAGGCAAAGAAGATAAATGGAAAGAACATCAACAATTTAAAACAAAATGGTTCTTAAATCATTTTAAAGCTAATTACAATAATCTAAAAATTACAGAAGCTTTAGAAAAGAATAAAGGTGGATTCTTTGAAAACTTCTTTGGTACTACATCAAAAGAATTTAAAGAATTCTCTAGAGCATTAGAAGATATGGTAAATGAAGGTCCAGGTAATGGTGATTATGATGGACTAAAGAAACTTACTCAAAATTATTTAGTACATAAGCTTAAACATTATGATGTATTCTTAAATGGTTATGATGATAGAGAAATAGCTAAGCTTGATTCAACATCTCGCGGCAGAGTAGAATTATGCTTAAGTGTACTTCAATCAATTCAAGAAGCAGAAAATTCAGTAGCAGGTAAGCTTAATCCAGAAGAATTTGTTGCACCTGACTTAGATGCACCAGAAGCACATGATGAATACTGGCAACAAACAAAAGAAGAGTTTATGGAAAGTCAAATGAAAGAATTTAATGATTTCCATGAAAATTTGAAGAAAGATAGCGAAATAGAGCCTAATCCTAAGCTTAACGAAGGCGTACTTGATATTGATCCAAATGATTTAAAAGATGAAGAGCTTGATAATTCTAAATAATAATATTTATTTAATAAAACAGGTAATGTAAATAAATATGACCAGCAAAAATTTTGATATTCACAATTTTTATCTATCCAAACGTAAAAAATAATAAATGGATAAGTACATACTTTTATGTTACAATACTTATATAGAGAGCTTGTGATAATTATGAAAAAGATATTAAAATTATTACAACTAAATAATGGTAAAATGGCTTCCTGCTAAATTGGCAGGAGGTCTTTTTTTTAGTCGTTTGAGAAAAATGGAGGAAAAAACGCATGTTAAACGAAGAAAAAGATGAAATTTTAGAAAAATCATATTTTAATGATTTAAAACAAATCAATCAGGTTCATAAGAATAGTTGGTCTAGATCATTTACCTTAAACCAAATAGCTATGAAATCTTATGAGCGTTCGCTGGTTGAACCATCAACTACTGAAACGTATAAAACTGATGATATTTAATGAACTATTTAAAGATACATATGTATTTGATTTTTTAGATAAAGAAAGTTTGTAATATATCACAATTATGATGTAATATAGATATATGGAGGTTGGAGATATGCAAAATATAAGACCATCTGCTGAATTAAGGAATAAATATAATGAAATATCAAATTTATGTAAAGAGACTAGAGAACCAGTATTTATTACTGTAAATGGACATGGAGATACAGTAATAATGAGTTTGGAGAATTATAATCAAATGGTTGCTGAACTTGAATTATTAAAAATGTTATCTGAATCTGAGGATGATGTTAGAAATAATAGAGTGGCTCCAGTAGAGAATACATTTAATGATATCAGAAAGAAGTTAGAATTATAATGAGCTATTCAATAGTTAGAACTGATAAATTTAATGATCAACTCACTGATATCATTATGTATATAAAAGATGCTTTTTCGAAAAAGGAAGCAGTAGAATATTTAGATTACTTAGAAATGCAAATTAATAACTTGAAAGAATATCCACTTATAGAAGTAGTTCCAAGATATCAACCAATTTCAAAACAAGGATATAGAGCCTTAATTTGCAAGCAAAATATCATTTTTTATAAAGTGAATGATGAAAAAAAAGAAGTAACGCTTCATATTATTGTTTCTTCTAAACGTAACTACATTAATTTAATTTAGCATGAAAGGTCCAGTAAAATGGACTTTTTCTTTTACCATTATAAATTAGCATGAAAAAAAACAGCCATTTTTAAGTGACTGTTTTAATCTAATTAATTATGATTTAAATATATCTTGACTATCATGTACATCTAATTGATCATATTTAGAATCATATTCTTCAACTTCAATATCTTCAAGGCTCTTTTTAGGTTCTTCTACAAGAGGTTTATTTTCTTTTTCTAACTCTTTTTCAAGTTGTTCTTCAAGTAATGATTTTGTTTTTACTTCATCTTTTTCCCATGGATATTTATCAATTTTGAATTTAAGATTTGTACTGATATCATGTGTTTTATCTTGAAGCTTTTCTTTTTCATTTACGGCATTAACAACCTTTAAACAGAAAGCAGCTCTTGCCTTACCTTTACCACCAAGTGAATTAATCTCAGCTTCAGTTGGAAGTTTACCTTCTTCAAGATTAGGAAATTTATGCTTTAGATATGCCATCGCAAGATCTTTTAAAGTGCCCTCATCTCCATATAAAGGAGAATCCTTATCTTTAAAATGCTTAAATCCATTTTTAAATGCTTTATATTCTCTTGATGTTTTACGTAATAATTTTTCAAAAATATTTTCTTTTTGTTTTTTAAATTCAGCTTTAATAGGTTCATCCCCATCAAGTAATTGTGCTTCTAAAGTTGCTTGTAAAGAAAGTTCACTACTGCGTTTTTCTTCAAGCTTACGATAATTACTTGGATATGGTGGATTTATAATATTATTAGCGATAGCAGAAGCATTACGTCTTAAGAATGAAGGGTAATTCATATCGCTTTGTGGGATATCTTCAAGTTCATCAAAAATATCACTATTTTTTTCTAAATAATAAGAAGTAGCTTCAACTGGTTTAGCTATAAATGATTTAACCATTATATCTTTATCAGTTAATTCAATATTATTCTTAGCTACTAATTTTACCATTTCATTTTTAGCTGTAAATAATAGTTCATGAATGTCACATTTAGTATTTCTAGGATCTAAATTATATCTAGCTATATATTTCATTGAATCCTTTAAAGCTTCATTTAAATCTGTATAATTTTTAGAATGAAATCTTTTAACAAAGTCTTGAATACTACAATTATAAAATTCTTTAATCTCTTGTTTAGTCATAATATGTAACCAACCTTTCTAAATCTTAATATAAGAATTAATCATTTGAGCTTTGAACTTCATTTTGATTTTCAACTTGAAGTTCTTTATTATCAATAACTTCTGTATTAACATTTGCTATTTCATCTTTTTCGACATCTTTATTCACTTTATTTTGGAATTGTTGTTGATTGACTTTAGCATTGTCCATTTCGTTAGCTTCAATAGTACCAGTCATTATGTTTCTTTCTCTACGTTGTAAAATAGCTTGTAATACACCAGCACATAATTCAACTCTACCTCTTGATGTTCCACTAAAGCGTTCAATTTCTTCTTTTTCAGGCATTTGATTAGGTAGGTTAAAGTTAGGAATTTTATGTTTTAGATAAGCTCTTGTAGCTTTTTCTAATTCTTCATCATTACCATAGTTAGGGTTACCTTCTTCATTATATGCTTTATATGCTTCAACGAATGCTTTATATTCTTTAGAAGTAGTATTAAACATATTCTCAAAGAATCCGCCCTTGTTACGATTAACAACATCATTAGCTGTTGCGTTTTCTGGCATATTGCAAGCTTTTAGTGAATTATCAAGTACATCTTTTACATGTCGCTTATTTTCATTTGTATTAAATATTTTATTAATTGAATAAAATTCTCTTGCAACATATTTAAGATTCTTTTTATAATTCTTGTCATTTGCAAGTTCTGGAATCTCATTATTTTCGATTTCTTTTGCTCTTGCTCTTGCAGCAAAGCTTACATATTGTGCTGGTTTTGAAATGAAATGTTGCATTGCTTTTTGAATTTCAGAATCAGCTTTTTCATTAGGGTTAACAATATCATAATTTAATTGCTCTATATTAGCTTCATTATATTTATCTCTTTCAGCTAATGATGCAGCTAAGAATTTTTCTCTTGCATGATGGATAAAATCTTCAGCTGGATTATCTAAAAGATTTACAACATTTGTTTCTTCTCTTTCAGCTACTTCATCAATTCCATAAGAAAGTAGATAATTATTTAAAAATTCAAATTTTTCATTTAGTGTTTCAAATGAATCAAACTTTTGATCAAAGTCTGCTTTTGAGATGTTTTCATAATATAGTTTAGGCATAAATACATACCTCCTTTTATTTATTTGACAACATTTTAACATATCGTGTGCAATAAATGTGCAACTAATATTATAAAATATTAAATTTTTTTTAAAAAACGGCTTATCAAAAAAGCCGTTTTGTTACTATTTATTCCTTAATAAAATCTAGATATGATTTAATTCTTGTGTTAATTTTTTCTATATCATAGAAATCAAAATAACTAAGTGATATATCAGCTCTAACACCAGCTTCATCACCAACTAAATTGCCATCTACATATTCAGATACGTGCATTGGAGTTGAAAATGACACAACTTGACCATTAGGAAGTACAAATTGACTAACTGCACATTCGCCACCACCTTGAGTTTGGCCAACGATATAAGCTAATTTTTGATGTTGTGCATAAAATGGCATAGCAGTACCACATGAGAAAGCAACAGGACTAGTTAAAATAAAGAATTTATATTTATTTCCATATACATCCTTTTCATCATATTTGCCATCATTATTTGAATCAATTTTTGTTGTCATAGTTTGAATAGCGTTAGTATTAGAATCACGGAATGTTAAAGCCATACTATTTTGTTTAGACATCAAATTCAAAATTTTAGCCATAGTTCCAGAGTTACCACCGCTATTAATTGACATATCAATTACTACATATGATACACCAGTTTTTTTATCTATTTCTTTTAAGTTATTTAATATCTTAAAGAAATGATCACTTTCAGCAAGTTCTTTATCGCTTTTCAATTTTTTATTTTCGTCATAAACAAAATTATCTACTTCAAAGGCATCAAGAGTAATAACTGCAGTTTTGCCATCCTTTGAATATCTAACTCCATCTAGCTCAAGTTTTTGTTCCTCATAAACTCTAGCTCTTTCATTCTTTAATGCTTTTTCAAGAGTTGCTCTATCTTGTTTTAATGATTGAGGAAGTGTTTTATCATCTTCCTCACCCCATGGTGTAGAAGAAGTCAAAGCTACTGTATGCGAATCATCTAAAGTAGCAATAAGAAGTTCAAGTGCGTTTGCTCTAACATCAGGATCATCACTTAATAATTGTTTAGAATAATCTAAGCTTTCAAAATATGTAGACATCTTAGTTATTTCTTTTTGTTCACTTAAGCCATAGAAGCTATCAAACATAAAATATAGATAATTCTTATTGAATTTTCTTAAATATTCAGGCATAACTTTTTCTGTTTTAGCCTTCATCTCATCAATTGCAGTTGTTGCTTTTCCATTAACTTTATATTTATATTCTGATAATGCATTTGTATCAGTAAACATAAATAATTTTTCATAATTATAAAATACTGATGAAGTATGGCTTGCTGTAACAAGTGGATCTAAGAATGAAAGTGGTAAATATGTTTTATCATTTTCTCTAAATGTTTTAAAGCCATATTGTTTATAATCAATAACATGATCTACCATTTTTTTTGTATCCAAATTGCCACCATATACAGTTCTTAAAGCGGCTGATGAAGCACTATCATTATCTTCATCATAGACATAGCTTAATTGATTTTCAAAATATACTTTTTCTTCCTTAGGGAATATTCTAACTGACGCTTTCTTATCACCAAATTCAAAAATAAAATCAACTTCATTTTCTTCATCAACATATTTAGTGTTTTTTTGTATCTTTTCAGGAATAAAAGTAATATAGCTTAATGCATCTATATAAGGTATATAATCTTCACCTTCTATAAATTTAAGTGGAAGTGTTCCTTTAGCTGTTATATCCTTAATATCTATAACATTTTCAATTCCTTCTGAATAGCCATTTAATGAAACAACTGATACTTCTTTATCATATGTTTTATATTTCTTGCTTCCGCATGAAACAGTAATAGCTATAGCAAGAATAAATAGTGGAATTAATAAAATCTTCTTTTTCATATTGTAAATCTCCTATCTATATTCATTATATAATTATTATTTTTAATAATCAAAAAGGAAAAGCCTAAGGCTTATGATATAATCACATACCTAGGCTTAATTAAAACTAATATTTTTTATATTAAATGATGATATTATTTTGAATTATCTAGATCAATTTTAGGATCCTCAACAAAGATATTTCCATCATCAATTAAATTATTATTTTCAACATCAACATCTTTTTCAAGACTTTCTAAAAACTGATATAGTGGAACTTTCTTATTATTATCTTCAACAAATATACTTGAGTTTGTATCCTCTATATCTAAATAATCTTTCATAGAATCAAGGCATAAAGTCACGCGTTCTTTAATCTTTTCATCACCAAGAGATGCAATTTGTTCATCAGTTGGAAGTTTATTTTGTTCAAGATTAGGAAACTTAAATTTAACATAAGCCATAGCGCTTTTTACTAATTCGTCTCCATCATGCTCTTCAAATGATGCATCTTGATCCATAAATTTATCATAAACGTTCTTAAATTCATCATATAATTTTGCTTCTTTAATAAGCTTATCTGCTTGTTCTTGAAGATCATGATTTTCTTTATATACATTTACGACATTTAAGCAGAAAGCCGCTCTTTCTTTGCCAGCACCACTAAGTTTTGCGATTTCATCTAGAGTTGGAAG
>OCVV011354425.1_pt1 | contig 11764 bp, 7 predicted proteins | sample 1539721 | NCBI WGS metagenome assembly OCVV01 (sample SAMN02144230, study PRJEB22623) | gut metagenome | biome: sheep rumen | host: Ovis aries | place: New Zealand | reverse complement strand
CCTTCAGGGGCTTGTCATCGGCGCCGGCATTCTGGCCCTCTCCGGACTCTGCGGAGCCTGCCTGGCCCGGGGCGCTTTGGCCCTCTCCGGAGCCTGCGGATCCCGCCTGGCCCTGGGCGGTCTGGCCCTCTCCGGAGCCTGCGGATCCCGCCTGGCCCTGGGCGGTCTGGTCCGCCGGTCCTTCCTCCGGCCTGTCGGGGGATTGGGCCTGAGGCCTGTCCAGGTCTGTGACCGTACCGCAGTAATCGCAGACCAGCTTTCCCGAGGCGGGGTCAAAGCGCAGGGGGGCGCCGCAGGCAGGGCATTTCTGTTCTTTGATCGAACGCATAGTGATTCCTCCGGATCATCAGAAGTTTCGTAAAGGCACATAGTCCCGGCAAGGCGCACGGCACTTTGACGAGACGGGGGTTACTCTGTCTATATGTATATACTACTATAATATTAAAAACCGGCGGCACAGTACAGACCCTGCGGAAAAATCGGTTTTTTTCCCGAAAATACCAAACTCCGACCCTTGAAAAAAAGCCTCCTTCCATGGCGTAAAAAAGCATAAGATAATCATACTGGAAGGCCCGTGCGGGCTTTTTTTCTATGCTATAATAGAATTGTCCGTGCTCCGGCTCCGGCCGGTGGTGCCGCCTCAGACCGTGAGGCTTTGGGGTCGGCAGTCCCGTCTCAGACTGACAGGCCCGGCAGGCGCGGACCGGACGGCCTTTTGGAATGCATTATTAAAAGAAAGGAAACGAAAAGTGTATAAGATCATCACCTGTGACCTCGATGAGACCCTCCTGAGTACGGACAGGAGCGTCTGCAGGAGAAATGTGGAGGCGGTCCGCGCGGCGGCAGACCGGGGCGTCCGCTTTGTCTGCTCCTCCGGCAGAGGCTATCTCTCCTTCCAGAATACCCTGCAGGAGCTGGGCCTGTACGACCTGCCGGACCAGTACTCGATCTCTTTTAACGGCAGCGTGATCACCGAGAACAGGGGAAACCGTGTCCTCCATCTGGAGGGGATCTCCGGGGAACTGGCGGATGCCCTTTACAGGAGGGGACTGGACTTCGGAGTCTGTATTCATGTATACACGCAGGATACGGTCTACATTTACGGGATCAACGAGGACGAGAAGGAGTTTTTGAACAACCGGCAGACCTATGTTGAAATTGACGCGAAGGACCTGTCCTTCCTGGAGGGGCAGCAGATCATCAAGGTCATCTACGAGCACGAGGACGGCTACAGCTATCTGAACCCTCTGGAGCGGGAGGTCGAGGATCTCCTGGACCAGTGCGAGCTCAGCTATTCCAGCAACCGCTACCTGGAATTCAACAAGAAGGGAGTCAGCAAGGGAGCCGGCCTTCAGCGGCTGGCGCAGATCCTGGGGGTGGACATCAAGGACACGATCGCGATCGGCGACAATGTCAACGACCTGTCCATGATCCGGGCCGCGGGACTGGGCGCGGCCGTCGCCAATGTCTTTGACGGCATACGCGGAGAGTGCGACTATATCGCCGCGGCGGACAACGATGAGGGCGGCGTCGGCGAGATCATCGAAAAATTTGTTCTGACATAAAAAAAGTTTTTTTCAAGACTCGCCAGCGGGTCTTGGGCGATGAAGAATAAAACTATTTATCAAATCATTCAGGAAGGAAAGGAGGGGCATTATGAGGGAGTGGACAAGAGAGGAAAAATACCGTTATCTGAAGGACCCGCAGGAACTGGAGGAACTTTACCGGAAGGTGTCGGCTTCCGTCTACCGCCAGCATTTCCACAACCAGGCCGTGACGGGGCTGATGAATGATCCCAACGGTTTCGTCTGGCATGACAACCGCTGGCATCTTTTCTACCAGTGGTGCCCCTGGGGGGCTGTCCACGGCCTCAAGCACTGGTACCACATCGTCTCCAAGGACCTGGTGACCTGGAAGAACCTGGGTGTCTGCCTTCTGCCGGACCAGGAGGACGGCTATGACAACAAGGGCGTCTACTCAGGCTCAGCCATGCCCATCGGGGACAAGATCTACCTCTATTATACGGGAAACCACAGGGACGCGGACTGGACCAGGCACGCCTATACCTGCCTGGCCAGGCTGGGCAATGACGGCTGGCCGGAAAAATACCCCCTCCCCCTGTTCGGCGCCAACCCGGCCTATACCGAGCACCAGAGGGACCCCAAGATCATCCGCCTGCCCGACCAGGACAAGTACTATATGATCATCGGCGCCCAGACCCTGGACAAGCGGGGCTGCGTCCTGGTCTATGCCTCCGAGGACCTGCAGCATGGCTGGACCTTCGAGGGAGAGCTGAAGGTCCCGGGCTTTGAGAATTTCGGCGACATGTGGGAATGCCCCTCGATCGAGCACCTGGGCGGGACCGATGTCCTCCTCCTGTGCCCCCAGCACCTGACCCTGCCCGGCAGGGGGCAGAGCCGGAACCACAACGGCTACATCCTGGGCCACATGGACTGGGAGAGTCTGACCTTCACGCCCGACGGCGCCTTCCATGTCCTGGACTTCGGCTTTGACTCCTACGCGGCTGCCTGCGCCAACAACCTGCAGGACGCCGACAAGGCGGTCCTGATCGCCTGGATGGGGGTGCCGGACGTCGCCTATCCGACGGATGAGGAGGACTGGGCCGGCTGCCTGACCCTGCCCCGCGAGCTGACGGTCCGGGGCCGCCGCCTGATCCAGCAGCCCCTACCGGAGCTCAAAAAGCTCCGCGACGAAAAGATCAACCTGCGGGATCCCGCGGCCGCCAATGAGGCCGGATGCTTTGCTCTCCCTGCCGCGGCCGAGGTCGAACTGGACTGCAGGAGGGGGGACGTGCGCCTGGACCTCTTCACGGACAGGGAAGGAAAGGGCGGCCTCGCCATTATCTATAATGAGGACAAAAAGGAGATCACGGTCGACAGGAGCGGCATGCACATCCGCTTCAATGAATCCGAGGGCGAGAGCCGGACCAGGCCCCTGGAGAACGGCCTCCAGCACCTGCGCATCTTTGTCGACAGCAGCTCGGTCGAGATCTTTGTCAACGACGGCGACGCCGTCTTTACCTCCCGGATCTTCCCGGATGCGGACGAACATTTCTTCAGGATCCAGGGCGATACCTTCAACCGCATGTGGACCCTCAATAACGCGGTGAAGGACAGCTTCCTGATCTGACCCGTGTTGCACAATTTTTTTACGCGTGTTAAGATGGGACAATCCGGCAGTGAATGAACAATGAGGACAGGAGGAGTATCTTTCATTATGAGTGACGAAAAGAAAATCATGCTTTCAGGGATCCAGCCGAGCGGAGACCTGCATCTGGGAAATTACCTGGGAGCGATCAAGAACTGGGCAGACCGGGTCAATGACTACGACTGTTACTATTTTATGGCCGACATGCATACGATCACGGTCAGGCAGGATCCCAGGGAGCTCCGCCGCCGTTCTCTGGAAATGCTGGCCATCTACATCGCCTGCGGCCTGGACCCGGAAAAGAATACTCTCTTTCTGCAGTCCCATGTGCCGGCCCACGCCCAGCTCGGCTGGGTCCTCGACTGCTACACCATGTTCGGCGAGCTGACCCGCATGACCCAGTTCAAGGACAAGTCCGAAAAGCACAAGGACAATATCAATGCGGGGCTCTTTACCTATCCCTCGCTGATGGCGGCGGACATCCTGCTCTACCAGCCCCACTATGTGCCGGTCGGAGAGGACCAGAAGCAGCATGTCGAGCTCTGCAGGAACATCGCCAACCGCTTCAACAATATTTACGGCGAGGTGTTCCGCGTGCCGGAGCCCTTTATCAGCAAGGTCGGGGCCAGGATCTACGGTTTGATGACGCCCGACCAGAAGATGTCCAAGTCCAATCCCCAGGGCTGTGTCTTCCTTATGGACGAGCCCAATGTGATCATGAAGAAGTTCAAGAGGGCCGTCACGGATTCCGACACCGAGAACTGCGTCCGCTATGACCGCGAGAACAAGCCCGGCGTCGCCAACCTCATGAACATCTACTCGACGATCACCGGAAAGACCTTCGCGGAGATCGAGCGGGAATTCGAGGGCCAGGGCTACGGGGTCTTCAAGCCGGCAGTGGGAGAGGCGGTCGTCGATACCCTCACTCCCATCCGCGAGGAGGCAAAGCGCCTGATCGCCGACAAGGCCTACCTCAATTCCATCTACAGAGAGGGCGCGGAGAAGGCTTCCTGGATCGCCAACAAGACCCTCCGCAAGGTCTATAAAAAGATCGGCTTCTATCAGCTCGATAAATAAGACCTTTTACCCCTCGGAATATTTACGGCATGACAGCAGGCTTTTTATACAGCAGGGAGGAATACGCATGAATTTTCTGGAAGAGAGGATCGTAAAGGACGGGCAGGTCAGAGAGGGCGAAATACTGAAGGTGGACAGCTTCCTCAACCATCAGCTGGATATAGGGCTTCTGGAGCAGATCGGGGAGGCTTTTTATAATCATTTCAGGGATAAGCAAATCACAAGGGTCCTGACCGTGGAATCCTCGGGGATCGCGGTCGCTTTTCCCGCGGCGCGCAAGTTCGGCGTCCCCGTGGTCTTTGCCAAAAAGTCCAGGAGCAGGAACCTGGACGGGGACCTCTACACGTCGATCGTCCATTCCTTTACCTATAATGTCGATAATCTTGTGACTCTTTCCAAGCAGTACCTGCACGAGGACGACACCGTCCTGATCGTCGACGACTTCCTGGCCAACGGAAAAGCAGTGCAGGGGCTTCTGGATATCTGCAGGCAGGCCGGCGCTCAGGTGGCCGGCATCGGAATCGCCATCGAAAAGGGCTTCCAGTGCGGAGGAAAGAACCTGCGCGAAGCCGGCTATGACCTCTACAGCCTGGCGATCGTGGATGAGATGAAGGAGGACGGCACGCTCGTCTTCAGAGAAAATACTATATGAAAAAAGTGATGAATCTGGTCCTGGGCGGGATCGAAAACAAGATATTCAACGTGTTTCTGTTCACGTTGATCCTGGTGACAGGGGCTTTTACAGCCGTGATCGGGGTACAGTCCCGCAACCTGACCAGGGTCACGGAGGAGACCAGCCTGCGGCAGAAGGAATCGATCGAACAGATCTCCGGCAGGACCATGCAGCAGGTCATTGAGGGGACTCTGGGCAACGACGTGAACATGAAGGCCGCGGTGGCGGACAATATCTTTCATGATCTCAAGAGCAGGGTGGAGTTCCTGGCGGGCTACACGGCGGAGCTCTATGCCGATGCCGGCAGCTACAGCGCCAGGAAGGTGGTCTTCCCGGATCCCTCCCGGAAGGGACAGATCTGCACCCAGCTTCTGACCGAGGAGGGGGTCGACATCGGGGAGGAGGAGACAGCGGCCGAGATCGGCCTTCTGGGCAACCTGTCGGGCACTCTGGAGGCCCTCTATGCCGATGCCAATGTCAATTCCTTTTTTATCGCCACCGAACGCGGGACCATGGTCTATGTCGATGACCGGCCCGAGGAGAAGTTTGATGAAAACGGGGACCTGATCCCCATCCCCATGCGGCAGCGGGGCTGGTATACCGATACGATGAAGGAGGGAAAGACCTTCTTTTCGGATGTCCAGAGCGACACCTTCACGGGCAGGACCGGCATCGTCTGCGCGGCCCCTGTATATGTCGATGGAAGGATTGCTGCCATCGCCGGTGCGGACCTCTTTCTGGACGACCTGGCTGAATCTGTCGACAGCTCGGGGTCGGAGGGAAGTTTTGTCGCAGTCGTCAATCAGCAGGGCCATGTGATCTTTTCTCCGGAAAAGGACGGGATCTTCCAGGTCCGGACCGCGGATGCGGCGGAAGATCTCAGAGAGTCGGAGTATGAGGAGCTGGGACAGTTTGTGAAAGAGGCCCTCGGAGGCACCGCGGATGTCAGAGTCATCCGCCTGGGCGAAGAGGAGAAATACGCGGCGGGAGCCAGCCTGGATACGGTCGGCTGGGCCGTCATCTCCGTAGTGGACAAGGAATATACGCAGCAGTCCATGCGGGAAATGGAAAAGCAGTACGACACCATTTTAGCGGATGCGTCTGACGATTACAGGGCTGCCCTCTCCAGGTCGACCTGGACCATCCTCCTCCTGCTGCTCCTGATCTTTGTGACCGGGACGGTCAGTGTCCTGATTATGGCCAAAAGGATCGTCAGGCCTCTGGGGATCATGACCAGGCGGATCGCGGGGCTGACCGGGAAAACGCCCCAGTTCTTCATGGAGGATGTCTACAGGACGGACGATGAGATCGAGGTCCTGGCGGAGGCCTTTGCCTCCCTGTCCGCCCGCACGGTCCAGTATGTGGACGAGGTGAAAAAGATCACGGCGGAAAAGGAGAGGATCGGAGCGGAGCTGAGCATGGCGACGGCCATCCAGGCCAGCCAGCTTCCCAGCATCTTTCCGGCCTTCCCTGAGCGCAGTGAATTTGATATCTATGCCACCATGAAGCCGGCCAAGGAGGTCGGCGGAGACTTCTATGACTTCTTCCTGGTCGACGACGACCACATCGCCATGGTCATGGCGGATGTCTCCGGCAAGGGCGTTCCGGCGGCCCTCTTCATGATGATCGCCAAGATCCTGATCAAGAACAGGGTCCTGAGCGGGGACAGTCCGGCCATGGCCCTCTCCAGGGTCAACAACCAGCTGACCGAGGGAAACGAGGTCGAGATGTTTGTCACGGTCTGGCTGGGCATACTGGAGATCTCCACAGGGAAGGGGATCGCAGCCAACGCGGGCCACGAGCACCCTGTGATCCGGCGGGCCGGCGGAGGCTATGAGCTGATCACCTACCGCCATTCCCCCGCGGTCGGCGCCATCTCCGGCATCCGCTTCCGCGAGCATACCTTCGAGCTCCACCCCGGCGACAGCCTCTTTGTCTACACGGACGGAGTCGCCGAGGCGACCAGCAGCGAGGAGGAGCTCTTCGGCACGGACCGCATGCTGCAGGCCCTCAACAGGGAGCCGGACGCAGCGCCTGAAAAGGTCCTGAGGAATGTCATGAAGGGGATCCAGGCCTTTGTGAAGGACGCTGTTCAGTTCGATGATATCACGATGCTGTGTATGAAATATTATGGACCTCAGAATAACAAGGAGATTGTTATGAAGGAGCTGGTATTGGAAGCGAAAACAGAGAATCTGCAGCAGGTACTGGACTTCATTGACGGTCAGCTGGAGGAGCGCGGCTGCTCCATGAAGCATCAGATGCAGATCGATGTGGCAGTCGAGGAGATTTTTGTAAACATTGCCAGCTACGCCTATGCTCCCGGCAGCGGAGACGTGACCATCCGGACGGAGATCCAGGAGGAGCCCCGGTCCATCAAGGTGACCTTCTCCGACCGCGGCATGCCCTACAATCCGCTGGAAAAGCTGGATCCCGATATCACCCTCTCCGCGGAGGAGAGGCAGATCGGCGGTCTGGGGATCTTCATGGTCAAAAAGAGCGTGGATGTCATGGAATACACCTACAAGTACGGACAGAATATTCTGACGATCCGCAAGGATTTTTAAGCGGGGGGAGGCAGAGATATGGAAAACAACTCGATCTTCAGGAAAAAAAATATGGACAGGCTGTCTTCTCCGGAGGAGCTCAACGACTACCTGCGTGTCACAAACCCCTCCACCTGGCTGATCCTGGGCGCTGTGATCCTGCTCCTGGCGGGACTCCTGATCTGGAGCAATTTTGCCGTGATCCAGAGCTACGCGAACGGGACGGCCAAGGCTGAGGGGGGCGTCCTCACGATTTCCTTTGAGGATGAGAGGACCGCGGCTAATATCGAGACCGGCATGACCGTGACAGTCGGGAATGAACAGACGACAGTCAAATCGGTCGGCAGGGACGCGGCCGGGCGGACGATCGCCGCGGCCAGCGCCGATGTCCCGGACGGAACCTACGATGTCAAGGTGGGATACAGACAGACAAAGATCATACAGCTCTTATTCAACTGACAGGGGAGGCTTTTCATTTTGAGCAATACGATTGTACAGCCGGTCCGGAAAGGCAGAGCGAAGGTCCCGGTCGTCATGCAGCTGGAGGCCCTTGAGTGCGGCGCCGCCTGCCTGGCCATGATCCTGGCCTATTATCAGAAGTGGATCCCCCTGGAGCAGGTCCGTCTTGACTGCGGCGTGTCCAGGGACGGTTCCAATGCAAAAAATATCCTCTATGCCGCCAGAAACTACGGGCTGGATGCCAACGGCTACCGCTTTGAGCCCGAGAGCCTGCGGGAGAACGGGATCTTTCCCTGCATCGTGCACTGGAATTTCAACCATTTTGTCGTCTGCTGCGGATTTCAGGGAAACTATGTCTATCTCAATGATCCGGCGCGCGGAAATATCAGGGTCACCATGGAGGAATTTGACGAGTCCTTCACGGGGATCGCTCTGCTCATGGAGCCCTCCGAAACATTCCAGCCGGGCGGCAAGCGCAAGAGCACCCTGGAATTTGCCATGAACAGGCTCAGGGGCGCGGGGCCGGCGGTGACCTTTGTCATCATGACCACCCTGATCTCCTATCTGTTCGGGATCATCAACCCGGGCTTTACCCGCTTCTATATGGACCGCCTTCTGACGGGGGAGAACAGGGAGCTTCTCATGCCCTTCATCATTCTCCTGGCAGGAGTCGGGATCCTGCAGCTGGTCGTCGGGGCGGCCCAGTATATCTATGCCCTCAAGATCAACGGCAAGATGGCGGTGATCGGCAATTCCACCTATATGTGGAAGGTGCTCAAGCTCCCCATGGAATTCTTTTCCCAGAGAATGGCCGGCGATATCCAGATGAGGCAGGAGACCAACGCCGATATAGCGGGCACGATCGTGGATACCCTGACCCCGCTGGTGCTCAATTCCATCATGATGGTGGTCTACCTGGTCTTTATGCTGCGCTTCAGCCCCCTGCTGACCCTGGTCGGTATCTCCACCCTGGTGATCAATGCCTTTGTCGGCCGGATCATCTCCAACCAGAGGATCAACGTGACCCGCGTCCAGATGAGGGATGCGGGCAAGCTGGCCGCCGCGACTGTCTCCGGTATCCAGATGGCGGAGACCATCAAGGCCAGCGGCGCCGAGAACGGATTTTTTGAAAAATGGGCCGGCTACCAGGCGTCGGTCAATTCCCAGGAGGTCAAGGCCGCCCGGGTCGAGGCCTTTCTGGGTGTCATTCCCGCCTTCTTTTCCACGATCGCGGACTATGCCGTCCTGGTCATCGGTGTCCAGCTCACCATGCAGGGGAAATTCTCCCTGGGCTCCATCCTGCTCTTCCAGGGCTTTCTGTCCAGGTTTATGGAGCCTGCCATGACCCTGGTCTCCGCGGGCCAGACCCTCCAGGAGATGCGGACGGAGATGGAGCGGGTCGAGGATGTCATGCAGTATCCGGACGATGTGCATGTCAGGGACGAGCCTCTCACGGATGGTAAGGATTACCATAAGCTGACCGGAAAGGTCGAGCTCAAAAACGTGACCTTCGGCTATTCCCGGCTGGGGAGTCCCCTGATCGAGAATTTCTCCATGACCATGGAGCCCGGCACCCGGGTCGCCTTCGTCGGCACCTCGGGCTGCGGCAAGAGCACCCTGGCCAAGCTGATCTCGGGCCTCTATCTGCCCTGGAGCGGCGAGATCCTCTTTGACGGGAAAAGGATCGACGAGATCGACCGCAGCGTCTTCACGGGCTCCCTGGCGGTCGTCGACCAGGATATCATCCTCTTTGAGGATACCATCGCCAACAATATCCGGATGTGGGACGACTCCATCGAGGACTTTGAGATCATCATGGCGGCCAGAGATGCCCAGATCCACGACGATATCATGAAGCGGAAGGACGGCTACCAGGGCAGGCTGATCGAGGGCGGCAAAGACCTGTCCGGCGGTCAGAGACAGCGGCTGGAGATCGCCCGCGTCCTGGCCCAGGACCCCTCCATCATCATCATGGACGAGGCGACGAGCGCCCTGGATGCCAAGACGGAATACGAGCTGGTCAAGGCTGTCAAGGAACGCGGGATCACCTGCATCGTCATCGCCCACCGCCTGTCGACCATCCGGGACTGCGACGAGATCATCGTCCTGGACCACGGCAAGGTCGTGGAGCGCGGAACACATGAAGAACTGTATGCCAGCGGAGGACACTACGCCGAGCTGATCTCAAATGACTGAAAAAAGGGAAAGGAGGTACCGGATTGGGTTGGTTTGATGAACAGATCAGGCAGAGAAAGCAGCACGACCAGGATGTGTTCGAGGAATCGATCATCAGGATGGCCTCTGTGGTCGTCGGCAGCAAAGATGCCGGCTCGCTGGCGGATGAACGGATCGTCACGAAGCATGCGATCGATGAAATATTGAAATATTACCACTTCAAGCCGGCGGAAATACCGGATTCCGTCAAGGAGCCGGAGGACCAGCTGGAATACGCCCTGAGGCCCCACGGCCTCATGTACAGGCGGATCGAATTGAAGGATAAGTGGTACAAGGACGGCTTCGGGCCTGTGATCGCCTTCCGCAGGGAGGACGGACTGCCCGTGGCTCTTTTGCCCGGGGAGTTCATGGGTTACTGGCACAGCGACGGAGCCGGCGGCAGGGTCTCCGTCAACAGCGGCAACGCGGGCCAGTTCGCCAAAGAGGCGATCTGCTTCTACAAGCCCCTCCCCCTCAGGGCCATCGGGATCCCGGACCTTCTGCTCTATCTCAAGGGCTGCCTGGGGTTCGGGGACTTCGCCATGATCCTGGGCCTGTCCCTGCTGGCCACCTCGGTCGGCATGATGATGCCGGGCGTCACCAAGATCCTGACGAGCTTCGTCATGGAGAGCGGCAATGTCTCTCTCCTGTGGGGGACGGCCGTCTTTATGGTCTGCATAGCGGTGTCGGGGAGGCTTCTGGATACAGCCAACAACCTGGCCCAGACCAGGCTCCAGACCAAGACCTCCATTCCGGTGGACTCGGCCATGATGATGCGGCTGCTGAGCCTGCCGGCCCCCTTCTTTAAAAAGTACAGCTCCGGTGAGCTCTCCAGCAGAAGCCAGTCGGTCAACCAGCTTTGCTCCCTGCTGATGGGAACGGTCCTGTCGACCGGCCTGAGCTCCCTGACCTCCCTCCTCTATATCACGAGGATCTTTCAGTACGCGCCGGCCCTGACAGTCCCCGCCATCACGATCGTCGTCGTCACCGTGGTCATCACCCTGCTCACGACCCTCATGGAAATGAGGCGCAGAAGGGAGACCATGGAGTACAACGTCAAGGAGAGCGGTTTGACCTATGCCCTGATCACCGGTGTCCAGAAGATCAAGCTGGCGGGCGCCGAGAAGAGGGCCTTCGCGAAATGGGCCGAGGCCTACTCAAAGGGCGCGGCCATGACCTACAATCCCCCCATGTTTATCCGGATCAATTCCACGATCCAGACGGCCGTGTCCCTGGCCGGGACCATCGTGATCTACTACATCGCGGTGCAGACCCGGGTGACGCCCTCCGAATACCTGGCCTTCAACGCGGCCTACGGCATGCTGATGGGAGCCTTTTCCTCCCTGGCCGGCATCGTCCTGGAGATCGCCCAGATCAAGCCGGTCCTGGAGATGGCCGAGCCCTTCCTCAAGGCGGAGCCGGAGATGGCGGAGGGCAAGGAGATCCTGACCAGCGTGTCGGGATCGATCGAGCTCAGCAATGTCTGTTTCCGCTACAATGACAGCATGCCCTATGTCGTGGACGACATGGACCTTAAGATCCGGGCCGGCGAATATGTCGCCCTTGTCGGCAGGACCGGCTGCGGCAAGAGCACCCTGGTCCGCCTGCTGCTGGGATTTGAGAAGCC
>OCVV012884944.1_pt1 | contig 11766 bp, 9 predicted proteins | sample 1539721 | NCBI WGS metagenome assembly OCVV01 (sample SAMN02144230, study PRJEB22623) | gut metagenome | biome: sheep rumen | host: Ovis aries | place: New Zealand | reverse complement strand
CAACATTTTTGCCATCACAACCAAGAAGAATCTGTTTTTATTTGTTTTTACTTGTTTTTTTCTGTTTTTTCTTCGTCCGCCGAAGGCGTAATTTTTTACACTGAACTCACGTCAGTGGAGGGGAGAGGGAGAAGGGAAGAAGGGTGGAGGAAAAGAGGCGAGAAGGGTGGGGGAGAGGGTGTTTCCAACCCAGTTTTGTCACGGCGGAAAGGGCTGTGGGGAGGTTGGAAATGAGGGGGGAGAGGGGGAGGAAGAGGCTGTTACAACACATTTTTGTCACTCTATTCAACCCAAATTTGTCACGAAATTCAAGTGTACGATGAACAGGATGAGGACAAATGGCTGAAAAAGAATGGATTAGAGTGCGGAAGAAGAGGGAGGAGGGGAGGGAAGCGTGACAAATTCCCATCAGAAGAGCGAAAGGGGGCGTGTGGTGTAAATGGGTGATTATAAGTAGATTAGAGGGGAGAGCAGGGTGTGACAAAAACCAAACGAGGCGGAAGAAGGAGGCCTTTTTGTGACAAATTCCCAATAAATGTACCCTAAAAATGACACATCCAGTTCTTTTTTGAGGGAAAAGAAAGAATCCTTCTTTTTGAAGTAATAAGAAGAATAGGGGAATAGGCGGTTGTGTAAGTGGCTGAAAAACAGGGGATGATGTGTGGTGTGCGTGACAAATTCCCATCAGGAGGGTGACAAACACCCAACGTGGAGGGGACAAATTCTCAAGTGAGGTGTGACAAATTCCATGGAGAGGGGAGGGGGGAGTGTGACAAAAACCAAACGCGGAGGTGGGGATGTGACGAAAACCAAAGAGGGGCGTGACAAATTCCCATGTGGGGGGAGGAGGAAGGAGAAAGGAGGAGGGGGAGGGGAGGGCAGCGACAAAGTCGCAGCACACTCAACACGGGGGACGGGGAGAGGACGAGGGAAGAAAGAAGAAGGGGGGACAGAGGAAGGGAGGAAGAGGGGAAGAAGAGGGGGAAAAGGGGGGACGAGGGGGGAGGGGTTAATACATTTTTGTCGCAAGGAGGGGGGAGGGAAGTGGCAGTTGGGGGAGGGAGGGAGGTTTTTTGTGGGGAAAAAGTGGAGAAAAGGGGGAAATGTTTTGGGGGTAGGGAAAATCTTTGCATCTTTGCATGGAAAATTGTGAAAAAGTATCATGGAAAAGGAAACGGAAAAGGCGAAAGAGAAGGATGTGGCTGTTTCCAGCGGGAAAACCGCTGGACGCAGGAGTGCTGATGGTGGGAAAGCCGCTGGAGGCAGGGGTGTGATGGTGGCGAAGAGCGGGAAGGCGGCGCAGAAGACGAAGGCGGCGCAGGAGGAGACGATTATGAAGAACTTGCCGCAGAATGTGGAGTGGATTAAACAGCCGTATGCGCTGTCGGTGATGCGGGGCGACTTGTCGCTGACGCAGACGCACATCATGGTGGAGTTGATGGGGGCTTTGCAGGTGAAAATCAATGACTTCATTGCTCACATGGGCGAGGAGGGGAATGCGGTGTTCAAGGAGGAGGACTTCAACGAGGATGGGGTGGCGCATGTGGATGTGAGTCTGGCGGCGGTGTCGAACCGTCCTGACTACTACAGCGATGTGGAGCAGATGGCTTACAGGCTGATGACGGCCACCATCAAGAAGCCGGAGAAGATTGAGGGTCAGCGGATGATGAAGTTGAGCCATGTGTTCGACTCTATCAGTGTGCCGTTCGAGGACAATGAGCGGGGTCGGCGCAAGGGGTTCATCCGTTTTTATTTCAACCGTGAGCAGGCGAGGGACATCTTCACGTTCACGCGCTACAGCAAGTATATCAAGGCGGTGGCGCGCAATTCGTCGAGCCAATACACGAGCCGCCTCTACATGATTATCACGGCCTACAAGTCGTTTGGGCGTTGGGTGGTGGACTATTCGGAGTTGCGCAAGATTCTGGGTTTCCTGGCCTATGAGGAGGGCGAGGATGGCCAGTGGGACTGGGTGGAGAAGAAATACACGGAGTACAGGCAGTTCAAGCGTCGTGTGCTGAAGACGGCGGCTGACGAGTTGCGCCAGTTGGCGGAGAGCGGCGAGGCGGACTGCTACTTCGACTTCCACGAGGTCTATCCGGCGGGGAAGAAGAGCGGCACGCCGGAGAAGATTGTGTTTGTCATCACGGTGAGCGACCTGGGCAAGCAGCAGAGCCAGTCGTCGTCGAACGCGCGCAAACTCATGGCGGTGGAGGAGACGCTCAGGCAGGACTTCGGGTTCCATGCTTCGGAGTTGCGGCAGTTGGTGCAGCGTGTGAACGACGAGAACATCGATGTGTTTGTGGCCAAGATGAACGAGACGACGGCCTACATGGCCCGTGAGGCGTCGAAGGTGAAGGACCGCAAGAAGTATCTCTTCACGGCCTTGCGCAATGTGCTGGACGACTTTGAGGAGGCGGCTGCCGAGGAGATTCTGGAGGAGTTGCCGCTCTTTGCCCAGGCCGGGGCGGAGAAGCGCAAGCAGCATCTGGCGGCTCAGCAGGCACGGAAGGCGGCGGCTGGCGAGGCTTCGCCGTGGGACGGGAAGACGTTCACCGAGGAGCCGTTCCGCGAGCGTCTCACGTCGGCTTTCGGTGCGCGGGTCTATACGATGTATCTGATGCAGGTGCGTGTGGTGTCTTACCGCAAGGACACGGTGGTGCTGCTCATCCCCCACGAGGAGGTGTCGGACTTCATCGACTCTAACAACCTCATCGGCACACTGAAGGAGACGCTCGGCGGCATCATGGGGAAGGTGCAGACGGTGAACTACCTGGTGGGTGCTTGACAGCGGATGTTTTTTTAACAACGATTTTTTTTAAACAGCGAATTTCACGAATTAGACGAATTTTTTTCTTTTGCAGAAGTGTTTTCTGAATGCCGCAAGCGGCGACGAATCAGTCGAATGGAAAGCGTTTGGCATTAGTCCCATTCGCTGCCGCTTGCGGCATAGAAGCAAAAGAGAAAAATTCGTCTAATTCGTGAAATTCGTTGTTAAAAAACTTGTTCTACTAATCTTCGTGGTCTCAGAGGTCTGTCACAATCTCCGTGAGGGGCTTTCGTGTGGTGGGCCGTGGTGCGGCGTCGGGTGCCAGGTGTCCGATGGGGATGAGTACGGCGGCCTCCTCGTTGGGTGGCAGGCAGAGGAGTTGGTGGCAGAGTTGGGCGTCGAAGTTGCACACCCAGCAGGTGCCCAGTCCCTGTTCGGCGGCAGCCAGGCAGATGTGTTCGGTGGCGATGGCCAGGTCGATGTCGCCGTGGTCCTTCTGGTCGGTGGGTCGGTGCCACGACTGGTCGTGGCGTATGCAGCCCACGATGACGAGGGGTGCGGTGGCGAACCAGGAGCGCGGATAGGTCTGCCGCACCTTGTCGAGGGCGTCGGCCGAGCGGGCGATGTAGAAGTGCCAGGGCTGGAAGTTGACGGCTGAGGGTGCGATGCGGGCACATTCGAGGATGTAGTTGAGTTGCTCTTCGGCAATGGGTTCGCTGCTGTAGGAGCGGACGGAGTAGCGGGTCTTGGCCAGTTGTTGGAATGTCATGGTCGGTTGGGGTTTTGGGGTTGTGGGTTCTTTTTTGGGGGGAGGAGGTGGGGTGTTGCCGGGTGAACCGGCAACCGCAAGAGGAGAACAAGAGGAGGGCAAGAGGAGAACAAGAGGGCGGGGAAGGGGGGAGGAGGGGATCAACTGCGGGTTTTGTATTCCTTGATGATGCGTTCCACCTTCTTCACGCCGGGTTCGTCCAGGCGCATGTCGTGGTAGTGGCGTTCCATGAACTCGTGGACGGCGGTGAAGATGACTTCCTTGTAGTCGTAGTTCTGGAAGGTCTTGATGAGTTTGAGTTGGAGTTCGGTCTCCTCGTCGATATAGACGAGTTTGGCCAGTTTCTTGCTCAGCAGCGACTGCCGCTTGGCGGGCCGCCCGACGGTGGGGTAGGCGATGCCCTGCAGGGGCATTTCGGTGGTGCCGCGCTGCATGGGGGCAGAGGGCGACTGCGGCTCGGGGTCGGTGGTGGGGCTGGCGAGCCGCTGCGAGCCGGTGCTGTCGGCTTTCACTTCGTTGAGGAAGGAGCCGATGTTGAGGTCTTTTCGCTTGTTGTTTGCCATGGTTGTTTCTATTTGGGGAGTCTGTTTTTTTAGGGTTTTCTAGGCCATCCTAGGCTTTCCTAGGTTCTCCTAGGATTGCCTAGGATTGCCTATTCTTCCTATTCTTCCTATTCTTCCTGGTTCTTCTCTTCTTCTTCCGCTTTCCTGGCTCGGTTTTTCCAGTCCTTGGGCCGTTTCTGGCCTGTCAGTTCTTCGGCCAGGCGCATGTAGTCCTCGGCGCCGTTGCTTTCGGGGGCATACTCGAAGATGGTCTGGTGGCCCAGGGGGCTTTCGTCGAACTTCACGCAGCGGCGGATGCGGGTCTTCAGCATGGGCACGTCCTGCTGGCGCTCGAAGTAGCGGCTCACCTCCTTGGCTATCTTCGTCTGCTTGTCATACTTCACCAGCAGGTAGCCCTCGATGCGGAGCGTGGGGTTGATTTCCTGCTGAATCTCGTGGATGGCCAGGAGCAGGTTCTGCATGCCCTGCAGCGAGAAGCCCGAGCATTCGGTGGGGATGATGACGGCATCGGAGGCCGAGAGGGCGTTGTCGTTCAGCACCGAGTCGCCCGGCGCACAGTCGATGATGACGTAGTCATACTCCGCCTTCACCTCGGCGAGTTTGCGGGCCAGGATGGTCTCGCGGCTCCGCTTGTTCAGCAGTTCCGCCTCCATGTTGCGGAGGGCCTTCGAGGCCGGCACATACTCCAGCCCCTCATATCTTATATATATAGGTGCAGGCACCGGCTCCTTCAGCCAGTCGCTCAGCGTGGGGTCGCCCTCCTTCTGCGAGAAGCCCAGCACGCCCGAGAGGTTGCACTGCTGGTCGGTGTCGATGAGCAGGACCTTCTTGCCCAGAATCCACAGTGCGGTGGCCAGATTGGCACACGTGGTGGTCTTGGCCACCCCTCCCTTGTGGTTCAGAAAACTGATAATCTTTGTCATTTCTTCCTGTCCTTTCTCTCCTTTCGGAGCACAGAGTGTTTGCTATAAACGTTTCTTTATCAATCAGAATGGTTGCAAAGTTACGGATTTTCCCGATAACGACAAAACATTTAACCGAAATTATTTTATTATGTAACTACACAATGCTGCTTCATGCTGCGTTTTCCCTGTTTTCCGTGCGGAGAGGAACCCCCAGTGAGTGCAGCGTCGTGCAAATTGCAATAGCAACGGCACACAATATATAATTGTAACGCCGTACAAATTGAATGTGCAACGGCGTTGCACGTAGCGTGGCAGCGGCAGTGTTTTTTACGCCTTCGGCGGACGTGTAAAGTGACTGAATGTCACTTTGAAAAAAACAAATAAAAACCGATGAAAACAAATAAAAACCTTTTCTTCGTCCACAAAATCTTTGCCATCACAATCAAGAAGAACCTGTTTTTATTTGTTTTTATTTGTTTTTTTTCAAAGTGACATTCAGTCACTTTACACGTCCGCCGAAGGCGTATAATAGCCCCCCTCCCCCGAAACTTGAAAAAAGGCACAAAAAAAACGGTGCCTTCGGGACAAAACGCCCCGAAAGCACCGTTTTTACACGCCAATCCACTCTTTTTTCGGAAAATAGCGTGGACATAAAAGAAAAAAACCTATCTTTGCCATGAATAAGGCGCAAAAACCTACCTGAACATACACAAATGAACACCCTGACCGCATGAAACTATCCGTCATCGTACCCGTCTATAACGTGGAGAAATTCCTTCCCCGTTGTCTCGACTCCCTCCTGCGTCAAGGCATGGAGGTGGGGGAGTGGGAGGTTATCTGCGTGAACGACGGCTCACCCGACAATTCCGCAGCCATCCTGGCAGAGTATGAGAAGAAATATCCCGACATCTTCAAGGTCATCACCCAGGAGAATCAGGGGTTAGGCGGCGCACGGAATACGGGAACCGCAATGGCTCAAGGCGAGTATGTGACTTATCTTGACAGTGATGACTATCTCATAGATAATGCTTATAGCTATCTTTTGGATGTTTTTTGCAAGGACAAGCCTGAAGTGCTGTGTTACGATTATATCAAAATATACACCAATGGCTTAATCTTGTATGACCCAGAAGCCACTCCCCAAGGTGAAGTTACTTTTGAAGGTGATGGAACTGAGGCATTTAATCGTTGGCCTCTTTATAATGTTTGGACCAAATTCTACAAGAGATCTTTTATTGAACTTCACCATATCGAATCACAGATTGTGGCGAGTCAAGATGAGTTATTTAATTTCGATGTCTTTAGGCATCATCCCTTCACACGTATCGTGACATGTAATGTGGTGCGCTACGAATTGGGTAACGAGGGATCCATCCAGCGCACTACCGACAAGAAGAAAGTCATTCAATATTCAGAAGACATGTTCTCCAATATAGACTATATATGTGCCTATATAGATAGCGGTGAAAAAGAGATGCTTCCTGCGGCCATGCGAGTTATTAATAACTTTCTGAATGTTTACCATCATAAACTTTCTTTGGCATTCATTCCATTCGGGAAGTGGCTTACTTTTCGGCAAAAGATGAGGAAATTGCCACCCTATCAACCGCTGGAGCAGCGTAATGGCAAGAGTGCGTATAGGTTGGCTTTATGCAAGAAGTGGGCAGGAAAGTCCTATCTGTTTTACATGCTGTTCACTTTCATTCGGAAAGTGGTATTTTACCAGTTTCTCCGTCCTATTCTGTTTATGAAAAAATGATGAACACAAATATATACGGTAATGAAGATAGTATATTGTATTAATTCTATTTCTTTGCTAGGGGGTGTGGAAAAAGTAACCCTCGTAAAAGCAAATGCGTTGTCTAAGATACCTGGCAATGAGGTTTGGATTGTTGTGACAGATGGACAAGGTGATCCTTTGATACCGTTGGAGGGAGTACATGTGGTCAATTTAGATGTAAGGTATTATGACAAGAATGTTGGCTTTTTAGAATTTTTCCGAAAAAAGTCACAACACAAGAAACGTTTAAAAGAATGCTTGAACAGCATCATGCCAGATGTTGTCATTTCTACGGGACGAGATGAAAAATCATTTCTCCCGTCCTTGCAATTAACTTCAAAACCTGTAGTAGTTCGAGAATTACATCTGCCAAAGCATTTTCGCCTTATCATGGCAGAGAATTGGAAAAAGAAGATGCTTGCAAGGGGGAGGGAGATTTATGATTATCATTGGAAGATTAAGGGATACGATTGCATTGTGCTTTTGACAGAAGAAGATCGACAGAAGAATTGGCGTGGTTGGGATAAAGTTTCAGTTATTCCCAATCCAATCACGTCAACATGTGAAAAGAAGTCTAATCGTACTGCTCACACTGCCATTTCGGTAGGACGATTGTCCGAGCAGAAGGACTTCCCTGCTCTTATTCGTATGTGGAAGAAGGTCGTAGAACAGTATCCTGATTGGCAGTTGGAGATATGGGGAAAGGGCGAGTTGGAAAATGCTTTGCAACAACAGATAGAGGAACTGAAAATGGAGGATAAGGTTCTGTTGAAAGGTTTCACGCCAGAACCGATTCAGAAAATGAGTCAAGCATCCATGTATTTGCTTTCATCCAAATATGAGGGGTTGCCATTAGTTATAGTTGAAGCAATGTCGGTTGGCTTACCCGTTGTTTCATATATGTGTCCAACAGGTCCAAAAGACATTATAGATGATGGTCATACAGGATTCCTTATTCCCAATGGTGATGAAGATGCTTTTGTGGAGAAGGTATGTAAGTTGATTGCGGATGAGGAACTGCGTCAGAAGATGGGGCAAGAAGCACTGAAAGCGTCAGAAAATTATAGGATTGAGAGAATTGCCCAGCGTTGGATGGAGTTGTTTCAGCAACTTCTGGATCGAAAGAGAAAAACCAATTGATGTAACAAGTACAAAAAGGCTTTTATATGAAGCTATCCGTCATCGTTCCAGTCTATAACGTGGAGAAGTTCCTTCCTCGTTGCCTCGACTCCCTGCTGCGCCAAGGAATGGAAGTGGGAGAGTATGAGATTATATGTGTGAACGATGGTTCGCCCGACGGCAGTGGCAAGATTCTGGCAGACTATGAGAGGAAGCACCCCGACCTCATCAATGTCGTGACCCAGAAGAACGGCGGCCTCTCCGCCGCGCGCAACACCGGCATGCTCCTGGCCCGAGGCGAATACCTCGTCTTCATCGACAGCGACGACTACGTGGTGGACGGTGCCTTCCGCTATCTCTACGACCACTTCTGCCAGTCCGCCCCTGTGCCGTCAGGGCAAAATCTGGGGGGGAAAACTTTGTCCGAGAAGCCCGACGTGCTCAACTTCGGTTTCCGAATGGTCTTCACCGACGGGACCACCCTCGATGACCCCGATGCCAAGCCGGATGGCGAGGTCTTTTTTGATGGCGATGGTGCCGACGAGTATAACCGCACGAAAATCCTGTATGTGTGGACCAATTTCTTCCGCAGGGAATTTCTTCATGAGCATGATCTAAAGTTTGAAATTGTGGTGTGGGAGGATGAGATGTTCAACTTCGACGTGTATAGCCACCACCCGCATTTGGTGCGCGTCACTTGCAATGTGAACCGTTACGAGCAGTGTAATGGAGTCTCCATCATGCGCACACAAAACAAGGAACGTGTGCTCGTGCAGTTGAACGACCTCTACTACAACATGGTTTCCATGCGTAATTACATCAACTCGGAGGAAAACCCATACATGGCACCTGCTGCACATCGTGCCATCCAGTCTCTCATGGCTGCTTTTGCCAATAAGATGGGGCATATTCCCCTCACCTTGGAAGAATGGAAGCGGTACACCAGACTGCTCCGCCCTGCCGACATTGAGATGTTGAAAGACACCAAGGGACGAACTCTCGCTGCATGCGTCATCCAATGGCTCAAGTATTACTCGTTGCATAGTTACAACGGCTACCGCTTCAACAGTTGGCTCTACCGTCACATCTTCGACAGATGGCTGCGCAAGCAAATGATTAAGAACTGAACCGAAGGACTGGATATATGTACAATAAGGGTGTGGGGGGCTGATTCTCTTCTTCGGCTTGATTTTTACAAAAAAACATTTCTTTTTTTGCTTGATTCCGCAGAAAGGTTTATCTTTGTGGAACAAAATTTGTATTCGGAGATGAAAATAGTTTATTGTATCAATTCTGTTTGTCTGATGGGAGGCACAGAGATTGTCACCATTGTCAAGGCGAATGCTTTGGCGAAGATGCCAGACAACGAGGTGTGGATTGCTGTGAGCGATGCCCCTCATGACCCAGTCATCCCCCTGCAGGGTGTGCATCTGGTGGACTTGGGTGTGAACTATTTCACCATGCAGGGGACTTTGGCACTTTTTCAGAAATTGCGCTTGCATCAGCAACGGCTGGAGAAAGTGCTGAATGACATCAAGCCTGATGTTGTCATTGCCATGGGGCAGTATGAGAAAGGAGTGATTCCTTCGTTGAAACTGGTCTCAAAACCCGTGCTGATTCGCGAAGTGCATTTTGAGAAAAACTATCGCAGGAAAGACTGCACGAGTCTGAAAGGGAAGTTATTGGCATGGGTGGGCGAGATGTACGATTATCACTGGAAGATAAAAGGTTATGACCACATCGTGATTTTGACAGAAGAGGACAAGGAACGCAACTGGAAAGGCTGGAAGAATGTGTTGGTGATGCCCAATCCCATCACGTCAAAGTGCGAGGAGGTGTCCACTTGCGAAAAAAAGACTGCCATAACTATGGGGCGTTTGGTATCCCTGAAAGATTTTTCTTCCCTCATCCGCATCTGGGGCAGGGTGGCAGAGAAGCATCCCGACTGGCGGCTGGAGATATGGGGAAAGGGAGACTTGGAGGCTGCCTTGCGCCAACAGATTGAAGAATCTGGGCTGGAAGGGAAAGTCTGTCTGATGGGCTACACTGCTGAACCGTTGAAAAAGATGAGCCAGGCATCTATGTATCTGCTATCCTCCAAGCATGAAGGATTGCCCTTGGTGTTGATTGAGGGCATGTCGGTAGGCATTCCAGCCGTTTCCTACATGTGCCCCACAGGACCGAGAGATCTCATCGAAGATGGGCGGACAGGCTATCTCGTGGCGATGGGCGACGAAAAGACCTTTGCCGAGCGTGTGTGCCAACTCATCGAAGACGAACCGCTCCGCAAGCAGATGGGGCAGGCCGGACTGAAGGAGTCGGAGAAGTACAGGATTGAGGATATTGCCCAAAGGTGGATGCAACTCTTCCGGGAACTATTGGAGAAGAAGAGAAAAAGATAGGTCTGAGTTCCGCCGCATATTAGTTTAACCTATATTTGGATATGAAAATAGTCTATTGTGTTGATTCTGTTGGCCACTTGGGTGGCATAGAAATTGTCACCATTGTGAAGGCGAACGCACTTGCCAAGATGGTGGGCAATGAGGTGTGGATTGTGGTCGCCGATGCACAAGATGACCCACTTCGTCCTTTGGAAGGTGTCCATCTGGTGGATTTGGGCGTGAATTATCTCCATGAGTATTTTGGTTTCAGGGGGTATTATAAGAAGAACCGTCTCCACAAGGAGCGATTGGAGAAAGTGCTGAATGACATCAGGCCAGACGTGGTTGTGGCGACAGGAAACCATGAGGCGTACCTCATACCTTCATTACATCTGGTGTCGAAGCCATTACTCATCCGTGAGATGCATTTTGAGAAATATTGGCTCAAAAGAATAAACACGAAGAGTTGGCGGCATAGAATCATATATTGGATAAAGAATCAATATGGATATCTCTGGAAGATAAAAGGTTATGACTATATCGTCGTATTGACAAAGGAAGACAAGGAACAGAATTGGAAGGGCTGGAAGAATGTCTTGGTGATGCCCAATCCCATCACATCAGTGTGTGAGGAGAAATCCACCTGCGAAAACAAGACTGCCATTGCGGCAGGACGCATGACAGAACAAAAAGACTTTGCCTCGCTCATCCGCATGTGGGGCAGGGTGGCAGAGAAGCATCCCGACTGGCGGCTGGAGATATGGGGAAAGGGAGAGTTGGAGGCTGCTTTGCGCCAACAGATTGAGGAGTCTGGGCTGGAAGGGAAAGTCTGTCTGATGGGCTACACTGCTGAGCCGCTGAAAAAGATGAGCCAGACATCCATGTATCTGCTCACCTCTCAATACGAAGGGTTGCCGCTGGTGTTGATAGAGGCCATGTCTGTGGGACTTCCCTTGGTCTCCTACATATGTCCGACAGGACCGAGGGATATTATTGAAGATGGACAGAATGGTTACCTCGTGGCGGTGGGTGACGAGAAGACCTTTGCCGAGCGTGTGTGCCAACTCATCGAAGACGAACCGCTCCGCAAGCAGATGGGGCATGCAGGACTCAAGGAGTCGGAGAAGTACAGGATTGAGGATATTGCCCAAAGGTGGATGCAACTCTTCCGGGAGTTGCTGAAGGAGAAGTCTTCAAGAAGAAAATCCCGCTGAAATCCATGTTTGAGAAATAGAAAGTCATCAGAACTCATCAGAAGTCACCGCTCGCCCCGCCGGGAGCCGTAACTTTGCAACAAAAAAGGGCGGTCACCCCACCACGGGATGACCGCCCTCAAGACTGCCGGACAGTAACTTTCTGAGAACCTAATACATGAGTTCGATGACTTCGAACAAAAATAATTCATGAAAAATTCGTGGTTAATTCATGGAAATTCGTGTTTTATTTTAGACATAAATTATCATGAATTAACCACGAATT
>OCVV011360835.1_pt1 | contig 11766 bp, 18 predicted proteins | sample 1539721 | NCBI WGS metagenome assembly OCVV01 (sample SAMN02144230, study PRJEB22623) | gut metagenome | biome: sheep rumen | host: Ovis aries | place: New Zealand | reverse complement strand
CTTGAACTTGCGGCGGAGGTCGGTGATGCCGAACTCCGCTCCCGTGAGGTCGCCCTCCAGTTGCAGCACCCGCTCCCTGAGCGCGTCGCGCTCCCGCTCCATCGACTCGTACTTCTCGATGAAGAACCTCTCGAGTCCCTCGTAGCTCACTGCCTTCCTCCTATCAGCCATGCGAGGAGCCATAGCGGCAGGAAGGCCAGGATGACCAGGATTGCCGCCACGTCTCCCGCTATCTCTCCGATTTTTCGCATCATCCCAGGGCCTTCCGCGCTTCGCGCAGCAGGCCGCTCTTGGTCTTCTCGCACGCGATGTGCACCTCGCGGATCAGCTCGATGCGCGTGTTCTTCTCGCGCAGGCTGCGCTCGTAGGCGTAGCCCAGGGCGGCGTCGAGCGAGTTGAACCAGTTCGTCGTGTACCACTCCCCCGCAGTCTTGCCCTTCTCGCGCAGCTGCTGCACCTCCCAGGCGAGGTCGCCGCCCTCGATGCGCCAGCCCTTCCACTCTGGCAGTTGGATAATCATCGGAAATTTCCTTCCTGCGGCTGTGTGGGCCTCGTGCAGACCCCATTCCGCGTTTTCATGTGTTCGTGTTCGTCTTGCCGCTTCGCGCGGCTCTCCACGGCTCTGCTACCACTGAACGTAGTAGTCGGTCACGCCAGCGTCGCACCCGCTGTCCATCACCACGCACTCGCCCTTCGAGCCTTCGAACGTGGCGCCATGCGGCATGTCGGACGCCGCGACCACGTACTGTCCCTCGGCCGTGCGGTAGAAGCCCTCGCCGTCCACCGTCCACTCGTCGGTGCGGTAGTGCCTCGCGACGTTGCTGCTGTAGTACGTCTCGGTGCGCCCGTCGTGGTAGTTCACTCCCGTGAAGGCGTTCAGGCCGTCGCTTGGCATCTCGTAGCTCGGCGCGTAGCCCGTCGGTTCGTAGTAGGTCGGCTCCCAGGATTGCTCCCAGGACGGCTCGTCGGGGATGGGCTGCGCGGCGTGCTCGGCCGACCAATCGCGCAGCGTCTCGACGGCCTGCCTCGCGTTGTCCTTCAGCTCCGCCATCCTGATGCGCTTGAGCGAGTCGCTGTTCAGCTTGTCGCTCGGCGCGACCTGCCAGGTCCACTCACGCTCGATTTCCTCCGCCTGCGCGGATGGCACCACGAGCGCGATGGCGACTCCCGCCAGGATCGCGAGCAGCGCGGCCAGGATTGCCATGTCCGCCCTCCTTCTCAGGCGCTCCTCGCGGTCGAGATCGGCGCGCAGCAGGTCTATCTCGCTCACCACCTTGCTCTTGATCTCGCCCCTGGGGGGCTCGTACGTCCAAATCTCGGTCATCGCTCCGCCCTCCTCCTGCGGTACGCCAGGTTGCAGCACGCGGGGCCGCAGTATTCCTTGTTCTTGCGCGTCGTGTCGAAGCGCCTGCCGCACGCGGGGCACGTCCGGTGGTACACGTGCTTCTCGTGGCCCCTGATGGCCTCGCGCGGCCTGATCCTCGTGAGGTTCAGGTACGCGGGCTCGGGCTCGGGGTCCACGAACTCGCCGAGGTCGTTCATGATCAGCGGCATGTCTGCCTCCTGTCTGGCATATGCTGTATGCCGTAATCCGGCAACAGCTGTTGCCGTATCGCTGTTGTCAACTTGACCTGCAAAAACACCCGAAACGGCAACGACGGCAACTTATTTCCCTATAAACCTCTTTCGTCGCGCGCGTGCGCGCGCGTCGCGTTAATAGCAGATTTTTTTGCGTTGCCGCTGTTGCCCTTTATATTGTCTCTGCAGGTAAACCAATAAAAATCAACGGCAACAAGACCTGTTTTTTGCGTTGCCGTTGCGTTGCCGCTGTTGCCGCTCATCGCTTCGGCACCCAGCATCTCTGCTTGCCGTATCTCATCGTCTTCAACACGGTAGGCAATCGCACCCACCCCTTGATGGAATCCATCGCCCGGTTGATGTCGTTGATCGCGTAGCGCGAGTCCCTGCGCCTGTAGTCCTCTGGCAGGTTGTCGTATATCTCGCGGCTGCATACCCTCTCGCCAATGCTCCCAGCGCCAGCATCGCGCGCCGAGTATATGCGCTCGTCCATGTATTCCGCTATCAGGCCGACAAGCGGGTCTTCCTCGGTGTAGCGTTCCTGCATCGCCTCGGCCCGCTCCTGCATCTCCTTGGGCAGCACGAGCGCGGGCCGCTCGTCCTTCCAGATGCGTACGGCCTCAGCGACAGCCTGCGCGAACCACATGTGCGCCCCCTCCGTGTAGAGGAACGAGTCGCAATGGTTCTTCTCGTTGTGGCACTGGATGGGCAGGAACCGCCTGTTGCCGGTGGCGTCCGTTAGGAACTGCGTGTCGTTCGTCGTACCGATGAACACGCAGCAGCGCGGCCTGAACACGGTCTCACGCCCGTACTTTGGCCTGATGGAATCACCCGTGGACGTGATGAACGCCTTGATGCCCTCCACGTCCTTCGCCCGCTTGGTCGCGAGCAATTCCGCGAATTCGGCTATCCACAGGCCGCGCAGCTTTTCGACGGCGGCGTCGCCCTCGATGGTCTTGAAGTTGTCGTCGTACCATTCGCGGTTTGGGCAGAACAGCGACGCGAACCGCGACTTTCCGATGCCTTGGTCGCCAACGAGCACGGGCATGTAGTCGAACTTGATTCCGGGCTCGTAGGCCCTCGCCACCGCGCCGACGAGCCATAGGCGCATCACCGCCTGCTCGTACTCGTCGCACGCGCATCCGAGCATTTTCAGCAAGCCGCCGATGCGCTCGGTGCCGTCCCATTCGAGCGAGTCGAGCCATTCTCGCACGGGGTTTCGGCTGCACGCCTTCGCCTCGATCGCTACCGCGTCTATGACGGCCTCCTTCGCGTGGAGGCCGTAGTAACGCTCACAGTAGGCCGTGAGTGCCGCGTAGTCCTCATCGATGACGGGACGGCTCCCATCCTTCGTGTCCCAGGGAAGCGGCAGATCGGCCATGCGGCAGAACCCCGTCTCGCTCCACCAGAAGCGCCCCGACAGCTTCGGGTCGCCCTTGAGGATGCGCAGCGCGTTCTCGATGGTCTGCTTCACGTCGCCGCGCCCGCCGACCATCAGCTTCATGCCGCTGTCTGCGATGCTCGGCGGCTCCTTCCTGCCGCTGCCCTTCTCGTAACCAAGCGCGCTGTTGACAAGCTTGCGAAGCTCGGACTCGCCCAACGGCTCGTCGCACCTCGCCCTGTTCGCGTCGCTGACGCTTGTATAGATAGACTTGTCGTCCATGCCTCGCGATTGCAGGCTCGCCGCGTACTTAAAGAGCGTGTCGTTGCGCTCGCTCGTCTTGATGCGCTTCGGTAGGTCGAACGGTTTGCGCTCTTGCGCGCCGTTGTTGCGCACGAGGTCCAGCACCGACTGGTTGGCCTCGGCGATGGGGTAATCCTCGTAGTGCAGATCCCACTCGTAGCGCGCCCCGTTTGGGTGGACGCTCGGAGGAGCGACGATGTAGCCGCCGTCGCCGCGCACGTCGACGCCGTCGATGACGTGGGTGGCGTTGCGCACGCTTACGCCTGCTGGTGCACGAAAGAAGTAGTGAACTCCCCCGCTCCCCGTGGTTGCGCACGCCGTCTCTGGGAACTTCCCGTGGGCGCGCTCCCAGTCCGCAAGGTAGGCCGCGCCGTCGATGCCGTTGTGGGTGTCTACGTCCACGACGAACACGCCGCCCGACTTCTCGCCGGTAGCTATGCCGATGTTGCACGTGGGGTTGTCGGCCCACACGCGCGCTATCACGTCGGGGTCGTTGCTCGCGTCCTTGAAGCCGTGCTTCGTGGCGGGTTCCTTCGCGCCCTCCCAGCAGGGGAACACGGCGAAACCTGACTTGGCGTATTCGACGGCGGTCCTGCCGAGTTCGGATAGCTCGGTCATACCGCGAACACCTCCCCGGCGTTAATGAAGCCGCCGCCGTAGATGTATCTCCATGACAGGTAGACGCCAACCTTCTTCCCGATGAATTTGGATGTTTGGTCGTTGCAGAACGCGAAATCGCCATCGAAGCCTTTGTTTGATGCGTTGATTATCTTGATAATCTCGCGCGTATTCTTGAGTTGCCAATCCTTCCCGTAGGAGAGGTAGATGCAATGCCTATACCAAGGCTCGAATCTGAAGTAGTTCTCATGGCCCCCATCGGCTATGTCGAACACGAGTGCGACATACTTCTTTTCGGCGTTCTCGCGAACGCCCGTTATGCGCACTGCGTAGCGTCCGGGTTTGATAGTGAAATCGTTCTCAAAGTCGTCCCACGTCCGCGCCTTCGTTTTGCCATACGGCGGGTCTTTCCTACCGTCGCTCCACTTGCTTCTGAAGTCGTTCGACCAATTGCCCGACACGGTGTCACCTAACGCAGACGGAACGGCCTTGATGTAGTCCATTTCGGCGTTTATCTCCTGCATGTCGCAGAGATTGCCGCCCCTATCGGGGTGATGGGTCATCACGAGCGTCTTGTAGAGGGCCTTCGCCTGCTCTAGTGTGGAGCACTCGCTAAACCACTTGATCTTTACCGCTCGTCTCATACCTCACCCCCAATAGATCGCATATCCTCTCCGCGCTGCGCTTCGGCTCCACGAACTCGAACCTCACGCTGCGCGTCCTCTGCATGGTGTCCATTTGGCGGTGGAGCGTCGACCCTTGGAGCGGCTTTTTCGTGCCGTGCCGCAGGCAGATGGACCTGTTGTCGAGCGGATTGCACTCGCGGGCGCGCCGCTTCGCGCAAGCGCCGTATCCGCAATGCGAGTTAACCCACTCCGTTATGTCATCGAGGCTCATGGCTTCCTCGGTTTCCACGAGTACCACGAGCAGGCACCCCGCCGCGTTCGCGCGCGCTATCTCCCGCCTGAATCGGTTGTGGTCGCGCCCGAGGTTGGATGCCAGCTCGCCAATTGACTGCTTGGTATCTACGTAGATGTTCGATCCCTCGCGAGAATAGTCGCCAAAGTCCAGCTTGCGACGCACGACCTCGATGCCGTGCGCTGCAAACCATTCGTGCTTGACCGCGTGTTTGTCGCCGTCGTGGATTTGCTGCCGCGTGTCCTCGAATATCTGCGCGCCCATCGCATTACACGTTCAGGTTGCCGCTGCCGAACGATGCTGGCCTCGATGTAACGCCGCCACTCTTCCTGCGGTTGTCCGTTGTCTTAGGCTCGCGGTGCTCGCCTGTGCGCACCTGCTCTGGGGTGAGCCATTCGCCAACCTCGTAGGTCCACTTGTCGTACCCTTTCGTGTTCAGCGTCACGGTGCCATCGATGATCGCGTAGAACTCCTTGCCAACGAACATGTCGAACTGACCGCCGTTGATCGCGGCTACGGGGTCGAAGCCCGGGTTGCACGCCTTGAGTACTTCTGCCTTGCCCTTGAAGTAGTCCATGTTCGACCAGCTCAGGAACTCGCGGTGCATGTAGTCCTTATCGGGGTCTGGCCTGCCCTCCCAGTCCATGAAGTAGGCATCGCTGTACTTCATCGCGAAGTCGCCCTCGGAGATGTCGTACACGAGCGCGATGGTGCCCTTTTGGGGGTTCGCCAGCCCGTTGGTCACGGTGCCGTCCTTCTTCGTCCATTGTGTGCGCACCGCCTGCACCATGAGCTTCTGGACGCTCGGGAGCATCTGCTCGATGCCTCCGCCCCCGCCCTGCTTGGCCGTCGCGTTGTTGTAGTCGTTCATGTCGATGTAAGGCATTGCGGTTTCTCCTTGTCTCTAGCCTTCGACTCTTTCATGAATGCGGTACGCCTCGCGGATGCGCGAGTCGACCGCCTTTAGGTCGTTGTCTATGAACTCGTCCGGGAACAGCCCGGGCGGGCACTTCGCGGGGTTCGCGTTGTTGGTGTGGAAGCCGTAGCGGTCGCCTTCCTTGACGGCCTGCAGCGTGCAGGTAACAAGGCCGCGGATCAGCAGCTTCTCGTTTAGCAGCTTGCCCACGGTCAGGAGGTCCACCGTCCCGTCCTGCTGGCGCTCCTCGTGGAACACGAAGTAGACGATGCGCGTCGCGTCCCCGTCCTCGATGACGGCCTGGAACAGGTTCCAGATGCGCGCCGCGATGTCCGTGTAGACTTGGAACTTGTTGTCGTACGCCTCGTCGCCGGTGGACCACCTCACGTACATCTCGCTGATGCAGTAGCCGCAGTCGTCGACCACGACGGCGCGCTTCTCGTGGTGGTTCGCGAGGTAGCTCTGCACGATGTCGACGCGCAGCGGCTTGTACCCGTTCTCCGTCGCGAGCCTGGTGGCCAGGTCGGGCACGCCCACGCTCTCGAGCGGGTTGTCGAAGAACGGCAGCATCTTGCCCTGCACGTTCAGCACGGTCACGTCCTCGGACGCGAAGTTGCGCATCGAGTACGACTTGCCCGTGCCGCTGTTGCCCATGATCAGAATCGGAATGCTCATTTCCCATCCTCCAGTTCTTCCAGCGCGGCCTCGAACGACCGCATGAAGTCGGTCCACATGTCCACCTCACCGTCGCGCTCCGCGCGCTCGAACAGCGTGGACAGCGCGAGCCTGGCGCCTGCGAAGTAGGGCGTTGACGCGAGCCCCGCCTCGCCCATCTCGTGGACGGCCTGGTCGAGCACCTTCATGAGTCCCCGCACGTCGTTCTGCTCGAAGATGAACTGCGCGTCGTAGGTGCGCTGCGGCCTGTATTTGCAAAGCGTCATCGCACGCCTCCTATGCACTCGGCGCGGTAGAACGCCTCGCCTTCTTCGGCGTACCAGTCCTCCCCGCTCTTCAACCGCTCGATCTCGTCCCAGTCGATGTGCCAGCCGCAGTAGGGGCAGAACTCCCAGTCCGGCTCGAGCGTCGCCATGCAGTGCTTGTTCATGCACTCGGGCGCGTCCTGCCAGTTGAAGTGGCCGTTTGAGCCGTTGGTCCCCATGGGGTAGTTGTCGCTCGCGCTCATGTCTAGGCTCCTTCCACCGTGTCGTGGACGTACCATTCGCCCGAGTTGAGCCAGTAGAAGTCGCTCACGTCGTCGCTCTCGAACAACCTGGCGTGGCCAGCCGTCGCGTCCGCGCGCATCCCGATCTGCGCCGACTCGTAGCCGTCGGCGCGCATCGCCGTGCGCAGGCGCTCGAGCGCGAGCGCCGTCCTGGGCGGCATGCTCTTGGTCGCTACCATCCGAACATCACCGAGCCCAATCCCATGAGCGCGAAGCTCGCGCCGACGAGCCAGCCTGCCCACGTGGTCCCGCGCCTGTAATTTGATACAATGCCAGCGGGGTTGACATGCCCCCGAGCTTTGGCGTGCGCGGTTTGGCGACTCCGCACGCCTTTCTCTTTGCCTTTCATCACTGTCTCCTTTCGCTGTAGTGCACGCTGTTTCGCGCCCACCATTCCCGAAACTCCGTCACCATCACGCTGCCGTTCTTCGTCGTGCCGCGCTCGTATCTAAGCGGCAGCGGGTCCTCCTCACGCCTCGCCCACTCGTAGAGCGTGTTGACGGTCTTGCCCATCTGCTCCGCGAGGTCCGGCACCGTCACCATCACGGGCTCCATGTCCACCTCCTTTCGTTTCACCCATCGGCCCCCGCGGGAACGCGCAGCGCCGGTAAACCAAGATAAGGAGGAGTCATGGCTGTGCCGTCGTTATGCGTCAAGGGAAAGAAGCGCCGCGCGGCCCCGCATGGGCCGATGGGTTGCTGTCGTGTTGCGTCCACGGTTCTTCCGAGGCCCGTTGGCTATTACTCTGGTCCTCCCAGCGGTCTTCTGTCCGGCTGGGGCCTTGCCGTTCCCCGTGGTCGTGCATTCGGTTTTCAAGGTACAATTCCGTAAAACGGAATCCTTAAGGCAAAAAAAGAGAGGTTACGGCCTCTCTTAGAATTTTCTTCCCGGGGCCGTTTAAGTTGCGATAAAGGGAAGTTAGTTCGCTTAGCTTGAAATCTCCTGGCCTGCTCTCCCGTGACGCATAGGTCTGTCGAGCGGCTATTCCGCATAGTTTAGCTGCGTCTTCGAGCGATAGATTCGATGCTCGCCTCGCTGCCGCAAACTCTTCGGACTCGATCTGCACCGTGCTCATGGACACCTCCTTTCGACATGACTATTTAATCACACCGTTCCGTTAAACGCAATAAGAACTTTCGTAAAATGGAATCTACAAGTTGTAGAATATGCGTATAACGGAAGGAAGGAGCGGAAATGGGCTTGCCTGAAAACATCGACGCCCTGCTCGTGAAGTTCGATCTCACTCCCACGGCGCTCGCCGAGAGCGTCGGCGTTTCGGAGTCCACAGTATCCCGTTGGCGCAACGGTGGCAAGATTCGGGGGGCGAACCTCGAGACCCTTTGCAAGCTGTACGACCTCTCAGAGGATGATGTGCTGTCGACTTACAACGGTCTTGCAGCGAAGGAGCACGGATGTGCTGGCAAGGGCTTCGTGGCCGTCCCTCTCCACGGACGAGTCGCTGCTGGCATCCCCATCGAGATGCTCGAAGTGAACGACATGAGCGAAGCGCCAGCGCGCTACGTCGACGATGATCCACAGGCGTTCATGGTGCGCGTGGTCGGCGACTCGATGAACCGCTGGATCCACGACGGCGAGTACGCGCTCGTCTCCCCGAAGTACACCGAGCCGAACGACAGCGACATGTTCCTCGTGACGGTCAACGGCTACGACGCGACTATCAAGCGCGTCCGCAGGCTGGCGAACGGCGTCGAGTTGATACCCGACAGCTACGACCCGACGTACAGGCCGCAGGTATACGACTTCAACGAGGACGACACGCCTGCTATCAAGATTCTCGGCAAGGTCGTGTGGTGGTGCAAGGAGTTCTAGGAAAGGATTTACGATGAAGAGATTGATGTTTGTGCTAGTTGCGGCTTTCGTCGCCGTCATGATCGCCGGGTGCGGCTCGTCTTCCGCGCCTGGCTCGTCGGGAACGTCGTCATCCGAGCAGGCGTTCGAGTCGGACATCGCCCTCGTGAAGTACCGCGAGGCAATCGAGCCTACCCAGGGCAACGTGATGTTCAACTTCGCGCTCGAGAACAGGACCGACAGGACCGTCATGGTCAGCGGCGAGAACGCGATGCTCAACGGCCAGTTCGCCGTCCAGACGCTCGGAGGCGCTGCGACCCCCATCGCCCCAGGAGCCACCGGTTCCGTCTCGGTGACGTTCGGCTACACGGTCCAGACGCCGATCGAGAACATGGACGGCATCGAGTCGTTCTCGTGCGACCTCGTCCTGCGTGACAACGACAATTTCGACGTGATCGGAGCGGTCCCCGTCGCCGTATCTGTCAAGTAAAAATAGATCAGCCCCCGCGCGTCCGGCCAAGACTCACGCGGGGGCTATACAGCACGTCGTATCGGAACGTCTGCGAGGTGATTTTACCATGAGAAGCGCCATGGGCTCCATCCAAAGGCTCGGCAAGGACTACTACAGGGTAAGCTGCGAAGGACGCCCGAAGCCTGACGGGTCGCGCAACCGCCCGAGCGAAGTCGTGAGAGGGCCGAGGTCTAAGGCTGAGGCCGTGCTTGCGCGACTGATACTCGACAACGGCGGTAGTATCGATGCCGAGATGACCGTGTCCGAATACTGGGAGACGTTCTACCGCCCGTCTATCCAGGGACTCTCACCTTCCACCGTACACGGATACGAGCATCAGTACGAGAAGTACGTGGAGCCTATGTTCGGCGACGTGCTCCTCGACTCGCTCACTGCGCGAACGATAGAGTCGAAGCTCGCAACTATAGACAAGCCTGGGGCTCAGAGAGGCGCGTACAAGCTGCTCCGCCAGATCGTAAACGAGGCGTACAAGGACGAAATGGTCGAATCGAACCCGTTCCACCGCCGCATACGCCTCAAGCGCATGGAGAAGTACGAGCCAGACGTTCTGCTCCTCGACGACATCCCCGCATGGGCTGAAGCTGTGAGAGACTCGCGATGGGAGCCCGTGCTGCTGTGCATGCTGTTCGGCGGTCTGAGGCGCGAGGAGGCGTGCGCGCTCTACTGGTCCGACGTATCGTATGACTCGGGGATGTGCTCCGTGCGCGTCGACAAGACGCTCACAGAGGTGAAGGGAAAGCTGCACGCTGGGCCGACCAAGACGCCCGAATCGAAGCGCACCGTGTTCCTCGTCGGGTATCCAGCTGAGAGGCTGTGGGCGATAGAGCCGCAGGGGCCGATGCACCCGCTTGTGCCAGACTCGAACGGGAAGAGGATGGCGCCGAACAAGATTTCTAACGAGTACAGGAAGCTGATCAAGAAGTCGGGCGCGAAGTATGTGCCCATGCGGAACCTGCGCAACTCCTACGCGACGATAATGCAGGGGCTCGGCGCGTCAGATTCGCTCATATCCAAGAGCCTCGGGCACACAAATCTCAACGTCGACTACGCGCACTACTTCGCAGCGAACATGCCGGCGCACATGGCGAACGCGAGGATGCTAGGCGATGCGGTTAGTAGCATTTTGTAGCATGGATTTGTCGACCGTGTGCACCTATAATTCGATGTTACATCTGGTCAAAGGTGGCGCGCCCAGTAGGAATCGAACCTACAACCGTCGGATTAGAAGTTGCGGCTGGGGTTACGTTTCGCCTGGTCACAGCGCCGTTTACCTGGCGTTTTAGTTTTCGTAGTGTTATATGATAGCATGCAATATCGCAGAGTTGTCACACGATGTAACATGCCCACGAAACGAAAAAAGGCCCCCGAGCCCGAAGGCCCGGGGGCGTATAGGTATAGACCTAGCATCTCGGCGGCGTCATGAGGTACGCGAGAACCGCGCACACGAGCACGAAGCCGCCCACGCTCAGGAGCGCCATGCTAGTCGCGCATCCTCTCCGCGAGCTTGTCGGCGATTGCCTCGGCGACCTTGCCGTAGTCGATCTCGGCCGCCCCAAGCTCGGCGGGCGCGACGTTGGACAGCGCGGCCTTGATCTCCGCCACGTCCTTCTCGATGATCTGGATTCGACCGAAGATGTCATGCCCGTCTGGGTTGTCGTGCCCCGCCGTGTCGGTGCGGGTGAGCTGGTTGTAGATGTCGGTGAGTAGCTGGTAGACATCCTTGTCCCCGTTCATCGACTGGTTCTTGTAGGTCAAAACGTCCATTGCGCTCATGTCGTCCTCCTCGTCTGCTAGGCCGTTGTAGTGAAGTATCCCGTCCCATGGGAAATCGTAGTATCCGGCGATCCTGCTCTCGCCGCCCGTCTGGTCGCCGACCTGACCGCCCGTGACGTCTCCGTACTCGTTGATGCAGAATTCGCTCAGCACGTCCGGGTACTGCGTCTGGCACATCGCCACGTGGCTCGCCTCGTTGAGGTAGAGGTCGCCCGTGTCGGCGATGAAGCTCATCGGCTCCCACGTGAAAAGCCCCGAGCCCGTGAAGAGCTCGACCTCGTTGCCCGTGTACCACGATTGCCAGTTGCCGTCCTTGTCGTAGCCGTTGTAGCCCAGCACGCCCTCGTAGGGCGAGCCCTGCAGGGCCAGCTCCCACGCCTTCTTGACGCTGCTCGAGCAGTCGAAGTCGTCCCCGGGGATCTCGTAGGTCCTCCCCCCGACCTCGACGTAGCACGGGCCGTTCGGCCCCTGCCCCCATCGGCCCCCGCCTTGCGTGTAGCCGTGCTTCGGGCATTCGCACATGTGGCGGTGGATCGCCGCCGCCACCTCGTTGCGCTTCACCTTGCGCCTCCCTTCCATCGCCTCCCAGTCTTCCCGCTCGCCGTAGAAGACGCTCAGGTCGAGGTTCCCGCCATAGCCCCCGATTCGCCCCGTGGACGTGTACTGGTAGCAGGTCATCCTGTCCCAGTTCCCAGTCCCGCCGTAGAGCGGCGGGG
>OCVV011152388.1_pt1 | contig 11766 bp, 8 predicted proteins | sample 1539721 | NCBI WGS metagenome assembly OCVV01 (sample SAMN02144230, study PRJEB22623) | gut metagenome | biome: sheep rumen | host: Ovis aries | place: New Zealand | reverse complement strand
ATTAAGCGGACTAAAGCCGCTTCCGGAATTGAAAGCAAAGATCGCGGAGGGTTGGGAACATGTTGGTTAATATGAATGATGTTCTTTTGCCTGCAAAGGAACAAGGTTATGGCGTAGGATTTTTCAATGCGGTAAATGTTGAGATGGCGAGAGCCGTTATCGAGACTGCAGAAGAGCTTAATGCTCCGGTCATGGTCGGGACTGCAGAAGTATTGCTCCCGGCAATGGAATTGGAACGTGTTGCAGAGTATCTGATCCCGATGGCCAAGAAAGCAAAAGTTCCTGTATGCGTACATTATGACCACGGCCTTACACAGGAAAGATGCAGGCAGGCTATTGAACTGGGATTTACATCCATCATGTACGATTGTTCGATGGATGATTACGAGACTAATGTTGCAAAATTAAAAGAGATGACCGATGTTTGTCATGCACTGAATATTACCGTAGAAGGCGAGCTGGGGCATGTAGGCGACAATGCAGGTGCTGGCAAGCTCGAAAACCCGAGCGATTATTTTACGGATCCTGATACGGCACTTGATTTTGTAAGACGTACTGGCGTGGACTCGCTTGCCGTTGCCGTCGGAAACGCACATGGTGATTACGCATTCCCGCCCAAGCTTGATTTTGAGCGGATCAGAAAAATATCCGAGATGACAGATCATCCGTTAGTACTTCATGGCGGCTCCGGCCTCTCAAATGATGATTTCAAGCAGGCAGTCTCTCTCGGGATCTGCAAGGTCAATATCTTTACGGATATTGATAAAGCCGGAAAAGCAGGAATAGAGAAGGGACTTACTGCAGGAGCCAAGAGCATGATGGGACTGATCCCTTATGAGATCGAGGCCATGAAGGAAGTAGTAAGAGAGAAGATAACTCTTTTCGGAAGCGTAGGCAGAGCAGATTAATATATCCTTTACAGTTTGGTAATGCCTTAGTATTCGCCGGGTTGTATGATTAACTTGGAAGAAAGGGGGTAGCTGATATGTCCAGGATCAGATGTCCAAACGTTCTTTGCAGAAGCACAAGCTGCGTACCGGTTGCTCAAAACAAGAGGTACAAGCCGGTCAAAGGCCTCATTGGCGGAGCGATCGGAGGTTACTTTTTCGGTCCCGTAGGAGCATTGGCAGGAGCCGGAACTGGTTTCAACGGTAAGGGCAAAGTCAAGTTCGTCTGCCAGAGCTGCGGCAAGGTGTTCGTAAAGAAGGTGTAGGGAGTTCCGTAAGGGGCTCCCTTATTACACAGATCAACAAAAACATCGAAAAATGTATGGCTTCGTAAGCGGTGTATGCTTATGGGAACAATTTGATTATCGAAATATACAAATATTTACAAAATAATAAAATAATGCTAAAGAGAGATTGAGATTGCTGCTGTACACTTAAAATAGATTGTCTATTTTGAAAGCAAATTTGGAGGGCAAGTCATTAATGAAATGTTTTAAGAAAACGATTGCAACATTTCTTATATCTGCTATTGCATTGTCTCTTGTAGGATGCAACGGAAAGCCAAGCAATGAAAACTCTGTTGGATCAGAAAGCACAACTAATATGATAACTTCAGAATCAAAGGAATCTATAACTGAGTCCTCAATGGTTGAGACGGAAGAAACCTCTTTTGAAACGACTGAAGAGACGACTGCTACATCGGAAAGCACGTCAACCTCTGTTGTGGAAGAAACATCTTCTACTGCCATCAGTACCACTTCTGCGCCATATAAGCAGCCAGAAGGCGGACTTACAGATACACAAAGGAATTCAATTAACATGTTAAATTACATGTCTTCGCTTACCCAGAAGGTAAACGTAGATAGGAAAAATCAGCTTTCTCTAGAATCTGTTTATAATTCTTTTGATAATCTGTACCCAAATTCTGTAGATAAGAATACTCAAACGCAAATCACAAGCCTCATGGATACTATCCAAGGATATCGCATGATTTCCGTGAAGAGAGATCGTCTAGAATATATTTATGAGCAAAACCGCGCTCAAGCATATAGAAAAGCTATTCCAAATCCAATGGGATTGTTAAGCGCAGTTCAATCTGGTAGCAAAATTAAAATTGCAGCAGCAGTTATATATATGGTTGTTGATTCAGCAACTAGTTATGCATCAGCCAAGTCTCAAGCAGATCTTGAGTTTATAAAAGACGGATGGGAATTGGATGATGCTGAATCTGCTGAATTACATAACAGTACTAAGAATGCCTTGAACTATATGATCGATATGGTCAGGACATATGAACTTCCTGGCGATTATGCATTAAATAAGGGCGCTATAGAAGATTTTGTAACCTGGTCTAATAAGCCTGACTCGCAGATAGAAAGAAAAATCACATGGTTCGAAGATAATCAACATACCTATTCTGAATTCGGACCATATTGGTTAGAATTAGCCCGAGATTATTACAAATCAGAAAAGTACAATAAATGCCTTGATGCCGTTAAGCGTTATAAATCGATTTCTACCCGAATCTTCCGTAAGGATAAGGATTATGCAAGTGTTTTGCCGATGGCAGCTGTAGCTGCTAAAGAGACAATGAACAAGGCAGATTATGTCAAAGCTGCAAGTGATTATTGTGCAGATATTTATAAGAATACTCAAGATAAAGATTGGATTCTCAGATATTTCAGCATCCTAATCTATATGGATCTATATTCTGTGTCTGGAGATAAGACTTATATTGAAAAAGCATATAGTATAGCACGTGAAAATGTGAATTATCTTGTTGATGAGCAGAAGAAACTAAACACTGAATATTTGTCAGAAGTAAAGGAAGTTAAGGCTGAGAAAGATGCAACAAAGCGAGTCAGGAAAGAAATAAAACAGTACAATAAATCGGCAAAGGCTGAGAGAAAAATAGCATTACCTCCTGTTAGCGAAGCGCTTTATTTGAATGCTGAGATTCTTTTTGGGTTGGCAAAAGAAAAGAATGTCAGTTCATCTGATAAGCAGCGGATTGAAAGCATTCTTCATGAGAACGGGGAAAGCATCTTCTTAACAAGGGCACTTGATGATAAGTTTTGGTTCAATAAGACTGGTGACAGTCTTAAAGCTAAAGATATTAAAATTGAGTTCGACGGCTCGAAACTTGTTATACCTGCTTCTTGTATTACCGATCGTTCCAAGATAAGTATTGCTGTTTCTGGTCCTAATGGGACTAAAACTTTTGAGGGGTGGGAAGTATCTGTAGTTAAGCGCCCTAAGAATTCAAAAAATTGTTCGGAATATATGGTTACGATAAAGATCAAAGAAGCTGATAAATATAAATTCCAAGCTGGAGAAACTATAACAATTAAAGTGTTTCCTGTTGAAGATGATCAAAATGATTATTTGAGTTTCAATTACAAGGTTGTTGAAAACAAAATTGCATTTGTAATCAATGGAATAAAGTTTGAAAGGACTACTGAATGATAAGGCGTCTATCAGCATTATTATTGATAATAGTGGTGCTGTTTACTTTTGGTAGCAACGCCTTAGCATGTAACGAGGATCAAACGAACAGTTATGTATCACAGATCTTGTTTGGTGATCGAGCATATAGTAAGTCATTAAATGAAAACACAAAGATGTTGACTGCCGCTTTGTTTTTGTGTAGTGAACAAGCGGATAATCAGGGACAGAATAAAATAGACTTTTTAAAGTCAAAGAAAGTGTCGGGAGTACCGGCACTTTCAGATATAAATATCAAAAAAGATGCACTTCTTGAATGCTCGCACAATTGTTGGAACTATGAGTACCCTGCTTCGAAGAAGATACGTGAAAACAGAAAGAAGGTGCTTCGCAATACAGTTAACAAGGTCTTTGATTTTGGCTTCATCAACAATATATTTGGAAGCAATAAAGGTAAATGCGATAGTTTTGCAGCAATGCTATATTATTCACATATCTTAGCTGATTATCTAGCAGATGATCCTACTGATTCCGAAGTCGTTGTAGATGGAAAGCAAATACCAGCCTTTTCAGGGGAATCTTACGTCATAATAAACGGAGACAGCCCAAAATTCTCATCCGTTGATATAAGCAGAGCTGAGCTGAACACCTATTTGTATAGCGATTTGGATAGCAACGGAAGAGCAGGAACTGTTTTAGCTGTTGTAGGACCAATGACGCTTGAAGATGCATCGGACGACAGCATTAGGAGTATTAAACCAGCTGGATGGAAACAAAACAGTTATGAAAGAATCTCAGGTTCTCAAAGTGCAGATTTATATAACAGAAGCCATCTTTTGGCACGCGCTATGGGTGGTGAGAATCTCGAGGAAAATCTTGTTACAGGAACAAATTATCTGAATCAAAGAGGCATGAAAGATCTTGAGGATAAAGTATTGAAGTTTGTTAGGGACACAGGATTTAGTGTTCTGTACAGAGTTACGCCAGTTTATAAAGGAGATAATAAGGTTTGTTCTGGAATTCAGGTGGAAGCTTTTTCTTTTGAGGATTCAGGACAGGGCATACGTTTCAACAGGTATTTTTACAATGTTCAACCAGGTATTAAGATAGATTATTCAACGGGCAATAATTGGAAGTCTGATAACATTACTGATGCTAAGAATACTATTCCTTTCGTTGATCCAAGTAACACTAAACCTGATCTTATTTCTGAAATGAATGAGCAATTTAAAGTCTTATTTGATGAACAAAAAAACTCGGGCGTATATACATCAATGATGAATGACATTAACATTGTAGCTAATAAGGCAAGAACAGTGGTTAATTCAGGTGATAATGCTGCAAATATATATATACAGACCAAGAAGTGTCAATATGAATATTATAAAGTGCTTAGAAATTATGTTCCAAAGCTGCTAGAAAAAGAAGAATTTTTTAAGAAAGCATTTAGATAGTTTTATTTTGTGACGCATAGTAAAGACAACCTGATGTTGGGTCAAGTTACTCTGATAAATGGTAACAAAGAATAGATGAAAACAAATGCGTGAGCCTATATTAAATCGAAAAGGAGAAATAATCAATGTCTATTGATTCAAAGTTCTATATACATCCTTCAGATAGAGCCGCACTAGCGGCTTTAGAGGCAATACCTGGTTTTCACCAACTTATGAAGTGGTTTATGAGTGTATGGAACGAACGACTGTTTAAAGTTCAAAACATGTCCAGTTATTTGAGGATAAGTGATAGACAGATGAAGAAATACTATGATATGCTCCCGCCAATATGTGAAAGATTGGGCATAGATATTCCTGATATGTATGTCGAAATGGATGTTCAGCCTAATGCATATACTTATGGAGATTCTGAGCCTTTTATTGTCATTACATCCGGTTTATTGGAACGGTTCCCTGATGAATTGATTGAAACTGTTATTGCGCATGAATGCGGTCACATTGCATGTCACCACACTCTCTATACTACGATGGGAAGAATCATTCTCAATGGAGCAGCATACGCGGCAAGTGGTTTTGCAATCGGTGGTTTGATTACAGAATCTTTATCTATTGCCTTTTGTTATTGGATGAGATGTAGTGAGTTTTCTGCGGACAGAGCCGCGATTATTTGTGGCGATGAACCAGATAAAATCGCGAGAATGTGTATGTATTTTGCTGGCTATGATCCTAGATTCAGCGAAAAGGCTGACCTAAATGAATTCATGGAACAGGCAAAAGATTATCGTGAGATGATGACTGATTCAAAAGTAAATAAGCTTATGGAATTTTATATGTACCGATTTAACGATCATCCATTGAATTCTGTTAGAGCTTTCGAGGCAAAAGAATGGTCAGAGACTGAAAATGCCAAGAATATTTTTGATTATCTTGATAATGGAAAAGAGGAGGCTTTGAATTCAATAATGATTCCCGTTCCAGAGTCTTCGAAAAAAATGATCGGCCAAGATTATAAGAAAGTCAGAAACATGTTTGAAAATGCCGGTTTTAACAATGTAAGTGTCTTTGAAATTGTTTCAAATGACAGATTTAAAAAGCCCGGTACCGTCCTAGAGATTAATCTCAATGGGAAAACATCTTTTGCGGATGATGAATGGTTTCCAGCAAATTCAGTCGTTAGCATAAGATATAAGGCATAGATTTATCAGTTTCAGTTATATTTCATTTCTTCGGTGAGGGGGCAATATGAACAGAAGACTTAAGGAATGGATGAGTATAAAGCAGTCCCAGCAACCTGGTCAGGTAGTTTTATTCGCTATCCTAGTGTTTAATTTGGTCTTCTTTGTTTTGGCCGCTCTGGTCATAATGATCTTTGCCGGGCAAAACAACATGTCATTCTTTGAAGCGCTATACTGCACCATTACCATGATCCTGGATGCCGGATGTATAGAATCTGTTGTTGGTGATATAGGAGCAGCAGGATATCTGATACCGATCATCTGCATAATCATAGTTGTAATCGGCATGATTACCTTCAGCGGTGCGGTTATCGGTTACATTACCAACTATATTTCCGGATTTATTGAGAATTCGAATGCAGGAACGAGAAAACTCAATATATCAGACCATGTAATTATTCTTAACTGGAATACCAGGGCATCCGAAATCATTAACGATTTCCTTTATGTAACCCATAAACAAGTGATTGTTGTATTATCAGATTCTGACAAAGAGGCAATCAAAAGAGAAATAGACGAGAAGCTGTCTTTTACGATCAGAAAAGAAAACGCGAAGCTTAAGCAGGAATTGTCGTATTATGAGTACAAAAAGAAAAAGCTAAAGAACAATTTGATCATAGTTGTAAGACAAGGCGATATTTTCTCAGCAAATCAGCTTCATAACATTTCGCTCCTTACTGCTAAATCAGTTATAATCCTTGACGATGAACAAAATGGAAAGATTTCTGATGACCTCAAAGGAAACTCCAAGACCATTAAAGCTTTGATGCAGGTTGCTGACATCGTTTCAAAGCAGGATTCAAGAGACAATCAAAAAATTGTTGTTGAGATCAATGACGACTGGACTGAGGATCTTGTAAACAAGATCATTAAATACAAGAGAATTCATAGGAAGTGCACTATTATCCCTATAAGAGTCAATGTCCTTCTTGGCCAGCTTCTTTCTCAGTTTTCGGTTATGCCTAATCTCAATCTGGCGTATAGAGAATTATTCTCTAATAAAGGCGCAACTTTCTATGTGGATGAAGTTAAGACAGATAATGATGAGACGTACATTACCGACTATATTAACACCCACGATCAAGCTATTCCGCTTTCTTCTCACAAAACCGAGACCAACGACTACTTCTACTATGTTGCAACAAAACTAAGCGATCTTCATAAAACTGCTTCAAAACCTGCAAATCTGATAGACGTTAAGCTCAACTTAGATTATTGGATTGATAAGAAAAATATTCTCATTTTAGGACATAACAGCAACTGCAAGGAAATTATGAAAGGGTTCAGATCTTTCTGTAATGAGTGGGATCGCAAAGATTCCTCAGAAGAGATACTCAATATTACGGTTATCGACGACCCGGAGAATCTTGAGCGGATGAACAACTATGAGGAGTATTCTTTCGTTACGGAGACAATCCCAGCATCAATCTTCGATAAAGAAGTGATTTTTGACACAGTTAGCAGGTTTATTTCCGAAAACCCGGGAGATATCTCAGTGCTTATTCTTTCGGACGATACGGTTGAAAATGAGAACCAGGATGCTACGGCATTGGCAAATCTTGTGTATATCCAGGAAATCATAAGCAGTAAGAGCGAAACAGACAATACATTTAATTCCGATCGAATCGATATTGTTGTTGAGATCATTAATCCCAGACATCACGATATTGTTAACAGTTATAGCGTACGAAATGTTGTCATTAGCAATAGATATATCAGCAAAATGATCACACAAGTCGGAGCAAAGGATTCTATCTTTGATTTGTACAATGAAATCTTTACTTACGACGATTCTGATGCTGAGTCTTATAACAGCAAGGAAATCTATGTTAAGAAGGCTACGAACTTCTTCAAAGAAATCCCGCCTAAATGCACTCAAAGGGATCTTGTTTACTCCGTATGGAAAGCATCAATTGATGAATCAATTCCGCAGAACAAACGATCACCGACGCTCCTTTTGGGATACGTCAAGCGTGAAGGCAATGTATATCTGTTTAATTCAGATAACGCGGATACTATTCAACTCGATGCGGGAGATAAGCTGATCGTTTATTCGAATCACTAAGTAACAATGTACGAGTATGCCCAGGCTAACATTGTAAAGCTTTAACAGACTGTAAATTAAAGGAAAATTTAGCATGCATACCCTAAATACTTTATTGAAATGAACATATTAAGCATTATAGAATGTTTTTATACTAGCTATTTAGGGGAACAAAAGATGCAATTTTGGAAGAGAACAATCTGTTCGGCTTTAGTTCTAATGATTTTTCTGGGACTCGGAATGTATGTGTCTCCTGAAAGTGTTAGTGCAGACACATATGCTTTCAGAACAGGTCATAGCTTTGTTAACGCAGCGTCAAAAGTTAATCAACCTGCACTTGAAGGTGACCAGGAGAGCGTTTCCATTAGTTATGGAAATAAGATTTCATTAACGGATGCAGTACGTTATATCAATTTAACTGTAGGAATAACATACTTAATTGAAGGCAAGCTTTATGAGTTGACTGTTGATGAAACAGGTGCCAAGAACATTAGAGATACCGGTATATCAAGCTCACAGACCTTTATTGTACCTGACAGTCCGAGAGCCAAAGCTTCCGGAGATGGTGAAACTAAAGTAAACACCGGGGTTGTTTCGCTTCAGTTTAGCGTTGATGATCTTGATAATATGATAGGCAGAGACTATATAATCTTTGAAACGCTGAAATGCGAAGATAAGATTATTGCCCAGCTTGATCAGATTAATGATTCGAGCAGGCATGTAAAAACTCCTGAGTTTGCATCTGTTCTTGTTAATTCTGAAAACGGCACGAAGTATTCAATAGCAGATACAAGCACATCAGCCAAGGCAATTATTTCATATAAGAATCTTGTACCGGGAGAGAATTATTATTGCCATGCCCGCTTGATCAAACAAGGAGATGGCGGCTCTATATTCACTTTGGCAGAAGAAAAATTCGCGTTTGTTCCGACAAAAACAAATGATTCTATCGAAAAGATACTCAACTATACTGTTACACCTTTAACTGGTGATGTGGTTCAGCTCTTGTATGATATTACAACCGATGGAGATAATAATACCGAAGCACTCGTATATAAAATGGACGATAGTTCATTTGTTGATAACAGGATATATTTGACAGGTTTTAATCTGGTTCTTAACGATAAAAAGACCGGAACAGCTGTTTCGGAGTACAGTAAAACAGCAACAACAAAAGTTACCTTAAACTACGAGAATCTTCCTTATGGTGAATTAAAAGTCACTACATCACTTTATGATGCTTCTACAAACAAGCTTCTTAAAGGGTCAGACGGAAAACCTTGTCGAAAGACCGAAGCTTTTTATGCAGTGATGAGAAATTCATCATATTCAACAGATTTCACGTTTGATTCCACTTCATTGGCAGGACATAAACTATATTCAACCATTAAGATTTCAGAAGGCAATAAAGTAATTTATTCAGCAGACAGTAAAACTTCAAACAATCGCATATATATTGCTTCTGTTGCCAGTAAGATACTGTCATTTGATTCGGGGGCACACAAAGCAAATTTAAGTGGAGCTTACCAGTCAATAAAAGACCTGATCTCATATAAAAATCTGTTATCTGGAAGCAAGTATTCTGTTGAGAGCGTTTTGGTAAATGCTAAGACAAAGAAAAGAGTTACTACTTCTTCAAGATCAGAGTTTACTGCGTCTAATTCAACCGGTGAGTTCTCAAACGCTGTTGGGGCTTTGGTCTACAGCGGACTCTTTGGTTCAATCCTCCACTCGCACGTAAATCTCTATATGAACGATGTATTAGTTGCTTCAAGCAGGAGTGTTCCGAAGAATTATTCAGGTATCAACATCCCAAAACCAACTGCGACTCCTAAGCCGACAAAGCCACCAACGCCCAAACCTGTCAAAAAAGCAGCACCTAAGAAAACGACAAAGAAAAAGAAAGCTAAGAAAAGTGTTACAGTATATTGGACAGAATATGGTGAATGTTACCACAGAAGACTGAGTTGCATTAGGAGATCGAGATATTACTATAAAGGAACCTTATCTGAAGCGAAAATGTACGGATATAGGCCTTGTAAAAAGTGTTGCAGATAATTCGCATAAAAGAGGTGTATAGCTATATACACCTCTTAATTTTTCTGATTATTATATAATGTCGTTTTTCTTTTTGTTCACACTGAGAAAACACATTTGAAATTATAAGTTGATAACATATCATTATCAGAGGGTGACAAACAAATTGCTTTGATATCTAGTGTTCATAGTGAATCAGACATTAGCAGCAACAAGTTTTTACCCTAGGATAGAGTGAATTTGGCATTTCTTTCTGTTTATAGGAGGAAACATGGGGCTTTTGACTAAAATCCTAATTGCTTCTGCGATTAAGGGCGCCGTTGCAATTACAGAGAATGTTGCGGAAGTTGCAGTGGCTAAAAGCAATGAAAGAGCTGCTGAAGCTAATGCGCGTGCGGCTGCCAATTCGGCTAAAGCAAGAGAAGCAGAAGCTAATGCCAGGGCCGCCTATAATAGAGCACAGGCACAGTCTGCCCCTAGAACTAGTACTCAGAGTAAGAATAACCAATATGATATAGATCTCTTTTATGCCAAAGTAGCAATAATCTCCTATATTGCCAAAGTAGACAATGCTATCAGTAAAGAAGAAAGATCTGAGTTTGAGCAGATGATTAACGTTGCAGGCAATATGTATGGTTATAAGGTTGCAGCGAGAGCAAGAGATATTATCGATCATGAAGGTGGCAGCTTTATTGCTTTAGAGCCATATCTCCAAAAGGTCCAGGATAAAGATTTGGATTCTTTCTTGTTCTATGCAGATGAGTTTGCCAGAACAGATAGAACAATAACACCAGAGGAAGATGCAGCGTTAAAAAAGATTCGTTCTTATATTGATTCCCGAAAAGGAAAGAAAGAGTTTCATGACTTAATATGTGCCGGTTGTGGTGGGCAGATGCGCTCTGATGCATATGGCTACAAAGCGGTATGTATATGTTGTGGGCGTGAAACTATCCTTAACACCGAGAATTCGCCTCTTAAAGCTAATCAACCGGTTTCTTGTGCCAGTTGTGGAAGTTCATTGGCTCACTTTGACAATTCTAAAAGATTTGCATTCTGCCCTTATTGTGGAGGGGATGTTTACAAGGCCGGCGGACAAAGGCAAGCAACTCCTGCTTATAAAATGCCTGATAATCAAAGAAATAACCGCAGGAACAACAATGAACCCAATTTGTTTATTTCATACACTACCATTAATCCTTCAATTGGGATGGTAACCCGCATTGTATCTACAGGAGTGAAGAATAGTTATTCAAATGGCCAGACTCTATCTTTCCATCTTCCGCAAGGCCATCAGACGATCATTCTTAAGATCGGACTTAAAAACTACAGCCGAGATATAGTAATTCCTGCAAGCAATTCGCCCGTAAGGATTTATGCGTCATTTAATGGCAGGGCTCAGATATCTATTGATCAACCGGCATATTGATGATTGTTTCAGATTTAGGCAGTTATGCTATCCAGTGATTTGAATTAAAGAAGGTGATTAAGTGTTAATTGATAGAAGATGTCCGAGTTGCGGATCGAGAATTCAATTTGAAGACACCATGGATTCTATGTATTGCCCGTTTTGTGGCGTTATGGTTACCAATGACACATATGATTAT
>OCVV011040307.1_pt1 | contig 11771 bp, 5 predicted proteins | sample 1539721 | NCBI WGS metagenome assembly OCVV01 (sample SAMN02144230, study PRJEB22623) | gut metagenome | biome: sheep rumen | host: Ovis aries | place: New Zealand | reverse complement strand
CGGCATCGGCCGTTCTGGGGCTGGAACGCGAGCGGAACCGGATCGAGGTGTGGAGCAACCGGCTCGCAATGGACCGGGATATCGCCCTGGAACTGCAGCTTCGGGGTATCGATCCCTACTTGCAGGAGGATTCCCGCCTGGCTTTGATGTCGGCCCAGCCGGGCAGCAATATCAAGATTGTCGATAACCTCAAGGAAACCTATATGGGCCGGATCGCCCAGGGGAACGACATTACGGTGTACCTGATGGGCCGCGAAAACGGCCGGGGCGTAGAGGCGATCTTCAACCGGCGGGTCCGGCAGGGAACGCCCCTGTCGGAGAATTCACATTTCTACTATAGCCGGGACAATAACGGCCGGGCCCGCTATACGGGGTTGTTTACCTATTATGTAAAAGGGTACGGGTCTTCCGGCCTGATGATCTGCGTCGAGTCCAAGGCCAACCGCGAGGACCGGGGCTATCTGAGCCTGCTGGGCATTTCCGAACCGGGGCAGGTCAATCTTCCGCGCGTGTATTCCTACGCCAAATATGTTTCCGGGCGCCTGGTTACTTTCAAGGGGAATTTCGCTTATCCGACCCTGGTTTCGGAGTCGGGCTCGGAGATCCCTTCCGACGGCTTCGTCCATTTCGTCAGGAAAACTTCCGATGAGGAACTCATCGTGATGTCCCGTCCCCGGATCGAGGCTCTGAGCTACTTTGTGGAAGGGTTCCTTTTTGCGGTCATTCTGCTGGGAGGTCTGTCGCTGCTCCTGCTGAGGCCCCGCCGGCGGGATCGGCGCGAGAAGAGTTATTTCCGCAACCGGATCCACGCCGTCATCGTCCTCTCGCTGCTGGTTACCCTCGTCGGGATGGCGGGCTTCAGCGCGTATTTCATTTTCCGGCGCAACGAAGCCAATCTGCAGGATATTATGCGTTCCCGGATCAGTTCGCTCCAGTCCGTGATGGGCAGCCGGTGCAGGAATGCCGCGGATTTTTCGGATCTGCTGACCCAGGAGACACACAGTGCGCTGGAGAATGTCGGCAACAGCCTCAAGGCCGATATGACCCTTTATTCCCCGTCCGGGAAAGCGTTTATGACGACGACTCCCGAGATTTTCGACAGGATGATCATCGGCCCGAGACTCAAGATGGATGTCCTCGGTGCGATTGTCACGCAGCACAAGCGTTTCGTTATCAGCCGTGAACGGCTCGGGACGCATATTTATTACGCCCTGTACGCCCCGCTCTTTAATCTGGACGGGGATATGGTCGCCATCATCGGCTCTCCTTACACGGACGAGAATTACGAGATGGAGAACGAGGCGATTTCCCATATCGCCACGATGCTGGTCGTTTTCCTGATTCTGCTGATTCTGGCCCGGTTCACCACCGCGGGGGTCATCAACCGTCTCTTCCGGCCGCTCAGCGAGATGGGGGCGAAGATGGAGTCGGCCGATCTGCAGCATCTCGAACTGATCGAGTATGACCGTGACGATGAAGTGAGCGCCCTGGTCAAGGCGTACAACCAGATGGTGATGGATCTGTCTGCGAGCAGCCAGAAGCTCGCTCAGGCCGAGCGAGACCAGGCCTGGGCGTCTATGGCGCGCCAGGTGGCCCACGAAATCAAGAACCCGCTCACGCCGATGAAGATCCATATCCAGATGCTCAGGTACCGTAAGCAGCAGGGCGATCCGAGCTGGCAGGAACGCTTCGACGAGGCGTCCCAGATCATTCTGGAGCACATCGATGCGCTGGTCAACACCGCCAATGAATTTTCCACCTATGCCAAGCTCGGGATGGAGAAGAACGTCGAGATCAATCTGGACGAGCTGTTGCAGAAGGAGGTGGATATGTTCTCCTCGCGCGAGGATATCCATTTTACCTATATCGGGCTCTCCGGGGCGACGGTCCTGGGGCCCAAACCCCAGCTGACCCGCTGCATCGTCAACCTGCTCGCCAATGCCGTCGAGGCCGTGGACCAGGCTTTGCCCGAGGGCGGCGGACGGGTGACCGTTTCGCTGCGCAATTCCATCACGGACGGTTACTATGACATCGTCGTCGAGGACAACGGTGCCGGTGTCAGCGAGGAGAACCGGGAGAAGCTGTTTACGCCCAACTTTACGACCAAATCGAAGGGAACGGGCCTCGGACTGGCCATCAGCCGCAGCATCATCGAGTATTGCAAGGGGACCATCAGTTATTCCCGTTCGTTTGCGCTCGGCGGCGCCTGTTTTACCATCCGTTATCCCAAGTAACCGTCATTCCGGACTAGCTGTCATTCCGGACTTGTTCCGGAATCTTTTTTTGAGGAATTCAAAGAATTCTTTTTATCTTTGTACTGCCAAATTCTCCAGTTATGCAGATCAAAGACGCTCAGTTTGTCCAAAGCAGTACCCGGATTCAAGAGAAGCCTCAGGACAGACTGCCCGAATTTGCCTTCATCGGACGGAGCAACGTCGGCAAATCCTCCCTCATCAACATGCTCTGCAACCGCCGCGGCCTGGCCAAAACTTCCCAGACCCCCGGCAAGACGCGGCTGGTGAATCATTTCCGCATCAATTCTTCCTGGTATATCGTCGATCTTCCCGGATACGGCTACGCCAAGATGTCCGACAAGGGGCGGGAAGAGCTGCGTCGGATCATTTCCGATTATATCCTGCATTCGGAAGAAATGGTGCTGCTGTTTATCCTGATCGATTCGCGGCACGACCTGGGCAAGGTGGACCTCGAATTCCTCGACTGGGTGGGGGAGAATGGCATCCCCTTCGCCCTGATCTTTACCAAGGGCGACAAACAAGGCCCCAACGTGCTCAGGGCTCAGGTGGAGAAGAACAAGCTCCGGCTTCTGGAAAGCTGGGAAGAACTTCCTCCGGTTTTCGTATCCTCTTCGGCGACGGGGCAGGGACGGGAAGAGATTTTATCCTATATCGAGACGGTACTTAAATCCCTATAATCATGGAAAACAAAGAACACAGGATGAAGTTGTTTGCCTGCAGGGCTGCGCAGGGCTTTGCACAGAAGGTCGTAGAAGAAATCAACAAACTTCACGACCCCAATGTCGGCGAAATCCAGCTCGGTGATCTGGAAGTTACCCAGTTCAGTGACGGGGAATTCCAGCCCTCTTTTGCGGAAAGCGTCCGTGGCGCGACCTGTTTCATCCTGCAGTCGACCTTCCCGCCGACAGACAACCTGATGGAACTGCTTCTGGCCATCGACGCCGCCAAGCGGGCTTCGGCCGACAATGTCCTGGCCGTGCTTCCTTATTTCGGCTGGGCGCGCCAGGACCGCAAGGACAAGCCGCGTGTTTCCATCGGCGCCAAGGTCGTTGCGAACCTGCTGAAGGTTGTCGGGACGGACGGCCTTATCACCTGCGACCTCCACGCCGACCAGATCCAAGGATTCTTCGACTTCCCGGTCAACCACCTCTATGCGAGCAATGACTTCCTCGATACCCTGCTGAAGCTTCAGCGGAAATACCGTTCCAATTTCTCGATCGCAGCGCCGGATATGGGCGGCGCCAAGCGGGCCAATGTCTACGCCCGTCACCTTCATTGCCCGGTCGTGATCTGCCACAAGACCCGCTCCAGGGCCAATCAGGTGGACCGGATCCAGCCGATCGGCGAAGTGGAGGGCCGCGACATTGTCATCGTGGATGATATCATCGATACCGCGGGAACGCTGACCGAGGCGGCCAATGAGCTGATGAAGCGCGGGGCCAAGAGCGTCCGTGCCTTCGCGACGCACGCCGTGCTCTCCGGCCCGGCCTACGAGCGCATCGATTCCTCCGCGCTGGAGGAGGTCTATGTGACCGATACCATTCCGCTGTCCACCGATCCCGAGAAGGTCAAGTACCAGAGCAAGTTCCGCGTGGTCTCCATCGCGGCCACCGTGGCCAAGATGATCCTGAGGGTGTATAACTACCAGCCGATCAGCACCGAATTCATTATGTAATGAAGGTCTTCCTTGCCGCCATACTCTTTGTCGGACTGTGCGTCCTCGGATTGGGATTCAATATCTTTTTCCGGAAGGACGGACATTTCCCGGAGACGGACATCTCCAAGAACAAGGATATGAAGCGGCTGGGCATTACCTGCCCCCGCGAGGATGAACTGCGTGCGCAGGGGGAGAGATTCCGGAACAAGTCCGGAATGACGGGAGGAGAGTCCGGAATGACGGAAGGGAAGTCCGGAATGACGGGTAAGTGCACCGGCGAGTATACCTCCGCCTGCGAGGGGTGCGCGTTCCGCGGAATGGAATGATTATTCGGCGAAGCTGATCTCGTACTTCGTCGGTACCCAATAGTGCGTTGCGTTTCCCTGAAGCGTTATTCTCAGCAGGGAGTCGTAAGTGCTATTGTTCTCGGGATAGTGGAAGTAATCGATCTTTCTGCCTCCCGATACTTGGTCGTTCATGTTCCATATGGAAGTACTGACAAAGGACGGAGCAATCTCACCGATAAAGTAGATGTGTGACGGCTCGGCGGTCCATTCCCCGAAGCGGCACAGGAAGTCGCTCCCGACGGATGCCAGACGATACGGAAGGACGATGGTGGTTGCTTTACACAGATGTGAGAGTCCGAACCGGTCGATCTGGGAAACTTTCTCCGGGAGGATCAGCGTCTTGAAATCTTCGTTCTCCCGGGTCGTCTGGCACTGGTCGGAATAGTCGAACATCTTCTCCGTCGAGGTAAGGTCCTGACTGAACCGGTAAATGCCCTTCCCGTCCGTATAGGTATTGGAGACGAGTAGCGAAGATTCATATGCAAGAGGGATCGTCTCTCCGGAATGGCTTTCGTACCAGACTTCATTGGCCGGGGGGAGCAAGATGGTAACCACCCCATCTGTTTCATACACCTCTTTAACTTTTGTCTTCCAGATATTCATCTCCGAAAACGCCTTGCTCCTGCCGTCGTCGATATAGGCCTGATAATGATAAGTTTTGTTGTACCGCAGGCCGGTCACGGATACGGAAAAAACATTGTCCTTGGGCGGTGTATCGGCTACAAGGGTGCGCAACTCCTCCTCACCGAACAGGATGCCACACTCCTTGATCCCGTCCATCCGGCTGACCCGGCAGGAGATCACCACCTCCAGTTCATTCGCCCCCATCTCCGCCGTCACCGCCTCAATCTCCGGCTTCTCCATCGGCAACGGATCCAGCATCCCGCCCCAGCAGGCCGTCACCCCCAACCCGGCGGCTGCCAAAAGCAGCGACCCGGCGATGCGCAAGCGTATGTTCAGTTCTTTTTTCATACTGAATGTGCGAAAATACGAAAAATTCCGGAGAGTCTTTTATAATGGCTGGAATATTATGGAAAGTGGACTTAAATGGACTTGACAATGTAATCCTAAAACAAGAATTTTGTAAAAAAATACTACCATATAGACATATTGATGTCCTGCCTATGGACCTCTACTTTTGCGCTGTTTTAAATATTAAACCTTATAATAATCCTCCACGAATCTTAGTGTACAGCAATGTTATGAAGAAATTGCTTTTTTTTGTATTAGCCGGCCTGGTGTGTTTTGCTTGTGCCAAGGAATCCGAAGTTGTAAACCTTCAGAAACAGATTGACGATCTTAAATCCGACCAGATTGCAACAATTAATGCCCAGGTTGCTGGGATTACTCTCTCAATAGGCAATTTGCAGTCGGTTGATACGGAACTGAGAGGCTATATTCAGACGCTCCAGCAGCAGAAAGAAACATTAGAGAAAGCAGACAAGGCTCTAGATCAGGCCATCAAGGATCTAAAGACGGAGTTATCAGGGGATATCGCGTCGTCGTCGGCCGATGTGCTGGCGCAACTGGATGCATTCAAGTCGATTGTGGCTGGTCAGATCAATAGCATCAATGCTGCTATTGCGGCTTTGCAGACAAAAGATTCGGAACTCCAGCAACAGATTACTACACTGCGAAACTATGTCGAGAATGATCTCAAGACTTACATTGACAATGGAGACCAGAGTGTGAAGAACTGGGCTTCGACGACCTTCGTGACGCTGGAACAGTACAATGCGACCGCAGAAATCATTGCCGGTATTCAAGGACAAATTACATCCATCAATCAGCAAATTGCCGAACTTGGAGAAACTGTAGCCGGTGTCACCCGCGAAGAATTGAATACCGCCATCTCCGACCTTGACACCAAACTGCAGGGGATCATCTCGCAAAGCGTCTCCGACTGCAACACAGCGCTGACTACCGCGAAGCAGGAAATCACCTCCGCCTATACCACGGCGATTCAGAGCGCCATTTCCAGCAGCGAGAGTTCGATGAAGACCTGGGTCAACAATCAACTCTCAGGCTACTATACTATCGCTCAGACCGATGCTAAACTGGCCTCGCTGAAATCCAATCTCGAGGGTCAGCTTAACAGCCAGAAGACCTTCCTTCAGGGCCTGATTACCAGCCTCGAAGCGTCGCTGACCAATAAGATTTCTGCAAACACTGCCTTGATCAACGGCCTCCAGACGCAGATTAATGGACTCAATAGTGATTTGTCGGATCTTGCCGCGACTGTTGCAGTCAATAGTCGCAACATCTCCCAAAACGCATCCGATATTGCCACGAATGCACGCAATATTGCGACGAACGCCAATGATATAGATGCCTGCGAGAGACTGATTGCCGAGAATAAACGGCTGATTGAAGCCAATACCGCTGCGATTGACGCGAATGGACGCGCCATCACGGCGTTGCAGAATCGTGCGACGACAAACGAGCAGAATATCGCTACCAATGCAACCAACATCGGGAAGAATGCCGAAGACATTGCTGCTAATGCATCTTTAATTGCTGCCAATGCTACGGCCATTAACAACAACGCCCGCGCCATCAGCACCAACGCCGCCGACATCGTACAGCTCCGCGCGGACCTCAATACCGCCCGCAGGGAGATCACCGCCGCCTATCAGCAGGCAATAGCCACGGCTATCAATACCCTTGATGGTCAGTTGCGAGGGAAGATCGCAGATGAGGTCTCTACCCTCAATAGCCGTATCAGCAGTGAGATAGAGACTGTCAATGCCACTATCTCCGCTCTGACGGAACGGGTGGCAACCTGTGAGAGGGACATCCGCAATATCAAAAATACGATTTACAGCATGCAGCAGGAGATAGAGGATATGCAGGAGCAGATTGCCGCTATCCTTGCACGTATTCAGTCTATTGCATATGTGCCGAAATACTCCGACGGCAAAGCCATCGTCACATACACGGATAACGGAACTCTCACCCCCGGAACTCTTACGCTGGACTTCAAACTCCAGCCCGCTGCCACGGCGACAGAACTCGCAAGCGTTTGGCAGACGGCAATGACGGTTGAGGCGATCTATACTATTACAAAGGCGGCGCCCGAACGTGTGCAGCTTACAATTACCAGCGCTTCTGCAGAGGATGGATATTTGATGGTCACGGTCAGCGGTGCCGGACTCAAGGAAGATTTCTTCCGGAGCCGCTGCGGCGCCGATGCCACGCTCATTATTTCTGACGGAAACAACGAGTTGGCGACGGAATATATTCCGCTCGTCCCCTGGACGACGGACGTCATCAGTTTCGGCAGTTCGGCCTTTAAAACATATTGCGTCGAAAACTTCGATACGGATGGTGACGGAGAACTGACGGAGGACGAAGCAAAGGCCGTGACGGCTATCAACGCGTCAATGCTTGACATCACCTCGCTTGTCGGGATAGAATACTTCAGCAATCTTGAAAGCATAGATGTGAGTTTCAACAAGTTGGAATCGTTGGATTTATCACATTCCCCGAAGCTCAAAACCGTTCTGGTCAATGGTAATAAACTTCATACGCTGAATCTTGCGGGCCTCTCGGCAATGGAGACCCTTGACTGTTCCAATAACAAACTTGCAACCTTGAATGTCAGCGGTTCCAGCCGGCTCCTTACCCTGAACTGCTCAGATAACCTTATCGGAGCTATGAATTTGAATAATAACAAATCCCTAAAAGAGTTACGCTGCTCCAATAACCAACTTGCGTCCCTGAGCCTCAGAAACAATACGGCGCTTCAACAGTTGTACTGTCGCAAAAATGTGATCAAAACCCTCGATATCTATAATCTGGCTTCCCTCTCGTTTCTGGATTGTTCGCATAACAATCTCACCGCCCTGGATGTCGAGACCAATTCGAGTCTTGAAAATCTGTATTGCTCCTCCAATTCTTTAACTTCACTTCGTCTGGGTGCCAAATCCTCCCTGGCGATTCTGGATTGCAGTAGTAATTCACTGACAGACCTGAATGTTTTGCGCTGCACCGCTATAGAGAATCTGAACTGCTCTTCGAACTCGCTGAATTCTCTTAACGTTTCGACGCTTGCCAGCTTGACAGACCTCTCTTGTGAAAATAACAATATCGCTTCTCTTGATGTCAGCGAACTGGCGGCTCTTCAGACAGTAAAATGCACAAGCGATAAACTGTTCAAACTTTGGGTAAAGAATGCAACCCAGCAAGGAGCACTAACGATTACCAAGCACAATAACACGGCCATCCTATTCAACGACGGAGGAATTTATCTCCCCGATGCAAAACTGAAGGCGTATCTGGTGACAAATTATGATGAAAACGGTGACGGCGAGATCAGTCCTGCTGAGGCAGATTTAATCACTTCGGTCAACTGTTCGGGAAAATCGATTGCTGATTTAACGGGAATCGAAGCGTGTACCAACCTTACTTATCTTAACTGCTCCGGCAACTCGCTCACGAAACTGAATCTTTACACATTAAGAAAACTTGAGACCCTTCTCTGTTATAATAACCGTCTTTCCGATATTAACCTGGACAACTGTGCGGCTTTGAAGAACATATATATTATTGATGGATCCACAAATGCCTACAGTCTCAATTCGAATAACTCTCCGCAAATCGGCATCAAGAATTACACCCAGGCGACTACGCTGAAATTCTCGATGGATGTCATCAAAGGTCGAATCTGGGTTTATGGCAGTCCTGGACTGACATCTGTTGATTTATCGAACAACAGTTGTTCGGAAGTTGTGGTGAATGAGAATACCTCGATGAGATCTGTGAGTTTGCCGTCTTCACTGGTTAATTATTTCGGTTATTCCTGTGCATTGCAACAGGTCGATTTCTCTAATTGCCCCAAGTTGCAATACATTCAGATTTATTCCAATCAACTGACATCGCTTGATGTTACGAACAATCCCCAGCTGCATACCATCCAGGCATATAACAACCAGCTTTCATCTTTGGACTTGTCCAACAATCCGAATATGAAGGTCCTGTCTATCGCAAACAACAAGCTGACATCGATAAACCTTCTGAACAGTACCAAATTGGAGCAAATTGACCTCGGGAACAATAAACTGTCGTCCATCAATGTCCGTACGCTGACAAATCTTAAAGCCCTCAGCGTTTCGGGCAATAGCAACATCTCAGTTGTCAATGTAGCGAACAACACCGCACTCACTTCGCTTAATGTTTACGGTACAGCGATTTCGGCGCTAGACGTCACGCAGAATACCAAATTGACTTCATTAGTCGTCAAATCGACCTCTCTGACATCGCTTGATGTTTCAAAGAATACTGCGCTTACAACTCTCAATGTGTCGGAAACTTCTCTTACGTCACTTAATGTGACGAAAAATACTGCGCTCACGGAATTGACCGCAACAAGTACATCTATTACCACACTCGATGTAACAAAAAATATAGCACTAACATCGTTAGTTCTGTCAAGTTCTCCAATTGCTTCATTAAATGTTTCAGGGAATACCGCACTTACAACGCTAAATGCGTCAAGCACCTCCCTTACTACCCTGGATGTATCCAAGGCGACAGCACTTAAGACTCTTAATCTATCGGGATGTTCTTCCCTTTCAACCCTTAACATTTCGAAAAATACATCACTAACAACGCTTAATGTCGCGTTGAATGTGAAATTAATTATTTCAAATAACCTACAATCCTCTATTCTCAAAGTAGGTCAATATGTCTCGATAGATAATCAGACAGGCGTGTTAATTTCTTCTTCAATGATGGTTTCTACAAATCAGACAAAAGACACGTGGAGTAATGCTGTTACGTGGTGTAGTAGTAAGGGAAGTGCATGGGGCCTTCCTTCAGAAGACGTGTGGGGAAAAATTGGAAATGCAGTCGGGACCCTGAATAGTACATTGTCATCGATAGGTGGAAACTCATTGAGTACTATTAGTTATTATTGGACTTCTTATTCGGATGGAGCCTATGCCTATGCTTATCGTATCACGGCTTCGGGAACGAGTTCTCACAGTTCCAGACAAGATAAAAGAACATCTAACTATGTCCGTGCCGTTCGGGCGTTATGATTCCACGATTCATCAATTTGTCGTAAATATAGAATACTGTGTTAAAATTTAATCTAAAGAAAGTGCTGACTCTGCTCATGTCCTTTATAGCGATGAGCATGCTGTTCTCCTGCGGGTCTGAAGAACCTGATTCTCCCGGAGAGCCGCAGGAAAAGCCCCAGGAACAGATATTGGTGCCTGTGACCGGGATTTCACTGGATTCCAACACCTTGGTGCTGGAAGAGGGCCAGTCGTCCACCCTAACGGCAACGGTCGTTCCGGAGAATGCCACTAACCCGAAGGTCCTCTGGGCAAGCGGGGATGACAAGGTCGCCACGGTCGCAGACGGACTCGTCACGGCCGTCAAGGCCGGGAATACGGCCATCACCGCCACGACGGAGGACGGCGGCAAGACGGCCATCTGTATGGTGACCGTCAAGGTACGGATTATCCCTACTGTCACGATCAGCAAGACATCGCTTGACTTGACAGAGGGGGATATGGAGACTCTTACCGCAACGGTGGGTCCGGAGGAACTATCGGACAAGACGGTCACGTGGACGTCTTCGGATGTGAATGTGGCCGTGGTTGACAATGCCGGCCGCGTCATCGCGGTGGATGCTGGCGTCACCACGGTAAAGGCCTCGGCGAATGGAGGAGGGGGAGTATCAGCATCCTGCACCGTCACCGTCAGGAAGGGCGTAATCAGCCCGACCATTGTAGATCTCGGTCTGAGCGTCTATTGGGCTACCTGCAATCTGGGCGCGGCGTCTCCGGAAGAGTACGGCGACTATTATGCCTGGGGCGAGACGGAGACAAAACCTGATTATAGCTGGGGAACTTACCGATGGTGCGGAGGATCGCAGAATACTCTTATAAAGTACAATAATTACTCCTCCTATGGAACAGTTGACAATCTGGCCCGACTTAATCCCGAAGATGATGCTGCGTCCGTAAAACTTGGTAACAACTGGCGCATTCCTACCAATCTTGAATTCGATGAACTGATCTCCGAATGCACTCGGGAATGGACAACCTTGAACGGAGTGCTCGGTTGTAGGTTCATCGGCCGGACAGGTAATTGGATATTCTTCCCTGCCGCCGGGTATATGCATGGAACAACCTTTTCCGGGGCAGGTATTCGCGGGGACTACTGGTCCTCCGTCCGAGTTAGCGGGATTCCATACGAGGCGTATAATCTGGATTTTGACAGGAATGGGTATTACAAATTCTTCGATGACGAACGCTATTACGGGCGTTCCGTCCGTCCTGTGACATCCAATCCGGTGGTTCCGGTAACATCCATCACGATGAACAGGAACACCCTCTATCTCGTAAAGGGCTCTTCTGTAGTCCTGACGGCGCAGGTCCGTCCCGATAACGCGAGCGACAAGACCATCACCTGGACTTCTTCCGTCCCGTCCGTGGCCACGGTGAACCAGGAGGGGAGCGTTACTGCTGAGAGGGCGGGAAGCGCCATCATTACGGCGAG
>OCVV010914544.1_pt1 | contig 11773 bp, 14 predicted proteins | sample 1539721 | NCBI WGS metagenome assembly OCVV01 (sample SAMN02144230, study PRJEB22623) | gut metagenome | biome: sheep rumen | host: Ovis aries | place: New Zealand | reverse complement strand
CCAAAATTTTATGGTAAAAAAACCTTCGCCATACGCGAAGGCAAGACACTAAAAGTCAATATTTTCAGTCTCTACTTTTTCTACCTTTTCATCTTCTACCTCTTTTTCAAAAGGTAATTCTTCATTAACTAAATAAGCACGCCCCTTAGGTTTTCGACCTCTCTTAGGTGCATCAGCCTTTTTCTCTTCTTTTTCTTTAGCTTCTTCCTTAGCTTTACGTGCAGCAGCTTCAGCCTCTCTACGTTTTCTAGTAGCTTCATTTTTTGCTATTAATTCTTGTAAAGTCACTTTAAAACCTCCTATAATTTAGCAGCTTGGTCAGCTGCCTTCATTTCGTTAAAGAAATTCTTTAAGTCTTTTATGCTGTTAATTAATTTATCAATATCTTCATCATTTACTTCTATCCCTAATTCAGCAGCTCCAACTTTAATTGCATTGACTACCATTTCTTGTTTTTCTGCGCCTGATTTACCGCTAGCTTGAGCAACGACCATCGCTTTTTTTGCTATTTTAATCAATTTGCTATAATCTTTATTAGAAGCAAGTTCTCCTAATACTGATTTTAATTTAATAAGAGTAGGAATTAACCCTGCAAGAGCGCTAATTAACCCAATAATTAATATAATCAAACCCACCCATCCTTCTACAGTGGTAGGCCAAATATTTAAAACTAACATAACATTACCTCCTTTATTTTTAACCTGAGTATTTTTATTAAAAATACAAAACTCCTTATATTCTTAACAAAAATACCCAGGCCCATAGACCTGGATATTATTTTTAAGATTTTGTTTGTGTACTTTTTTTACACTTGCAGATGGGACATTTATTGCAATCAAGAATATATTGTTTCTTTTCAGAACAATATCTTTGATAGCCACACTTTTGCTTAGTAAATTTACATTTATACCAAGTGCTTCCATTGCCGTCTAAAAACTTACACTCCATAATAAATTATCTCCTAATTACTCGCCAGCTTGTTGAACATTAGCATTAGTTGTCTTATTAGTACCTGTTAATGTGATAGTATATTGAGCAGCAGAAGTAAACTTTTCTTCAACTAGAGCAGGAGCAAATGTTAAATCTTCCAAAGCAACAGGAGTAACAGTACCATCGTTCATAACAGCATAGATATGAGGAGTCTTACCAACTACTTCATACTCTTCATCAGACATAATGTTTGCAACTTCACTCTTCCAATCACGGTCTTCAATTACTTCGATGATACGTAATAACTTACCACCAACTGCGTCACATTCAGCACTTTCAGATGCTAAAGCGATACCACTTAAAGACATAGTTTGATTAGAAGACATATTCATTTGGAATTCTTGAGCACCATTTAATTGGAATCTAGGAACTTCAAATGTAATAGAACCAGCAGCTTTACCCTTAGAAGCGCCACCACAAGCGTCGCCAGCAAAGATAGGAGCTGTAATAATTAAGAATAATTCTTGAGGAATGATTTGTGTAGAAATTTCAGCTACTAAAGCTCTTGAATCGCTAGCTAAATAACGAACACAATAAGGGCCTTTAGCAGTTGTATCCTCAGTTACACCATCAGCTTGTAATACTTTTAAAGTACCATTGCTAGCAGTATACTTAATCATTCTCCATTCATCAGTACCTTGCTTTGCACCCCAAACTAAAACAGCGTCATTAGCACATTGTAAATCTTTTAAAGCCTTTGGAGTTGGGTCAGTTTCTGCTAAAGTATATACGCCATTTTCAAATGCATAAGTCTTACTAATATATGCTTCATGATTTGAAGTATAATTAGGGTCTTTGAAATTAGCTCCTAATTGAGCCTCTAAATATTCAGGCTTCCATAAGATATCTGTTAAAGTAATTTCAACAGATGGGTCATGATAGAAACTGAATTGGATAGGTGCGCCTTGGCCACCACGAATATCTTCTTTTGTAGTTTGAATATTTAAACCAGAATCAGTTAAAGTCTTAGAAACGAAAGCTAATTGTAACTCACCGTTCACGATCTTAAAAGCTTCTGCTTTACCTACAGAACCTAAAAATCTTTTTGCCATAATTTTCTATCTCCTTTTTTAAAATTTTTATTTATCTTACAAAATTATATTCCAGAAAGCTCTGTGACTTCATCAACAGTTTTATAAGAATCTCCATAAATATCTTTAATTGGCTTATAAATCCAATGTTCAATACTTTTACCTTTTGGAAGGCTTACAAAACCAGAAGACACAGCCTGTTTCATAATTTTATAATTAATTAAATCATCAACTGTAGCTAAAGCCATAGCAAAACGCCTTATGCTCATATTATAAATTTCTTCATATTTATAATTTGTAGTTACAGTTAAACACGTAACTTTCTTTTCGATAGTCGCATGTACATCATTTTTAGCTTGTTGTATACGAATTTTCTCGTCATGGTCCTTTTTAAGTTCAGGATCAATTCCGCTTTCATCCGCATAATCTGAATAATTTTGGAACAGAACAATTTGTCTTAATTTATTAAAATCATTTTTGGTAATCAGGTGCCCATCTACCATTAATGCTGTTTTATTATTATCTTTCGTTACCTTTATCATATTATGAGTTTTTTCACACCCACATTTTGGACAATGAAATTTTAATAATGATTCATCAAATGATTGTCCTTCAAATTTTGAAGGGTCTTCTTGAAATTTTTTAAATATATCAGAAACAGTTTTTGTAAAATCTGCGTACTCTTTATCAGAATATTTGGTAATATATCCACATTCTTCACATTTAATACCATTCTCTATTTTAAAAATCAATTCAAAAAGTCTTTGTAATTTATAAGACCAAATTCTTCCTTCATCATTTTCTTCAATTTTAGTTTTGCTAATAAGATAATCTAAATGGGACATGGTGATTCCTTTAGGGTCCTCATTCTTATTTAATGTAAGACAAGAACAACAAGACGCCATTTCCTCATAATTCCTTACTGTAACAGGATGAATATACAATCCACAGAAGGGAATTGGAGTATCTTCTCTAAAATATGAATATTCATAATTTTTTAATAAATCAACTATATCTTTATCTAGCTGACCATAGCGGTCATCAGCTAATGGTTTAACTTGTATATCCTTTTCTTCCTCTGCCATAAAAACACCACCTCTTAGTAGCCTTCATCCGCAGTATCAGAAGTTCCGGACATAACAACGCCAAAACTAATTCGATGACCATGACTATTCTCACGATGATTGTGAGGCATGTCAACAAAACCAACTTTTGCATCCGTTCGACTTCTCTCGAAAGAAGTAAAAGTTAAGTAACCTATTCCATCAAGATATAAACCGTTTAATAACGCTAAGATAGATTTCAATAAAACGGTCGCTCGACTTTTGATAGGTACAACAACAGAGCCCTGCTCGTCAGACTCGTTTGGGTTAACCCACTCTGGATTTTCGCTCGAATCTATATCACCATCTCCGGCGATAACACCAATTTTAGTATAGACGGAAGTGTCAACAGTTACGCCAACTAGAGCTTCTGAGTTGTTCATTGGTTGAATAGTTTCAACATAAATATAAACAGAGCTACATTGGTCTACCTGCCCGTCATCATCACGGGGAGTTAAAAATACTCTTTTTCCATTAGATTCCCCGTTATCGTTATTAATTAATTTTAACCTATCTTTTTTATCTAATGAAGGTTGACTTAAAGCATTTAAATCATCGTATTTTAAAATTTTCCAAAATATGTCCGCATACTTGTTCGTAGAATTAACAAGCTTATTTACTATTTTTGCTTCTAAACCGTCTAAATTTATAAAACGATTTAAGCTATTATAAGTACTATACCCCCATTCTTGTTCAAATTCGTTTGCCATACCTGTTACCTCCTATTCCTCTTGTCTTCTAACTACCATTTTAAAAGACGTTGTTATTTCAGCACCTGTAGGTGAATCTTCTTCGCTTAGGGTACATTTAATACATAAATCTCCATTCATATATATTTTCTTTCTGCTCAAAGTAAAATAATATTCATTATCTTCCCTGTGTTCATTAAAATCTATATATTTTGATTGGTCTTCGATAGGTAACCTAGCAGGCCAATTTTCTAGAGAATAACTTGTTTTAATATGTCCAGAAACATCTAAATACTCTTCACCATCGTCAGCAACTAAAACAGGAGTAAATTTTAATTCATCACTAAATAAATCGGTAGGAATTTCTTTTGGAGTCTTAAAAATAATAGAATATCCTTTAACTGTTGTTTCAGTATCTAAATGGATAGTCTGATCATTTTGATAAGCAATTCTATCATCCCAATTATCATAAGGAGAAGCTTCAGTTAATTCAACATAAAATTTACACAATCCTACATTTTCAGAATTCCAAGTTGATAAATTATAATCTTTATCAATTGCGGTAATTCTATAAACTTGACCTCCTTTGAAGTGACCAGGATTATTTTCATCCTCATCGCGAGCTCCAATGATGAATCTTTGATTTATAAAGTATTTACTTGTGAATTTGTTATATTGCGCAGTTATCACTAAATGCGCTTGTGGCGATACAGCTACTTCACTATATGAAAAACTAGTAGACGTGATATCCCTAGCTTGAATTACTGGTTCATAATGATAATGAGAAACACCTTGTTCATCAACATAAGTGCTACCTAGTATACCATTACATCTTTGAATAATTAGATTAGCTGTCATAGTAGTTTTATCTATATTGACACCAAGCCAAACGTCTTTTGCTTTCTCGGGAGCACTTAGATTAAAATTCGGTGCAAACCTAAATTTACTTCCTATTCTGAATCGGTCTTCTAAAATATTTCTAAATACAATATTTTTATTATCGTCAGCGATTGCTTCCCCTTTCTGCGTCTTATTAGTTTGTATAACAACTTCTATAGGATTCCATTCATTTTGTAACTCGAACTTGTCAATCTCATATTCAATGTCAACTCTGTTTGGCCTATATTCCCATTCAGCGTTAACTTTATCCTGTAATTCTTTTAAAAAATAATTATTCTTATTAAAGTTCTTTGGAGTCTGTGATAGGATATCATAAAGACTCGCAGAATTAGTCACGTCAACAATCTTACGCGCCATAGAATATCCTCCTCCTATGATTAATTTTCATCACCAATTAAATGAGTTAATATGCCTCTTGATTCCATAATTTGACGCTTAATTTGTGCGTGTGTCATTTCTTTATAATGCTTATTATCATATAATCCATGAATCTTAACAACTACCTTAGTAAGCTTGTTGTTACATAAAGTATTAGAAGAAGCTAACTCATACATAAATCCATAGAACCATAAATCTATGTCTCCTTCGCCTCTTTCTTCTGCTTCTATCATGTATAATAACTTAATAACTTGACTACGCAAATTAATATAACATTCTTTTTCCTCTTCTGGAGAGAAACGAATAACGACACCATCACCTGAATCTAGAGGAACATTTGTTTTTTCATTACTTTCCAAAACGTGAACCTCCTCTAGGGGTAGATAATATCATCCAGTTTAATTCTGAAATCAAAGTATCCATATCTCTATTCATTTGATTACGCCATTCTACTTTTGCTCTTGCCGAATTCGCTGGGGAATACATCTGGAAGTCATGGTCTGTAAGTATATTTCTTACTTCCAAAACACGACCTACTTCCTTATCGCCCCATGCAGATAATAATCCATATGCTAAAATATTGATTACTTTCTCCATAATAGCATCCATGGAATAATCTGACCTGAAGCAATTAGAAAAGTCAGCTGTAAAAGCACCAGCATAGAACCAACAAACACCCCATTTTTCATCATTCTTTACAGGTCTACTGAACTGCACAGAATTAGTGTCAGACAAATAAGTTCCAGGAACTTTTTCGCCATTGATGAAATATGTAAAACCAACGCCTTCGCCGTGGTTTGGTATTTCTGATTCTAGAACATACGTATCATTTCCGTCACCAAAATCTTCCTCATACTTTCCTTCTGGTTCGTCTGTTTCAATAAGACGATTAGTTATAGCAACTGGTGATACAAATTTATTTTTCCCTATAATTAGAAAATCGAGCATATCCTTTTGAAAACCAGCTCGATCATTAAAATATTTTCTTTCAATGTCAGGGTCTGCAAAAAGATTAAAAGCTCTATCAAATATTTCGCTAAAATATATCATATGCAAATCCCCCTTTCATATGATTAAATACTACATATCTGTTTGTTTAATCGTATATCTACCGCTTAATTCATCCTGTTCTCTTGAGAATCCACCATCAGTTAATCTGTTAAATAGGTCAATCTTTTCTCTATTACGATACTTAGCGTCTCCCTCAATAAACTTTCTCTTTACGAAAGTCACAATACTTCTCTTGTGCTCAATTTTCTCGCACTCGTTCCACATCTTTTCAATATCAGACGTAGACATATTACCAATTGAAGATAACTTCTTGTAATCAACTGCAAAGTCATCAACAGTAGGAATACCCTTCGAAACGGCAACATCTACATCTTCTGAACTTACTGCAAAAATCCCCTTATCAAACCATGAACGATACTTACCAACAAGTTCGTCAAATTGATAACGAGGAACCATAAATTGCTCACCGAAACGTGTAAAGTTGAATTCCATATTACTAATTTTAGCATATCCTAAACTGTCTGAACAATATACCAATGTGACATGGTCTCTTGTTTGAGGTCTAAGATTTACATATTGATTTCCTGTACTAGCAGGCTTATCAGCCTTAGCTTGTTGTAATTGTGCCTCTAATTCGGCAATATAAGCTTCTAAATCAGCCTTTGTAGATTTACTATTAATTTTACTCATATCTCTATCTCCTTTTATTTCATTTTATTAGAAGGGCCCCTTATTAGAAGCCCTTCATTATATTTATTAAATATGTTTTGTACTATTATGGTAAAATGATAGTACCATACTTAGCACCACAAATTGCAGAAACACCTACACGTAGCTCAACTGTGATACCATATCTCTTGTCTGAAGATTCATCAGGATTGTAAGAAACAGTTGCTTCATTACCTTCGAATAAAATCTTAACAGGCTTGTCACCAGCTACTGGAACGAAATAAATAGTCTTATTATCTAATACTAAATCAGCAGTAGTATTAGTTGTACCAGGAACTAATACATTCTTTAAAGCAATAAGTGGAGTACCTAGATATTGGTCTAAGTAACCAACCTTATTCATCTCTTCACCGATTTCAACTTGGAAGTTACCAGTTAAAGAAACATTAGATAATGCAATTGCAGTACCAATTGCAACAACGTTCATACCACCGTTAGCAGCAGAAACTCTTTCTCTTAAAGTACCAAATAATGTTGGAGTAATACCGTTAGTTGTATAAGCAGCACCGAAAGCAGTAGCAGCTTTAGTCATACCCTTAACAGCCTTTAAGAAAATATAAGCAGCAAAAGAACGACCAATCTTTACTGCGAAATTACCCATATCAAATACGCCTGCAGCGAATGGATACCAGTCAATGTGAGTAGAAATCTCAATTGGTCTAGCATGTACAGTGATTTCATCATCGTACATAGGTTGATCAACACCCTTACGAACGCCTTCAGCCTTTTCATTTACCTTGAATAGGTCATTTGATTCGATGATGAATCTAGCAGTATCACCATAACCAACTTGATGAACTTCTGCAATATAGTTTTCAAAAGTGTCATTAACAACTTCTGGAACGATAGCTGTAACTACTTGAGCAATAACAGCATTGAAGTTATCTCTGATAGCTGTGTTATTTCTAACTTGTGGACTCTTGAATAATTCTAAGCCCTTATTTTCGAAGTCAGCCTCATAACGAGTGCCTTCTACCATTTTCTTACCCATAGCTTGGATAAGTTCAGAATTCTTTTCTTTGTAATCTGCAACAACATTGCCTTCATACTTTTGTCTAGCTAAGTCAAGAGTGCAATCTACTAAAGTATTGAAATCTTCGTTGTCTGATCTTGTATATTCAAAATATCTTCTCATCTCTTACACCCTCCTTATTATAATTGAACTACTTCAACTAGATACATCTTGCCTTCAGAATGCATACCAGCTGTTAAGTCCTTTTCAACTAATACTTTTACAGCGAAACCTGAAGCTGGTTTTGCAGCAGCAGCAGTTAAAGTACCAGCACCAGCAGTTGCAGTAGCAAACTCACCAACAGTTGGAGCAGTTTTACCAAAATTGTCTCCACCTAACCAGAACTTGTCATGTAAATTTAATCTACGAACTCTAAAGTTAGTTCCAGCAGGTACAGTTAAATTATATAACTTTTTACCAATCTTATATTCATTGCCATTAATATTTCCTTCAGAAATACCAGCGTAATCAATAATACCTACTTCATCAGTAGCAGCAGCAGGAACAGCTGCTTCATAAACATCATACTCTACTCCATTAGCGTCATAAGTAGTATCAGCTGCTAAGTCGCCTAAAGCAACTAAGAAGCCATCTTTAAGGTCAGATGTAGCAACGCCGTTAGTTAAATATGCGTCGATTTGGTCACTGACCATCTTACCAGAATACATAATATAAGCCATAATCTTTATCTCCTTTTTGTATAATTTTTTATTAACATAGTTTTATTTTAATTATTCGTCTCGCGTTTCGGCTACGCAAGTTTTATAACAAAATAAAACACCCTTAATACTAATTAATTTTTATTATATTCTTTTAAAGACTCCCATTTAGAAACTTTCTTCTTCTTAGATTCAGTTTCAACATTAACTTCTGGATTGTTAACAGGAGCACTAAAAGTTACAGGTTGTTCTTCAGTCTTTACTTCCTCTTCAGAAACTACTGTCTTATTCTTATTGAAGTTAATTCTATCTTCAAATAATTTTAAAGCAATCTTATTCTTTAAAGCATCAATATCAGCTGTCTCTCCAGATTCACAAGATGCAAACATAGCCTTAGAATCTTCCTCATTTAACTCAGCAAACTTGATAACTTCTTTAGCTTCATTTAAGAATTCATTCTTCTTATTTTCTTCAATCTTAGCAGAGTACTCTTCGTTCTTAGCCTTTTCAGCTTCATACTTCTTGTATAAAGAACTAATAGTATCATCCTTAATTTCTTGTTCAAAATTTAAAATAGCATCCTTAAGTTCAGTAGCTTTATCAGAAAGTAATCCACCAACAGCAGCGATATCTTCAGCAGATTGTCTCTTAATTCTCTCTAAGAAAGAAATAACAGCTGTTTCATCTGAGCAACAATTGCTATAATATTTAGCTGTATAAGTTACATCAGTTGCGAAATCATTCATTCTGTTTAATAAATATGATAAATCATAAACTACCATACCAGTCTTTCCAGGGCAAACTTCTTTTTCAGCTTCACCTTCATACTTGCAATTTTCTTCTTTACCATCCTTACCGTCTTTGTTCTTATCATCATCATCTGCATCTTTACCTTCCTCGCCTTCGCCTTCTTTAGCGCATTGAGTTTTGTCTTCTTCAGAGCATGCAGTAGCACCTTCACCTTCTCCCTCTTTACCCTCTTCGAATGAAGCAGTGTTTTCAGTAGAAGCTCCTTCAACAGTGCCTTCTGGATTTACGGCTGGATTAGTTTCATCATTAGAAAATTGTTCAGGTTGCTTTTCAGATTCTTGAGAGCTTACTGCAGCTTCTTCAATTGTCTTATTTTCATTCTCCATCTTTGAAAAATCCTCCTTTATATTATTTGGACTATCAATTTTTTCATAGGCAAGTCTAATAGCTTTCTCCTGAGCTTCAAAAGCATCCTTACCCATTATATCAATAACTGAAAGTCCAGCATTTTCAATTCCAGGTTCTACCTTGACACCGTTTCTAGATCCTAAAATTGTAATACCAATTAAATTAAATTTCTTTATCTTCAAAACACCATTAGGCATTTTTTCAGATTCTAAAATGTCAACTTCAACAGATACGTTTTTAGCAGGGCCACCTTCTTTCTTAGCTTTTTTAGCGTCCTTTAATAATCTCTTTACCTGTTTATATCCATATTGAACCCATAAAATACATTTAAGTTCAATCCATTTTAGACCATCGTCTCCTTCGACAATTTCAACTCCGTCAGATTCTCTGATAACACCAAGGATTCTTTCACCCTTTTTACCTAGAGTATCCCAATAATTCATTTGAGTTTCAGTGTCGTAATTCCATTCTCCATCATGGCTAACAAAATCACCATTTTCGAAATATCCTAAAATAGGCTTATTTACGAAATTAGGTAAAGCATCCTCCATAGACTCTGGAGTAAACCATGATTTATTAACATTAGGATTAGCGTCACTAATTACTCTCATGGATAATTCTAAAAAGTCTTTTTGCAATAATTGTTTAATATCTATCGAACTAGCATCAGCTTCAAAACACATTCTATTATTCTCCATTTGACGCACCTCCCTTTAGATTTTTAATTTGTTTTCCAGGAACTGGAACCTTTTGAACGCGTATTTGTGGTTTTGGAACTATTATAGATTTATTATTCTTCTCTTCTTGCTCTTTTTCAGCTTGCATCTTTTTATATTCGTCTTTTGGCGGAAGTTTGTCAAATCTTATCATTATATCTGTAATAAAAGAGTTCCCACCAAGATTTTTATAAGCTTCGTATAAATCATGAATATTTTGGAAATCATAGTCATTACGATAGCCTTTTTCGAGACAATCATAATAGCAATTTTTTATATCATTTCTAAGAGAACATAAAGTTCCATCGCTAACAAGGTCTATTTTCTTATCAATTTCCTTTATTGAATCTTTTATAGGTTTATTTTCTTCCTTTATAACTTCTCTGACATTCTCTTGAAATTCTTCTTTTTTTTCTTTTTTTCTCTTTTCACTATTTTCTTTCTTTCTCTCGTATATATCTTTCCATATTAAACCCGCGAGAGTAGGGATCGCAAGCATTGAAAAAACAAAAGAGATAATTGGTAACCAACTTGTATCCATATCTATTCCCTAATATTAATAAAATTAGTATATTCTTTAATATGAATATTTAAATCACTAGCTCCAAGTCCCGCAACTGCGTTAAGCCACTCTTCTGTTTGTTTGATGAATGGAGTAATATAAGTTAAAAACTCTTCTCCAAAAATACGCACCTCATCATCATCATTTAAATCTGCTGTTGATATTAACTCACAACAGTACTTTCTTAAATTCATTAAAGTATCATGAATTCTTTCAAATATAGACTTTACGTCTTTAATATCATCCTCATAAGCAGAGATGTCTCCTCTAGTAGGTCTTAACCCTAGCTCTAACATCTTATCTGTTATGATATCTGCCCATTCTGGCATAACATGGGCAACACTAAGATGAACCACTTTTGCTATTTTAGTGTAAAAATAATAATCTAGGTTATAAGCTAAATTATCAAACACTGCATTGGCATCGAAACACAAAGTGGCCAACTTATTTAATTGTTTATAACTTGCTTCAGAAATATTCATTAGTTTTATCCTCCTTGTGTATCATTCTATGCTTTTTCTCTGCCTTCCTTGGTATCCGTTCCTTTTTCTCTATCAGCGGCAGTGTTTTCATTATCAATATCATTATCAGCTACTCTAGGTCTTCCGGCTCCTGTTCCTTCAGCCTTAGCGTCAGCTTGTTGTTGAGCTGCCTCCTTTTGAGCTTTAAGTCCAAGTTCAGCATTCTTTAATTGAGTATATGTAACAAATTCTTTATAGAAATCTAATGTCTTAATATATGACACAATAGCCTTAGTATCTCTCATGTTAATACCTTCGGCAGACATTAGCTTAGGTAATAATGCCATATTACCACCTGCTACAATCTCTTTTAA
>OCVV012881199.1_pt1 | contig 11776 bp, 7 predicted proteins | sample 1539721 | NCBI WGS metagenome assembly OCVV01 (sample SAMN02144230, study PRJEB22623) | gut metagenome | biome: sheep rumen | host: Ovis aries | place: New Zealand | reverse complement strand
TTGTTCTGCATCCGGCCATCGTCGCCCCTTGCGACGAGAAATCCGTATAATCCGTGCAATCCGTTGTAAAAATACATCCGAAATTTGAGTAAATTAGAATTATTCGCTTTATTCGTTGTTGAAAATGAAGTGTTTGGAACTTCCGAAACTTAAATCATATAATAAATATTTGCTTTTTCTTTCTCTTTATCGTACCTTTGCAGGGAAATCAATGATCAATTCTCAAATGACTTTGTTGGAAAAGAACTTGGATGAGATTCCATCGCCATGTTATGTGGTGGAGGAGTCGTTGCTGCGAAAGAACTTGAGTCTGATTCGCCGTGTGGCACAACGGGCAGATGTAGATATCATCTTGGCGTTTAAGGCGTTTGCCTTGTGGAGGTGTTTCCCTATTTTCAGAGAGTATATCGGCAGCACGACGGCCTCGTCGCTTTTTGAGGCGCGGCTGGCCAAAGAGAAGTTTGGCAGCAAGGCGCACACGTATTCACCGGCATACGTGGAGGAGGAGTTTGAGGAGATTGTGGTGTGTTCGAGCCATGTTACGTTCAACTCGCTCTCGCAGTTTGCGCGCTTCGCGCCGATGGTGCGGGGGCGGGCTTCGGTGGGCTTGCGGGTCAATCCTGAATATAGCGAGATAGAGACTGAACTGTACAATCCTTGTGCGGTGGGGTCGCGTTTCGGGGTCTTGGCTAAGGATTTGCCCTGTTCTCTGCCTGCCGAGGTGGAGGGTTTTCATGTCCATTGCCATTGCGAGTCGGGGAGCGATGTGTTTGCGCGTACTTTGGTGCGGATAGAGGAGAAGTTCTCGGGGTGGTTCCCTCAGTTGAAGTGGATTAACTTTGGGGGTGGGCATCTGATGACTCGCAAGGACTATGATGTGGAGTTGCTTGTCGAGACCTTGCAGGATTTTCACCGTCGTTATCCGCATCTGAGGGTCATTCTGGAACCGGGCAGTGCTTTCGCTTGGCAGACGGGGCCGCTGGTGGCGAGGGTGGTGGATGTGGTGGAGAACGGCGGGGTGAAGACAGCCATCATCAATGCCAGTTTCACGTGCCACATGCCAGACTGTCTGGAGATGCCCTACAAGCCAGCCATCCGCTATGCGGAAACGCTGGAGGAGGATGACCTTCAGACGGCGAGGCTGCGGCCTCACACCTACCGAATAGGTGGCAACTCTTGCCTCTCGGGCGACTTCATGGGTTTGTGGCAGTTCGACCACGACCTTCGGATAGGGGAGCGGCTCATCTTTGAGGATATGATACACTACACGACGGTGAAGACCAACATGTTTAATGGCGTTGGGCATCCTTCCATTGGGATGCTGCACGAGGATGGCACGTTTGAACTGTTCCGCCGATACACTTACGAGGACTATCGCGACCGGATGTGCTGATGGTTTCTGGCGGACCTCTATTTTTTCATCTTCCGCCGAAGGCGTGTCATGAAAACTTTTCTTGCACCGAACTTACGTGAGGTGCCAGCAAGGGATGTCGAGATAGGCAACTGCTATATATGATAGCGGTCTGATAAATGGGAATGTGCTTATCTGCTTATGTGCGAACCGATGGTTTCCATGATTCGCATATCGGTAAACTTCTTCTTGTATGGATCGAACTTCTGATTTCTTACAGCATTAGGACTTATGCCTCGTGTCGGTTCTTGCTCTTTGCGGACAAAAGATTGTCTGTGCTGCTTTCGACAACTGTCTTTCCTAACTGTATCACAGTTGTACATGGCATTCCGCTGACGTAACGAGTCAGTTCTAATGTCTATGCTATCTTGTTTGCATGCAGTGCTGTCCACGCAGTTTTGGCCAACAGCAAAACAAGGCATAAACAATAGGACGATTAATCCAATCGATTTCTTTGGTGCAATCATACAAATTCCGATTAATCTGTTTTTATTATTAAATTTGTGGATAAAATTATTCTAATTATGCTCATTAGTTTCTTAATATCCATCGCCGAGGGCGATTCTCTTTTTTGTGCGTTGCAAAGTTATACATTTCTCTCCAATTACAGCAGGTCGCCATCTTAAAAAAGGTGAAGAATACGATTTGGGCCTCATTTTTTCATCAAAACGTCACCTCTCCATTTCCTTTCCCTATCTTTCTGAACCCAATTCGTGCCAAAGATGGCTTAGAAGCGGCCACCGCCTCCTCCGCCACCGTTTCCGCCTCGGCCACCACCGCCACCGAAGCCTCCACGGCCACCGCCTCTTTCTCCGCCACGTCCTCTGGGGCCTTCACCTTCGCCTTCGCCATCGGGGCGTTCGTTCATGAAACTGCGCATCTCGCGCAGGTTCTGTCGTGCCTCCCGATTGCCGAACAGGTTGAGGCGGTAGATGAAGTGTACCATCACGTAACTGTAGATGCTGTTTGTCTCGGTGTCTCGGCGAGAGTAGGCCGAGATGGTGCGGCTGATGTTGCTGCGTTCGTGCAGCAGGTCGTAGGCTTGGATTGACACGGTGGCTGTCTTCCGCTTCAGGAATCGGTAACTCACTTGTGCGTTCCAGATGAGTTCGTTGGTGTTCATGTTGGCCGAGGAGTAGCCGCGTCGTGAACTCATGTTGATGTCGGTGGAGAAGCCGAAGCCGCTGTTGAAGTTGCCTGTGGAGGAGAGGCCGTAGTGGAAGTTGAAGGTGTTCTGATTGCTGGCATCCACCATTTCGCTTGCAGTTTTGGACCATGTGATGCCTCCGTTGGCGCGGATGTCGAAGTTGTTCAGTCTCAGCGTGAGGCTCATGCTTTCTCCCAGCGTGGTGTGCTTCACGTCGTTTTTGTAGGTTTCATGATTTTGGTAGATGTAACCTACGTTGTGCCGGAGCGCGGCCGTTGTGTTGGCGTTCAGCGTCAGTTTCTCCCATCCCAGCGGTGTGTTGAAGCCGATGTTTCCGTTGATGCTCCAGTTGCCGTTGATGTTTTCGGGGCGTGTGGTTTGTCCGCCTGTCACTTCGTTGTATTCCGTGCGGTTGCTGATGCTGTTGTGTGTGCTGCTGTAGGAGAAGCGTCCGAAGATGGACTGTCTGGTGGCCTCGAAGTAGTTGTTGTAGTCGATATTGATGTTGTGGGTGAAGGACGGTTTCAGGTTGGGGTTTCCCTCGCGGATGTTCAGCGGGTTGCTGTTGTCCGTCAGGTTGAAGAGGTCCGTCATGTCTGGCTGGTTGGTGTTGCCCCGGTAGGTGAGGCGGAGCGTGTGTTGTCGGGAGAAGCGCAGCCGTGCGTTGAGGGTGGGGGACACGCGCGAGAAACTGCGTCCGGCGATGGTGTCGAGTCCTTGGTATTGATACACCATTTCCTGGTGCTGTCGTTCCCAGCGGACACCTGCACTCACGTTGAGCAACTTCGTGATGTAGCGCAGCGAGAAGTTCAGGCTGTGTGTCTTGTTGATGTTGTCGGTGTAGCGTGAGAGTGAGTCGCTCAGAAACTCGAAGTAGTTGGGTGGGAGCATGCCGTACTGTCCGTAGTTCTCCCAGAGTTCCCTCCCGATTTCGTCTTCTTTGGCAAAGTCATACGTCTGGCCGTCGGCATGCCGCTTGGAGTAGTTGTAGCCATAGTTCAGTTGGGCAAAGAGGTTGCGCAGCACTGGCTCCGAATAGGTCAGTCCTATGCCGTAGTTCTTGTTGTCCGACGGGTTGTTTCGGTGGCGGAAGGTCAGGTCGGTCGCGTTGTTGCGCTGGTGGTAAATGACATCGGAGAAGTTGAAACTCTTGTTTTTGTTCTCGCTCAGCGACCCGCTCATGCGCAGGCTCACATTGCGTCCGTTGCTGCCCGAGACGGCACTCGGCCCAAACCAGGGCTTGCCGCCCAGGCGTCGGTTCAGCGTCAGGTTTCCGCTTACGCTGTAGTTTGAACCATCACTCCAACTTTGTGACTCGTTTTCGTTGATTTTGATGTCGTTGCTGATTTCGTCAATCTGCGACAACGGTTCCTTGATTCCTCCTTGATAGGGGTCGTCGTTGAAGGTGGCTGACTCGTTGTTCGAAGCGCTCTTCGATTTGCCAGTGGAGAAGCGGGGACTGAAAATCAGCGTGGTGAGCGAGTCTATTCTCCACTCGGCTTTGAAGTCTCCGCTCAGGTTGCCATTTCTGTTTGTGTTTGTGTTGCGGCTATTGCTGAATGATGCGTTTGTGGAGACAAAATTTTGTGAACTGTTATATGAGCGGTTGTTGCTCTTGTTGTAGTTGTATCGGACGTTGCCGCCAAATTCAAAGTTCTTCACGTCGAAGACCAGTCGTCCGCCTATCTGTTTTTGGATTGTGTTGCCGTTGTTGCCAGTGTTGTTTTGCGAACCTATCACGTTCGACTGAAATCCCTCCTTGAAGCGGTTGACCATCACTCGGCCCGAATAGCGCTCGTGGCTTCCGTAGGCAGCATCCACGTTGCCGAACCAGCCCTGCTGCATGCCTTTCTTGATGGTCAGGTCGATGACCGTCTCCTCCTCGCCGTCGTCGATGCCCGTGATGCGGCTGAAGTCCGACTGCTTGTCGTAGGTCTTCACCTTGTCAATAATCTCGGCAGGCAGGTTCTTCATCGACATGTTCTGGTCGTTGCCAAAAAACTCTTTGCCGCCCACCAGAATCTTCTTCACGGTCTTGCCGTTCACCTTCACTATGCCGTCTTCAATCGTCACGCCGGGCAACTTCTTGATGAGTTCTTCCAGCACACTTCCCTCTGGCACCTTGAAGGCATCGGCATTGAAGATGAGCGTGTCTTCCTTCACCTCCACCTCTTTCATCTGAGCCGTCACCACCGCCTGCTTCAGTTCCACGATGTTCGATGTGAGTTGCACCGTGCCGATGGCCAGTGTTCCCTTGTTCTCTTTCCGCTTCACGGTGATGGGGCGATAGACACTGCGGTAGCCAATGTATGACACCCTCAGCAGGTAGGAGCCGTCCTTCACCTTCTTGATGCTGAACGAGCCGTCGAGTGCCGTGGCTACACCGGCCACCATGCGAGTCGTGTCTGTGGTCATCACTGCCACACTGCTCTGGATGAGTGGCTCCCCGTTCTCGCTATCTACCACTGTGCCTTTCAGCAGGGTTTGTGCCCCAGCCGTTCCCGCCCAGAGGAAGAGCAGCAGCGTGTGTACTATCTTGCGTAGTATTGTCGTGTCACCTGTTCTATGTGGTGTCGCCATGTGATTTTTCCGATTTTTAGCGTGAAATACTGTTCCATAAGACCTTTCTCGTCTGCAAAGGTTTAATGCAACTCTCCAAAAAATTTCAAATCATTTCATGGCTGCACGTAATCGTACCCCTCGGCTACGGTTCATCGTACCCGAGGGGTACGGCATGCCGTAGTCGAGGGGTACGATTTTTTTCTCTTTCAGAGGAAACTCTCGTCGAAGCCCAGGGGAAGCAGGTCCTTGATGCTGCGGATGCTGTAGATGCCGTCGGTGCCGTAGAGAAGCACTCCGATGGGGTGGCCTGCCCGCTGCTCGGCCTCGAGGAGCGACTGGCGACAGGCTCCGCAGGGGGCAATGGGACGATGGATGAACTCTCCGTAGGCATTGCGCGCGGCGATGCAGATGGAGCGGATGGGCTGGTCGGGATAGCGCGAGTTGGCGTAGAACATGGCGGTGCGCTCGGCACAGAGGCCGGAGGGGTAGGCGGCGTTCTCCTGATTGCTGCCGCCGACGATGGTGCCGTCGGCCAGCAGCACGGCTGCACCCACCGAAAAGTGGGAGTAGGGAGCATAACTGCGATAGGTGGCTCGGCGGGCTTCGTCGAGCAGATGAAGTTCCTCGGAGGTGAGTTCCGATTCTTCTTTCACAAGGATGGGGATGTGGATGTCGATTGTTCTCATGCTACATGGTTGTTGTCTTTTATGTTCTGGCGTTAGTTTTCAAGCCCCACAGTTCGTTTCGTGCTACAAAAGTAGGAAATTTCTGTCTTTTGGCAAAAAAATGGAAGCATTTGTCCACTTTGTTCCTTTGAGATTGTGCAAGGTTTCTTATCTTTGCACTTGTTTTTCTAAAATGTCTTTTCTATGATGAAGAAGAAAATTTGTGCTTTGGCCTTTTTGGCTATGCAGAGTCTCTGGATGGCGGCTCAAGGCGACTTTGTGAAGGGTGCCGATGTGGGCATGCTGGCAGGTCAGGAACGTCGGGGACAGAAGTTCTACGATGTGAAAGGTAATGAACGCGAGTGTCTGGACCTGTTGCAGGACTATCAGATTGGTGCCATCCGGCTGCGCGTGTGGGTCAATCCGCGAGGTGGCTCCAACGGTAAAGAGGAGGTGCTGCAGATGGCCAAACGGGCTAAGGCCAAAGGCATGGACATCATGATAGACTTCCACTACAGCGACTGGTGGGCCGATCCTGGCAAGCAACCCATCCCGGCTGCATGGCGGGGACACACCTATGAGCAGATGAAGGAGGATGTGGCCAACCACACGGTGGAGGTGCTTTCGCTGCTGAAGGAGAATGGCATCCAGCCTCGATGGGTGCAGGTGGGCAACGAGACGACCAACGGCATGCTGTGGAGCGTGAAGACGGGAAAGAATGGTTGGGAAGTGAAGGATGAAAACGGACACACCATCATCACCGAGTCGATGGGACACATCAAGACGGAGCCGGAACACTATGCAGGCTTCATCCGTGCAGGCTACGATGCGGTGAAGAAGGTCTTTCCCGAGGCCATCGTCATCATTCATCTGGACTGTGGACACAAGCAGAGCATCTACGACTGGAATCTCGACATCGTGAAAAAATATGGCGGCAAGTTCGACATGGTGGGCATGTCGCTCTATCCCTATTGGGCAATGGAGGGGCATCCCGAACTGCAAGCCGACTCCATCATCACGGCCTGCATGGCCAACATCCGCCACGTGAGCGAGAAGTATGGCTGCGACGTGATGATTGTGGAGACAGGCTATGAGGTGAACGAACAGAAGCCTGAAGTGATGGAGGAGGGACGCCGACAGTTGGCACGGGTCATCAGAGAGGCGCGCACCGAAACGAATGGCCGTTGCCGAGGTGTCTTTTACTGGGAACCCCAATGCCTGCCAGGCGGCTACAAACTGGGTGCGTTCGACAGCAAGGGAAAGCCCACGGTGATTATGGACGGATTCTTGGAACCCTGATGAATGCCAGATATTTATTAACCTAAAAATATGTATAACTGAAATGAAACGATTACTTTTTTTCCTGCTTGCCGCCCTGCTGGGGGGAGGTATGCTGAATGCTCAGTCGTGGACAGCCGACAATGGCAATGGCACGTTCACCAATCCGTTGTTCTACGATGAGTTCTCCGACCCAGACATTCTGCGGGTGGGCGATGACTACTATCTGGCTGGCACCACGATGCATGCGGTGCCGGGCCTTGTGATTCTCCACTCGAAAGACCTTGTGAACTGGGAGAATGTCTCCTACTGCTTTGACCGCTTCGATTTCGGCGAAGACCGTTTTGCACTGAAGAATCACCAGGAAATTTACGGTCAGGGCATTTGGGCACCTTGCATCCGCTATGCCAACGGACAGTTTTATGTGTTTTCCAACGTGAACGGGAAGGGACTGCAATGCTACACGGCCAAGGACATCAAAGGTCCATGGACGCACCACAACATGAAGGGCAACATCTACGACCTCGGCGTACTCTTCGACGATGATGGAAAGGTGTATGCCATTCACGGCTACGGCACCGTGAAGTGTACAGAACTGAAACCTGACATGAGCGGCCCCATCGAGGGAACGGAGCGTGTCATCATTCCCGAAGGAAACGGTGTGGGAGAAGGACACCACATGTATAAGATTGACGGCATGTACTACCTCATCTCGACCGACTACAAGCCCAATGGCCGCACCCTTTGCTCGCGCTCCAAGAGCATCTGGGGACCTTACGAGACACGTGTCATCACGGCAGACGAAACATACGGCTACCATGCCGCATCGCTCACGCTGGTGCCACGTGGCGTGAAATACCGCATCGGCGAGGACGGCACGAAGTTCGGCCTTGGCCCTCTCGATAAGGATGCCACAGCCTGCACCAATGCCCATCAGGGTGGTATCGTTCAGTATCAAGACGGCTCGTGGTGGGCACTCTTCATGATGGATTTCCACTCCATTGGCCGCACCGTGTGCCTCATGCCCATGACATGGAAAGACGGCTGGCCCATGGTGGGATTGGAGGGAAACCTCGGAAGGGCACCCCGCACGTGGTTCAAGCCAGGGTTTGTGTCTGTTGCGACTGAGTCGCAACAGACGAAGCCACACGCTCCATACGTCCGCAGCGATAACTTCGACGGAAAACAGTTGGGGCGCATCTGGCAATGGAACCACAATCCCGAAGAGAAGATGTGGAGTCTCAAGGGAGGCAAACTACGCCTGAACTCGATGCCTGCCGAACAACTGATGTGGGCGCGCAACACGCTCACTCAGCGAGTGATTGGTCCCAATAGTGTCACGACTGTGGAACTGAACGTGAAGGGATTGAAGGATGGCGATGTGGCAGGCTTGGGCAACATCAACGTACCTTGCTCATGGATTGGTGTCGTGAAGAAAGGAAACGCGTTGACTTTGCGCTGCTTTGAGCAACTGACCAACGACACCGTTGATGCGTCTGTTAGTTTGCCCAACGGAAAGATTTGGCTGCGCTCCATCGGCGACTACGACAATGACCAAGCCCAATATGCCTACTCTACAGACGGCAAGACTTTCCAGATTCTCGGACGCATGATGCCGCTCTCTTACCAACTCATCTCGTTCCAAGGTTCACGCCACGCTTTGTTCGCTTTCAACGTGGGTGGAAAGAACGGTGGCTACGCTGAGTTTGACAACTTTACAGTGGAGGAACCCAAGGCCGATCGCAGCGGGAACATCCCCTTTGGCAAGACTTTCCGCATCATCAACAAAGCCACGAATCGCCCTGCTGTATGCGACCCTCACGGTTTTCTCTACGACACTCATGCTGGCGACAAGAGCCAGCGCACACAGTTCCGCATCATTGACAAAGGCAATGGGAAGGTCGCTATCCAGTGTCTGGATGGCCGCTACATCAAGGTGTATGGCGAAGGACTGGCTGGCGATGTACGCTTCACGACCGATGAAAAAGAAGCCGAAGTGTTCCTTTGGCAGGATTATCTCAACCATGATTTTATGCTCTTCTCGCTGAAGAATCATCGTTATATTGGCAAGAGTCCCACAACGGGAAGCCCTTACTCGATGGACTATGTGGGAGCAGACCCTGCTCGCCGGAACGGTGCTGTGTTCCATTGGGAAGAGTTGCAATGAGGCATAAGTGTTGCGATGAAAAATAAACGTTGCAATGAAAAATGAACGTTGCAATGAAAAAATAGCGCTTGAATAAAAAAGTTAGGGTTACCATCTCCGAATGAATGGTAACCCTAACTTTTTTGTTATCAGTAGTCTATGAGGTTCTTTTGTTGGTTTCTGTCTCTGCTATGTGCAATCTTACGATGCGATGTCGTCGGCATTGAGTCCTAAGAAACTCTCTAAGTCGGTTCTGAAGCCGCTGCCATCAAAATCGTAGTCGCCGAAGTCGTTGATTTTCCATTGTCCGTCTTCCATCTTGAGGCGCAAGCGAACCTGACCCGTCTGGTCTTTCCACGAGAGGGTGAGGAAGGCCTCCACATAGTCTTGGGTGGGGTCGGTGATGTTGTCGAACTGCACCTTGATGGGTGTGCCGAGACCTTGGAACCATCGGAAACCCTCGTCTTCGAAGTAGGCATCGCTGCCTTGCTCGATGGCTTTTTGGTTTTTGGCATCCACCTGTTGCATCAGCGAGAGCAGTTCTTGGGTGCAAGCCATAGAATCGAGGCTGGTCATGTTCAGCACTCCGTCATTCACTTTGTTCAGTTCGTCATAATAGGCAATCACCTGTTCCTTGATGGCCTCTTCGGTGTGGAGGTCAACCGTTGCTGTGGGTGCTTCGGTCTTCACCGAGTCTGTTGCGATGGAGTCGTTCGCGCTGCTGTTTCCGTTGGCTGAGTTGCCGCATGCTGTGAGCAGGGCGATGACTGATAAGGAAAGAAATAGTTTCTTCATGTTGCTATATATAAATAATGTGTACGGTTGAAGAATCGTATCAATAGTGCTATTTTCTGAAAAAAGGTCTGGATGCTCTTCTGTTGAGTTCCAGACCTTTTTGGGGTTTCTTTTATCTCAGATGTGGTGAGACGTGTTGGCTCATTCGGCTGCTGGAGTTGCTTTTCCCTTGTTGGTCAGTTCGGCCAACTTCTTCTTGCCGTTGAAGGCAAACACCCAGATGAGGAAGCCTGCAATGAGCAAGATGATGATGCCAAGCACTGGACGGTAGAAAATCCATGCCAGAGCGATGACGATGAGTGAGTAAACCAGTCCGACAATGGTGCAGATGATGCCCACGCCAAAGGCAAAGATGTTGGCCAAGAATGGAACCACCTTGAGGATAGTCTCGAGGAAGCCGAAGAGTCCCTTGAAGCCAGAGATGACCAAGAGGATGCCGACAATGCGGAGCACCCAAGTCCACATGCTGTTCGATTCGTTCTCCTCTTCGAAGATTTCGTCGATGCTCTTCTTGCCCATTCTCAGGGTCTGGAACTTCTTCTTGTTCGAAGCGGTGTAGGGCTTGAACGTGTTGCCTTCCACCTGAGAAACGACAGTCACCTTGGCAGGAACCACCTTCTCGAAGGTGATGCGCACATCACCCACTTCAGGAGCGTTGGCGGTGCGGCCATAGTAGAGCACGTTGCCCATCTGGTGTACGTACTCGAGGTCCACCTTGTTGTCCTGTGAGATGGAGTCGGGGATGACAGTCTTCACGCTGTCAGCCAGTGCGGTGCTGTCGGCTGCTACGGGCTGTGCGGGCTGAGCAGGCTGAGCCTGAGCCACGTTGGTGTTGGAAGTGGGCAGACCCTTGATTCTGGCATAAGTGTCAGCAATGGTCTTGTCCATAGCCTGCAGTTGCTGCTCGTCGATGTTCAGTTCGAGCGCCTCTGTCGAATTGATGGAGTGGATGAGTGACTCGTTGAGCACATAGGCACCGAAGGTCACATTCTCTGCCCAAACGTCCTGGTCTTCCACCGTAGTCCAGGTGTAGTTCTTACCTTGATAGGCTGGGTCTTTGAATTCGTCGCTGTTCACGGGGCTGCTCACCCATTCCCTGGTGTAGGTGTAGGTAGTGGTGGTTTCCTGCTTGCCGCCGAGTTTGTCTTCGCTCTTCGACTCAGAGTGCTCAACCCACTGGAAATATTCCACCTTGCGGCTCAGGCTGATTGCGTTCTCGCTGATGCCAAATTCTTTGTCGGTCAGCACTTCGTCGGTGTTGGCCATAGCAGTGGCGCACACCAGTTCGCCTTCAAACTCGGCGCTCTTCTTGTCGGGGTTAGGCATTTCCACGCATGCTCCCTGTGCGTCTTCCAGCATGTCTGCTGTTTTCACGGCACGGCCTTCATTCCACCAAAGCAGAATGGTTGCACCAATGATGAGGATGAATCCGGTGAAGATACCCTTGATGGAGTTGCCCACTCGGGTTCCATAGCCTGTTGTTGTTTTCTCTTGATAAGCCATAATCTGTTTTTGTTTAATAGGGTTTGTAAATAGTAATGTTTATAAAAGTTTAACATTCATGGTTGCAAAGATAGGCTTTTTTTACATATCTTCCAAATTTTTTTATTCTTTTATCACTAATTTATTCAAGTTTCGGCCGAAACTTGAATAAGTCATTTACGTAAGTTCACTATAAGCGAAGTTTTAATGATACGTCTTCATCCGCCGAAGGCATAATTCTTATGCCGAACTCACGTATTATTAAGAGTTTCCATAGGGTTTTCGTCGTT
>OCVV011332968.1_pt1 | contig 11776 bp, 10 predicted proteins | sample 1539721 | NCBI WGS metagenome assembly OCVV01 (sample SAMN02144230, study PRJEB22623) | gut metagenome | biome: sheep rumen | host: Ovis aries | place: New Zealand | reverse complement strand
TTAAAAGGTGTAAGACTAGAAGTTTTACCTGAAAGATATCAAAAGATAGGCGTTGAAATATTTAATGGTATTTGTAATAAATACTTATCAGAAGTTAATGGAGACTTAAATTTAGGTGGTATTTGTTTAGTAGCTGGACTTGGTCCAGATAAAGATAGAAGAAGAGATGGAACGTATGAGTATTACATTTCTGAACCAGTAGTAGAAAATGATGCTAAGGGTGTAGGACCACTAATTATGGCCTATACTGAAATCAAAAAACTAGCATAATTATAAAAAAAGACAACTTGTAAATCAAGTTGTTTTTTTGTGCAAAAATTTTATAAAATTATATATAAAAATGCTTAAAATCAAGCAATATTTTTAAGGTTTTAGAAAACTCAAAATGTTCAAAAAAATGTTGTTGCAAAGCCAAAATTTTTGAGTATAATAAAGCTTACGAGAAGCCTATGATGGTGTTACTCCGAGTTTCACATTAAAGGAGGTGGTGCTTATGGAAAACATAAGTCCTCCTACACTTTATTGTGTTATTAGGAGGACCTCTTGTTATTAATGGTAATTATGTCATTAATCAATTTGATTAATAATGTAATTATATTGATTATTATTGTAGTTTCTAGAAGAAACGAAGAGTAATCCCTTAAATATAAGAGGAACACCGTGGTGTTCCTCTTATAAAGTATACGAATATTTTACAGGAGTAACACTACATAGGTTTCTCCCTATTTTTATTTTATAATAAATAAATAATTAATTCAAGTAGTTAGTTATTATATTCTAAGTATGCCATAATAAATGGTCCTACCCCTTTTGCATCATCAGATCCAACAGGTTCTGCAAGATAGTATGCCATGGATCCATCTCGATATTTTTTATTATCAGGGCCTAAACCTGCAGTAATACAAATATCATTTAATTTGTTATCTTTAAATGATACAGAATATACACCTTCAAATATTTCTTTTCCTGCATCAACAAATGACTTAGTAGTGAAAAAATTACTCTTCATTCTCATTAAGGAATAAGCAATTAATAATGAACCACTTGATTCTAAATAATTAGATACAACTGTTGTTGTATTTCCGTATTTATTATTTTTTAAATTAGTGAAATAAGAAGAATTAACTATAATTGCTTCTTTTTTATCTACTACTTGATAAAACATCTTAGTTGTTTCATCTTGATATTTTATCATTGGAACAATAACTGAGGCATAGATATTATTCAAGGCATCAGCCTTTTCTTTTGGCAAGTATTCAATTGTATCAGCAATAGATGCTAAAAACCAACCGATACTTCTAAGCCAGATAGAACTACTCTTACCATCATTATCTTTACTCCAAAAAATGGATTTTGTTGTATCAAAACCATGACATAGTAGATTATTATCATTTTTCATATTTTGATAGATAAATTGATACTGTTCTAAAAGTAAATCAAATAAAGAATCATCATTTTTATATTTAGCATATCTTGCTAAAAATGGTGCATACATATACATGCCATCAAGCCAGATTTGGTTTTCATATGATGTTTTATGCCAGAAGTTGTTTGAGCCTTGTGCCTTTGGCATTTCCATTAATTTTTGATATGTATATTCGATAGCTTTAATATATCTTTCATCATTTGTAAGTTCATAAGCATCAAATAATACCATTGATTCACAAACTGTATCAAGTTCGCCTTCTTTAAAGCCTTGTTTATTATCAATGATTTTTTTACCATTATTATAATAAATGAATGTACCATCTTCATTTATATAATAATTAATATAGTTAATAAAGAAGTCTTTATATTTGTTATTATTTGTTTTCTTATATAGATTAACAATACTTTTTAAGAAAACACCGTCAATATAATTCCATCTACCCTTAAATGATTCTTTATTCCAAGAAGGAATATAACTATCTGTTTTATCTAAAAGTGAATCAATATAACTAGTTAAATCAATTTTCTCGCTTATAGGAGTAGATTCGATTTTGTCATATTTTACATATAAATCATATTCTTTTCTTTGAGTAGAAAAATCATAATATGTTTTATATGTTGAATCAGTATATATACCAGAAAGACGATATCCATCTTTAAAAAATGTTTTAATAAGGGTATCAAAATTAGTTAATCCTTTGATTGTAGATATCTCATCTTCCTCTTTTCCATCAATACAGTAGTGAATTGTTACATCTGGATTAGAAGAAGTGGAAGTAGTAGGTGTAATTTCTTTACTACAAGATACCAGTAATAATACTGGTAACATTACTAACAATAGAATTTTTTTAACAACCGACATATTATTTATTATCTTTTACTACTTCAGCAACTGATGTAGCTAAAGTTGCGACATTTTGTAAATCAGATGGAACAATAATCTTTGTTGATTTACCATCAGCTACTTTTGCAAGTGCTTCATATGAACGAAGTGTTAAAACTTCTTTTGATGGATGAGCATCATTAATAAGCTTAATACCTTTTGCTTCAGCTTCTCTTACCATAAGTTCACCATCAGCTTGAGCTTTTTTAACTTTTAAGATTGCTTCAGCCTCAGCCTCAGCTTTCTTAATTGCAGCTTGCTTTTCAGCTTCAGCATTTAAGATAGCTGCTTCCTTATTACCTTCTGCAATAGTGATAGCTGATGTTTTTTCACCTTCAGCAAGTAAGATTTTCTCTCTTTTTTCACGTTCAGCACGCATTTGACGTTCCATGGCATTTTGAATATCCTTTGGTGGAAGAATATTTTTAACTTCAACTCTATTTACTTTAATTCCCCATGGATCTGTTGCGTCATCTAGAATTTGACGCATCTTTGTATTAATTACATCTCTAGATGTTAGTGTTTCATCTAGATCTAAATCACCAATTATATTACGTAAAGTAGTAGAAGTTAATGCTTCAATACCAACAATTGGGTTTTCAACTCCATATGTATATAGCTTTGGATCAGTTACACAGAAGAATACAACAGTATCAATTTGCATTGTAACGTTATCTTTTGTAATAACTGATTGAGGTGGGAAGTCATAAATTTGTTCCTTCATTGATACAACTTTAGTTACTCTATCAATGAATGGTACTAAAAAGTGAATTCCTGTTGACCATGTTGTAAGATAAGTACCTAATCTTTCAACGATGTATTTATTTGTTTGTTTAACGATTTTAATTCTTGTTACTAATACTAATAATATTAAAAATACTACAAGTACTCCAATTACAAGTCCGACGATTGCTCCTGCTCCCATTATTTGTTTTCTCCTTCATTTATTTTTGTTACATATAATCTATTGCCAACAACTTTAGCAACTTTAACAACTGATTCATTTTCTATAGTTTCATCTTCATCTAAAGATAAACATGTCCAAATAACTGAATCAATTCTAACCTCTCCAGCCTCAAGTGGCTTTATAGGTTTAATAATTATGCCTTTTCTACCAATTATCGCATCGATATTCATTGATGTTTCTTGGACCTTTTTCGCTAAGAGTTTTTTTGATAAAGGTCTTAATGCGAATAGAAGTGCTGCTGAAATTACAAAGAATACGATTATTTCAACGAAAAACGGTACACCAGGTATAAATGTGAATATTAGTGCGCCTAAAGAACCTGCACAAAACCAGATTGATACAAGTTCAGAAGTTGCAAATTCAATTATTAATGCTAAAACAAAAATAGAAACCCAAATACTCATCATCATGATGTTAACTGTTTGTTCAGTCAATTCAATTGCTTCTAAAAACATAATAATCCCCTCCAAAATATATTTTATCACAAATGTTTTTGGATAAAAATAAAAATCGACTAGAGGGGGTGTCGATTTTTGAGGGGGGGGATAATAATACATTTATAGGATAAAAAAGTGATTTATCAAAAAAGCGATATTCACTTTGGGTCTTTTTAATAATTTTATAATAAATAATATATAATATAATAGGTATACATTTAGGTATACACAAATCAATTTAAATTAGTCATTGATATTTGTGTATACGATCATTCTTACGAAATCATCGAAAAATGCTTTTAAATTCTTGTTATCTTTTTTAGCGTTTGCTCTTGTCATTCTTTTCATTTTTTCTTACCTCCTTCAAAAGAGTATTATATCTTACTACTTTAAAAAATAATTTCAACTCTTTTTTTCTTGAAAGTGTTTTCTTACTATTTTCATAAGAATTGAAAGTGTTTTCCACCCATATCAATTGAAAAAAATTGATAAAAGTATTAAAATATAACTAGTGTTATAGGAGGGGAAAAAGTGAAAAAAGCTTCAAGAATATTATATACAATTGGTTTAGTATTTAATATTATTGCGATAGTTGGTATAGCAATTTGGATGATTGTTGCATTAGTTGGCTTACTTAATGCTGAAGAAGCATTTAAAGCTCAAAGCGATGTAACTGATTATGAAGAATTTAGACTTGCATTAATGGTACTTCTTATCGTTCCAATTGTTTTATTAGTTATTGAAATTGTTGTTTTAATTATTGCTATTTGGGCAAGAAAAGCTGTAAACAACAGTAAAAAAGAACTTGCTCCACATATCATCATGATAGTTATTGGTGCTATTAGTACTGATATCTTATATCTTTTAGGTGGTATATTTGGAGTAGTTGGTGAAAGTCAACAATAATTAAAGTATCTTAGGATTATTTCCTAAGATATTTTTTTTATTTATTTTTTATGTTAAAATATAAAGACATAGAAAGAAGTGTTTTTCATGAAATACATTATTAGCTGCCTAGTGGTTATAATTGTTAGCTTTGCTGTTGGTGCACTTCTAACATTTGCAGTTAACCACCTATCTAAAAACGGAATTAAAAGATCTATAAAAATATTACTTACTATATCATCAGCATTCTTTTTGATGCTTATTGCAGTAATTATTTTTATTAATGACTATAATCACGCAAGACCTGAAGCTAATAAGTATTTAGAAAGTAGTGATAAAGTAAATGTTACTAAAACTGATTTTGGTTACTTTTTTGATGGTAAAGGTGAAGATACTGCAGTAATCTTTTATCCAGGTGCGAAGGTAGAAGGTATTGCATATGCTGAACTTTTATATAATATAGCTGAAAGTGGCGTTGATACATTCTTGGTTGAAATGCCTTTTAGACTTGCATTTTTTGGTGTTAATAACGCAGATTATGTTTTAGAGAATTATCAATATGAAAACTATTATATGATGGGACACTCTGCAGGCGGTGTTGTTGCATCAAGTTATGCAGCAAAGCATGATGGAATTAAAGGCTTAATTTTCCTTGCTTCATATCCTAATGCGGAAATAAAAGATAAAAAAGTTTTATCTATATATGGCACACTTGATGGTGTATTAAATAAAAAAGAATATGATAAGAGTAAAGCTAAATTTCCTGTTGACTATACTGAGGTAGTAATTGATGGTGGAAATCATACTCAATTTGGATGCTATGATTTACAAGATGGGGATAAAGTAGCTACAGTTACTTATGAAAAACAGCAAAAAATGACAATTGATTCGATCATTAATTTTTTAGGTATATGATAAAACTAGATTTAATTACTGGCTTTTTAGGTTCCGGTAAAACAACATTTTTAATTAAATACGTTAATTATCTTAAAAGAAAAAATGAATCTATATGCATTATCGAAAATGACTATGGGGCAGTTAATGTTGATATGATGCTTATAGAAAAGACAAATGTCGATAGAGAAATGATTACAGGATCAACTGATCAAATAACTCGTATAAGAAGATTAAAGACTAAACTAATTTCTCTTGCGATGAGAGGTTATAGTCATATAATCATTGAACCATCTGGTATATTTGATAAAGATGAACTTTTTGATTTAATGTATGATGATACTATCGAAAATTTATATGAATTAAATAATATAATATGTATTTATGATATAAACACTAAAGATTTATCTAAAGAAGCAAGATATGTTATGTCTACAGAAGTGGCTATTTCTGGTAAGATTATCGTATCAAAAAGAATCGATAAATCTTTAGTAGATATAAATTATATTAATGATTCATTAAAAGAAATAAAATGCGATAGATTAATAAGCGATAATGATATCATCTATGAAGATGAAATAATAGATTATAATATTTTAGATAATATTGGATATCATAATGTAGATCACATCAAGATGCCTATTTTTAATAATCCTAATTTCTCATCTATTTATTTATTAGATAAAAAATACAAATTAAGCGATATAAAAAGATTTAAAGAATTATTTTTAGCTAATCATGGAAATATAATTAGAATTAAAGGATTTATATTTGATGATACCTGGTATCAAATAAATATTACTAAAAATGAAGAAGAAATTAAAAAGATAGATTTAGGCCAAGATGTTATCATCATTATTGGTGAAAATCTAGACGAAAAGAAGATAAAAGAATCTATTTTTTAAAAAAAGTGATAAAATAATAGTATGAAAAATAAATTTTTGGGAGTGATAATGTGAAAAAATACAAAGCTTTCAAAAAATTTAATCTAAAATTCTTAATTGTTTTAATATCGGTTGTTTACGCCCTAATGCTTGTTATCGAAGTTGGAATTCAAGTTAATTCTAATAGAAAAAATGCCTATAAAACTACTAACCTTTTAGTAGAACAAGCTAGAGTAATTATCAAAAATAACGAAGAAAGACAAGAAGCTTTAGTTCTGTCTTTAAAAGAAGATTACATTAATAGAGCAAAAACAATTTCTTATATTATCGATCATAATCCTGATATACATACTAATCAAGATGAACTATTAAGACTTGCTGAAATGGAACAAGTTGATGAAATTCATCTATTTGATGCTAGTGGCGTAATATATACAAGTACAGTTTCAAAGTATGTAGGTTATTCATTTAATGATGGGGAACAAATATCATTTTTTAAACCAATGCTTGATGATAAAACTTTAACAATGTGTCAGGATATTACCCCAAATACAGCTGAAGCAAAATCAATGATGTATGCAATATGCTGGAATTTTGATGGAACATTTATGGTTCAAGTAGGTATTGAGCCAAAAAGACTAATAGCTGAAATGCATTCAACTGAAATAACAGAAATAATTGGTGGTATGGCAGTTTATGAAAGTACAACCATTATGGCTGCGGATATCAAAACAGGTGAAATTCTTGGTTCAACTAAAAAAGAACAAGAAGGTAAAAAGCTAAGTGAAATTGGAATAGATTTTACTGAATCTTCAATTGATGGTAAGTCAACTAGCTCTATGACTAAAGAAGAATTATCAGAAATCCACAATTTCCCTACTAGTGTAGAAAAGGAGTATTCTTATTGTTCAGCATGTTTTTATAAAGATGATTATATATTATGTGTTGTAATACCAAGAAGCTTGGCAAATAGAAGTTGGGTTCAAAATTTAATTATAACAGGAAGCTATCTTCTTTTTGCATCTTTAGTAATCTTCCTAATTGTAAGAAGAACAACTAATAAGCTTGTTTACGAACATACTAACGCAACAACAGATCCTTTAACGGGTCTTGCAAACAGAAGATCATATGAAAATGATATTGCGTTAATTGAACATTCAGATGCCAAAGATAAGGTTATTTATTTATCATTTGATTTAAATGGCTTAAAGAATACTAATGATACATTAGGACATGATGCAGGTGATAAATTAATAATTGGAGCTGCAGAATGTTTATTAGATTTCTTTGGTAAATATGGACATATTTATAGATTCGGTGGAGATGAATTTGCAGCCGTATTACTCGATATTAATGGCGACTTAGAAATAGATTTTGAGGGTTTTGAAAGAAAGATGGAGTTATGGAGTGAAGTTAACGAAATGACATTATCAGTTGCCTATGGTGCAGTAAGAAGTATAGAATTCCCTGATAAGACAATAGTTGAGTTATCACTTATTGCCGATGAGAGAATGTATAAAAATAAGAGCGAGCATTATAACAAAAAGAAGTAGCTTGGGGGGGAGAAGTGTTATGAAGACACTAACAAAAACATGGGATTTCATTAGAGATATGCTTGGCTTTAGAAGAAATTCTAAATATGTAAGAACATATCTTAATGATGCAAATATTAAAAGTAGTATTTATATGTCATTTATTATAATAGTCCTTGAAATCTGGATGATTATAAGACAGTTACATGAATATATCGTTCCAGCTTGGGGTAATCCGGCATCAAGAGGATATCAAACAAACTTTGAGCTTCTTTTTGGAATGACATCACTTTATCACCTATTTATATTATGTTCTTTAGGCATGCTTATATTTGCGATATCACATATTCATAAAAAAGCATCAAATAAGTTGTTTATTGTAAACCTTGTTTTAGGTGGGTTATGTCTACTATGGCCATTTTTGATGTTTTTAGAAAATAAAGTAGGTAATATTAAAGGTACAACAATTAATATTGTAACTTTATACTTGCTTTATTTTTCAATGATACCATTTGGCTTAGCGATAATTGGTAATGCATTATATAGAAAAGTATATGGTAAGAATAATACAATTTTATCAATAATTGGTATATCATGCTTTGCCGCAGTATGTCTACTTTTTGGTATTAAAGTAGGATATTCAGATTATATTTCATCAAGTAAACCAAAGATGATTATATGTTTCTTAACAATGATTATCTTCGTTGCTTGTCTTTTAATTTGGAAACCATATATTTCAATAATCCTATTAACATCAATATTTGTTGGGTTCTTATTTATGTTAAAAGACTTTAACCCAAATAATATGATTGAAGGAAAAAGAATATGGCAAGAAGGAGACGAGATTAACTATATCACGTTCTTAATATCATTAACCATGATTGCCATAAGTATTTATCAACAACGTGTTATGGAAGCTAAAAAGGATGAACAATTAATTCATGATGCGATGTATGATAAATTAATTGATGTCCATAATATTAGTTATTTATCTGATAATATTAAAGAAGCACTTGAAGAAAATCCAGCATATTATGAAAGTAAAATATATTTATTCATAAACATAATGAATTTCAAAATAGTTAATGTTCAAAAAGGATTTGAAGCTGGAGATATATTCTTAAATGATTTAGCTTTGGCAATCCAAAAAGTATTTGGAGTAAAAGAAACTGCTAGACTTTCTGATGATAGATTTACAGTATTAACTTCTTCAATAGGCATTGATGAAAAGATTAATGAGTTAAACATCCTAGTTAAAAAAGCAGCGGATGGATTATTCTTAATATTAAAGGTTGGTGGGTATAAACCAAAGCCAGGAGATACTACAAGACGCTGTATCGATAAAGCAAGATATGCATGTAATTTAATTAAGACAAAGTATGATGTTAATTATTTAGAATATGATGATGAAATTGATAAACGTTTTAATAAACGTCAATATGTTGTAAACCATCTTGAAGAAGCAATTTCTAAAGGTTGGATTAAAGCATACTATCAACCAGTTGTTTGGAGTAAAAACAAAGAATTATGTGGGGCAGAAGCATTAGCTCGTTGGGAAGACCCAGTATATGGATTTATGTCTCCAAATGAATTTGTCCCAGTCTTAGAAGAAACAAGATTAGTTCATAAGCTTGATCGATATATTGTTGAATATGTATGCGAGAAGATGCGTGAACAACTTGATAAAGGTAAGTCTATCGTTCCAGTATCAGTTAACTTTTCAAGAATCGACTTTGAGTTAATGGATGTTATAGAAGTACTTGAGACAAACCTAAAGAAATATAACATTGATAAAAAATACATTCATGTTGAAATAACTGAAAGTGCATTATCAGATGATACTGATACATTAAATGAAATAATATCACGACTTCAAGGTTTAGGTTATGCTATTTGGCTTGATGATTTTGGATCTGGTTATTCATCACTTAATGTATTAAAAGATTTCAAATTCGATGTCGTTAAGATTGATATGAAGTTTTTAACAAACTTTGATACTAATGAAAAAACAAAAGATATTTTAGATTGTATCATTCAACTTGCTGATAGACTTGGAATGAAAACTTTAACTGAAGGTGTAGAGACAAAAGAAGAAGCTAAATTCCTTGAGGAAATTGGTTGTGGTAGACTACAAGGATTCTTATTTGGTAAACCATATAAGCTAGAATTCTTTGAAGAAAAGATAGAAAGTAAAGAACTTAAAATATCAAAGAAAATTTTATAATAAAAATACCAAGTTTCGCACTTGGTATTTTTACTATAGATACTTATTTAATTTTTCAAATAATTCCTCATTGTTTTTATATTGAATTCCTATGATTCCTATCTTATCTAAATCTTTAACATTGTTAATATTATCATCAATCATTATTACAGTATCAAATTTTTTATTAAATGAATTCCTACATAACTCATAAAACTTAAAGTCGGGTTTTATGAGTTTTTCTTTATATGATAAAAATACTTTATCAAAATAATCATTAAATTTTAATTCAGGAAAGAATAATTCATATATACCTTCTGCCGCATTAGATAAAAGTGCGACATTATTTTTCTTTCTTAACTTTTTTATGTAATCTAAAAGTTTGGTATTTAATCTTACATATGATTTAAATTCTTTTATTATATCATCATAATTAAGCCCTAAATCTTTTGCCATATTAGATATCGTTTCTTTAAAAGTGAATAAGCCCTTATCTGCAGGTACGAAATATTTATCTTTTAGTATAGATGCTTTATCATTATCAAAGTGATTTTTAAACCAACGTGGGGCAAGTTCTCCACCTATTACACCATAAAAATCAAAAATGATTAGATTATTCATAATATCACCGATGTTATTCTACTCTAAAACTATATATTTTTCTACTCAATGTTGTTTTATTATTATAAAAATATTATAATAATGGTCTAGAGGGCAGAGCTATGAATAAGACACTTAAAGAGTATATTGCAAAAATAAATGAAGTATCACACGTAACATTTGATCCATATGGACCAGGAGTTGTACGTGTTTTTTTAATTCCACCTAAAAGAATCAAACCTGGTATCCCATGGGTTATTATTATAAATGGTGAAAGTATATTACCTATTTGTATGGGATGGGCTTTACTTTTACGTGAATTCATTAATGAAATAAATAAATTTGAAGGTAAGTCAGTTACTGAAGAAGATATTAAAGAATCTATTTCAAATTCAGTTAAAACCGTATCAAAATTGTATCCTAAAACACCAAAAGAAATGTTAAAAGATGATTTAAAAGAAATCATTGATACACTTCTTAAAGTAGCACATGGTGAATTAACTGAAGATGAAAAAATTGGTTATTTACCACTTAAAAAATATGCCAAATATATGACTTCTCCACATAGAATGGATTTAATGATTTCATCTATGGAGAAAAATGGCCATTGGGCATGTAATCAAAAATGTCTTAACTGTTATGCTAAAGATGAAGCAAAAGGTAAAGAAGAAGAAATCTCAACAGATGATTGGAAAAAAATTATTGATAAACTTAAAGAAGCAAGAATACCACAGTTAACATTTACTGGTGGAGAACCAACATTAAGAAGTGATTTAGTAGAGTTAATTAAATATTCAAGCTGGTTTGTTACACGTCTTAATACTAATGGCCAATTACTTACAAGAACGTTATGTCAAAGCCTTATGGATGCAAGCTTAGATGCAGTTCAAGTTACTTTTTATTCATCAGATAAAGCTATACATAATTTACTTGTTGGAGTAGATGGTTTTGATAAAACATGTGAAGGTATTAAAAACGCAATTGAAGCAGGTTTAGTTGTAAGCTGTAATACTCCACTATGTGAGCTTAATAAAGATTACTTAAAAACAATAAGCTATTTACA
>OCVV011139776.1_pt1 | contig 11776 bp, 1 predicted proteins | sample 1539721 | NCBI WGS metagenome assembly OCVV01 (sample SAMN02144230, study PRJEB22623) | gut metagenome | biome: sheep rumen | host: Ovis aries | place: New Zealand | reverse complement strand
ATCCCCAATTAAAAATTTATATTGAAGTAAATTTTTTGTAATATATATTTTAATAGCTTTTATTAATTTATAAACAAAAATAAATTTTAAATAAAAATAATTGCTTACTATTTTTGATGTCTATCAATAGAAAAAGTATTCAAGGAAATTTAATATATCAACATTATGATATCAAATACTTAGAAGAAGCATATATAAATTTATTAGATTTAGTTAATAAAAAATCAGAAAAATTAAGTCAAATAAAAAAAAACAAAAAATTAATAGATATCATGGAAAACAATGATATAAAAACATTATTAAAAAATTTCGACATTATATCAAAAAACAACAAAATAAATATATCCAAAGAAAAAAACGAAATAAGAATAATATTATATACTCTTACTTCAGAAACCCGCATAAAAAAATTAATTTGTAGTATATTATGGATTATCGATAATTTTAATAAATACATAAAATTTAAATTAACGCCCTTTAATGATTTCATAAAAAACATATACAAAGCTTTCGAAAAACGCACAATAACAATTTCAATATTAATCGATTGTATTAATTTTTTAAAAAGTAAAAATATTCTCGAGGAAGATATTCCCAATATTAACAAGGATTTATTTATCGATTTTTTGATCCTAATTAATAACCAACTAAAATCAAAAAATAAAAATAATGCGATTAATTTTTGCATAAATAAAAAAGAGAACGAAATCGAGGATATAATAAACAACATCAAAAACAGCGATATAAATTTTCTTAATTTGAATGATATTAATGATTTCAAAAGTTGCTTTTTGTTCATGAATGATATAATTGGAGAAAAAATCGATAATGATTTAATGTTAATAAAAATGCTTAAAACCAAATTTAATAAGGATGTAAATATTTTTTATAAATTCAAAAATTATTCGCGCTATTATAAAAATATCGAATTATTATATAAAGAAATTTCATTAAATACACCGTTTAATGGGGTTGTGCGAGATTTTTTTAAAAGTTCTGAGTTAATCATAAAATGCGATAATAAATATGAAATTATATGCCAAGTTAAAATAAATAATAAAGATATGAAGACCTTTGATGAAATTTACGAAATGAAAGAAATGTTTTTGATTAATTATAAACAGGATAAAACAAATAAGGATATTTTTATGAATTTCTTTGAGCTTATTGATAATATTAAAAAATTAATTGAAAATATTAATTCCCTTTATCAAATTGGCTTTCCTTATTATATAGAATATAATATAAAAATAGAAGATGGACATTTAACTTATAAAAAAGATAATAAAAAAGAATTTTATTATGAAATTAGTTTATCTGAAACTATTAATAAAATTAATGATATAAAAGCATCTTTTAAAAAAATACAAATATCTTATTTCGAAACAAATCCTATATTGACTTTTATTTATGGGAAAATATACTCTTTTCTTTTAATTAATTATATAAGAAAAGAAAATGATTCTAATACAAATAAAAAACTAAGAAATATACTTAAGTTTATTTCTAATAATATGATTAAAAAGGAATTGAATGAATTTGAATATTCTGAAGATAAAATAAAAAATTCAGATTTAAATTATTTTTTTGAAAGATTAATAAAATATATTGAGCTTACTTTTGAATTAAATAATATTACACTTGAAGCAATATTAAAAAATAATTTTATCTTGGATGAATTCAATTATATTAAAGGAGGAATATATTATATAGATACCAAACAAGAAGAACTAGAATATAACATATTAAATATATATCAAGAAATAACAGGCAATTATCCCATTAATAACACAATATTAATATGTAATAAAGACACAACATTCGAAAAAATATATTCTTTTTTATTTTCATCATTTCTTTGTGAATTTCCAGTTTTATTTATGTTAATAAATATCGAAATATTCAACATATCTTTAAAATACAAAATCATTTTATTAATTCAAAAACTGAATAAAATATACACAAAAAGAAAATCTGTCTTGATTTTATTAGGACAGGATGAATTGGATAATAATTATAATGAAGTTAATTTCAGAAGAAAAATTAATGAAATCTCTGAAAATAAAATGATAATGTTGGATAAAAAAGATGAAAAAAATATTAAATATAAATATGATAATGTTAAAATATTATTTTCGAAAAAAAATGGATTGGGGGTGTCGAGTTATATTAAATATCATATTGAAAAAGAAATGAATAAGGAATATATTTATTTCCCCATTGGAGGCATTTTTTCGAGAAAACAAATTATGGAAAGACTAAGGAATTTAAATATTGAAGAAAATGAAAATTGTGCTATTCATATTGAGATAAATCAAACAAATTTAATCTCTTTATTAAATGATTTTTTATTCAAATTACTCATATTAAAATTTTACGATTATAGCAACAGTATTTTTTATCTCGGGTCAAATATAACAATAATAATTGAATTACATTTCGATTTTATAAATTATCTATCTCTTATTCCATTTTTATCCATATTTGAAATAGTCTATATCGAAAAACCCTATCCTCTTCGATTAAATCCTATACAAAACGAAACAATTCAAGATTCAAATGTTCAAATAGTATCAAACACTTTACTCAATTATTATATAAAATATATCAATAAAATCAACATCGATTTAGATTCAAATAAATTATTACCTTTAGATAATGTCGAAAATATTTTAGATACTTTATATATCGAGAATAATTTAAGACAAAATTATTATCAAAGAGAAATGCTACTTAATTTTTTAGGTGTCCAATTTAAATGTTTTGCGAAATGTCCATATTTGACAATAAGTGAATTAACCGCAGAAAATTTCGCAAATATTGTCAAAGCGAGACCTAAGATAATAAAAGCGATAATAAACACAGGGAAATTAATAGTATCAGTTCCCTTCGATAAATTACTTGAAATACAAAAAGAAAGTTTTGAGGAAAAAAATAATAATAAAAATAAAGATTTAAATAAGGATATAGATATGATCAATTATGACTCGATTAAAGATTGCCTATTTTTCTTTAATGAAGACGGCGAAACTTTCACAGTGATAACGAACGATGTAAACAATGAAGATTATAAATTGTTTTATTCATTATATAATATCCAGACAATAAATGCTGATAAAATATTTCTCAAAGAAAAAAAAAATTTAATAAGATATAATAATTTAACACATGATGAATATATTTCAGAATTAAAAAATATATTTAATATCCCGAAAAAAATCGACATTAAAGAAATCGCGAAAAAAAATGGGAATTATGTTTTCACAAGAGATAATTTCATCAAGATGATATTAATCTATCTCAGAATTAAATCAAACATCCCCGTGATATTAATGGGGGAAACAGGGTGTGGGAAAACGTCTTTAATAAAAATGCTTTCATTAATAATTCATAGAGGGGAAAATAAGTTAAAAATAATGAACATAAATGAAGGTGTATTTGACCAAGATATAATAAATTTTATAACAAAATGCGAAAAAGAAATAAAAAATGAAGAAAATATCTGGATATTTTTTGACGAAATAAACACGTGCGAATCATTAGGACTTTTAAGTGAAATTATTCTTAAGAAAACAATGCACGGGAAAAAATTAAAAAATAATTTTATATTTATTGGCTCATGTAACCCCTATCGAAAAATGACAGAAAAAATGAAAGAAAGTGGATTAATCCTTTTCGAGGAAAAAAACGGTAAAAAAAATTTTAACATGAATAAAAATAATTTAGTATATAAAGTAAACCCTTTGCCAATATGTTTAATAAATTATATATTTAATTTCGAAAGTTTGTCTTTCGAAGACGAGAAAAAATACGCTTTATCCTTTATCGAATTTTATTTCAACAAAATCGAGAAAAATGACAAATATTCTCCAAAAATAAAATTATACGATTTAATCTTTATAACAAAAGAAGAATTAATTAACGAAAAAAAAAATATAGTAGATATATTAATCTTTTGCCATCAGTATTTAAAAAACATTTACGACAATTCCTTAATTAGTTTACGGGATATAAAACGCTTTACAGTTTTTTATGATTGGTTCTTGAAATATTTAATAAATGAATCGCCCATGAATGACATATATAAAACAAGTAGTGAAATATTATTAAAAGATTGTTTAAATTTAACTATATATTTATGTTATTATTTACGAATATCGAATAATTTATACCGGCAAGATTTTAGTAAGAAAATAAGCTACGAATTAGACAAGGAATTTTTAGAAGTCCCATTAAGGGAAGAAAAATATATCACGAAGCAATTTATTCTAGATAATGATAAAGGCATTGTACTCAATCGAATGCTTCGAGAAAATTTATTAACTTTATTCATTTGCATTAATAACCGAGAACCTTTGATCATAATTGGGAAACCTGGTTCAGGGAAAACCTTAAGTATTAATTGCGTTGCTAATTCTATGAAAGGCGAATTTTCAGATAGTGGACTACTCCAAAGAAGAAATGGACTTTTAATATACCGTTATCAAGGCACGAAAAATACGAGTACGAAAAGCATAACTAAGGCTTTCAAAATTGTGAGAAGCTCTATTGATATTTTTAAGAAAAATAATGAAGGAATAAAACTTATACCGATTTTCTTGTTTGATGAAATGGGATTTGTGCAAAAAAGCGATAATTTAAATAACCCGTTGAAAGTATTACATACTGAATTGGAAGTGGAATATAATATGGATAAAAGTAATAAAATTGTGTTTGTGGGGATTTCGAATTGGAAATTGGATTCGGCGAAAATGAATCGTGCGCTGTATTTATTAATTAGTGACCCGGATGAAGAAGAATTATTAGAAACGACGAAAAATATCGGATTTTTAATGAATAAAGAAATTTTTTTGAGATATATTTATTTTTTTTATGCATTGGCCAGTACTTATTATGAATATAAAAAATTAGATTTAAATTTAATTAATAAAAATGAGAAAGAAAATTATGATTATTTAAATGATTTTCATGGAAATAGAGATTTTTATTATTTTATTAAAAATACAATGAATGATATAATTGAAGAAAAAATTAATATTAATCAAGAAAATGCAATTATTATTTTAACTAAAATCGGACTAAAAAACATCGAAAGAAATTTCGGCGGTTTATCTATAGAAATCCTCGATAAACTCAAACAAATTTTTTTTGAGCAATTTCCCCAACATAAACTCGATAATGAAATATATATTTATAATCCAATATCATTTATAGAGAAAAACCTGAATTCAATTGATAAAAATAATATGTCACGTTATTTAATGCTATTGAATAATTCACCCGTTAATGAATTTTTAATAAGAAGTTTATTGAGACATATAAATAATAATAGTTCTTTTTATATTTTAAAAGGAAGTCCATTTTTGGCTGATTCGGTTGAAGAAGAGGGAAATTATTATAAAAAAAATTTTATGAAAAAATTCGAGGAATTATCGGTTGGGAATAATATTATAATCATGAAAGATTTAGAAAGTATTTATCCCACCTTGTTTAATTTATTCGATAAAAATTTCATAAAATTAAAAGATAGAGATATTTATTCAAATACTGATTTGCTTTTTGAAATTAATCCAAATATGAAAATAATTATATTAACCAACCACAGAAAATTAACAAAAGAAAATTTGCCTTTTATTAACCGATTCGAAAAGCACATTTTATCAATAAATAATTTATTAGAAAAATCCCAAATCAACCTCGCAGAAAAAATATGGAATCAATTATTACAAATTTGCTCATTTAATAAAAATAAAAATTTAAAAATAAATTTAAGGGATATGCTCGTAATAAAACATAGCGAAGAAATATCCGCATTAATTTACAAAATATTAAATAGCAAAAAAATAAAAGAAAATATAGATATAAATATCGAACAAGAAATATATAAAATTCTCGTGCCGACTTTTAGCCAAGATTTAATCGTTGCAATAAAATATTCCGGGTTCGAAAAAAAGAATAAAAAATTATGTGAAAATATATACCAAATATACAAAGAAAATTCGAGATATAATTTTATTGATTTTTTTGCTAAAATTAAGAATAAAAAAAATAATAAATATATTTTCTATACATTTAGTGAAATATGTAGTTTGGAAAATATAATAAAGAAACAAGAGGAATATAGAAATATAATAATAAATGAAAAAATTGTTGATGATATTAAATCCGAAAGAGATTTGGATAAATTTTTAGAAAAAATTGAGCAAGAAAAAATAGATAATATTTTGATTTTACATTTTGGAGAGAATGATATGAATAAAATGGAATATATCACTTATAAAATAAACCAATATGATTTTATTGATATTAAAATTATATTTATTGCTCATATAAAAAGAAAAAAAATATTAAAAGAAAATAATGAAGAAAATATTGGGTTATATTGCTATAATAATTTATTGATAAATTTAGACGAGGATGAAAATAATTGTTATGAACATTTATTTATAGATAATTTACTCGCAAATGAGGATTATTTTACAAGCTTTATTTTATCTGAAAAAAATAATGAAATTAATGATATTATTACAAAAATATTAAATGTAAATTCTTTTTTTAATAAATATTTATATCAAATTTTCACATATTTTTCGTACGAATTTTATAATGAAAATGATGAAATAAATAAAAATAATTATATAAAAAAAACTATATTAGAATTAACAAATTCAAATAATGAAAATAAATTAATCGAATATATCAGGCAAAAAATAATAGAAATAATAATAACTCAATCATCAATTAATTTAAAAAACATAATCCCCAAAATATACACCTCATCTAATTTTTTCCAAAAAGACGACATCGATTTTTTCGAATTAATTCTTTCATATATTGATACCTCATTCAAAACCACATTATTTCAAATAATAAACATTCTCGAAAAAAACAATATTTTATCACCAATTATTACTTATAGATATAATAATAAAATTTCCTTTAATAAAAATATCCTTGAACATTTTTTTAATTTGGTTGATATTAATTCATATGCAAAGCCTAAAGAAGAATATAATGCTAATAAAATAAAGATGATATTAGGTTTAAATATACCTGGAAGCTTATCATGGTTTAAGGAATTCAAAAATCAATTTTTAATTGAACAAAATATAATTAATAGATATAAAAATAATGAAAGTTTATTGATGAGGAATATAGCTAATATTGAAGGAATTGAAAATGAATATATGTTTGAATATAATAAATTAATTGGAAATACTAAAGAACAACTTAAGAAAAATATATATATAAATAATATAATTGCAAATAGTAATAATGAAGAAATAAAACAAGAATTAATTTATGATTACATAAAAATATACATAAGTGATTTATCCAAAAAATTCACAGGAGAGAAAAATAATTTAATTAAATATAATTATTCATTAGTAATAGACTTTATAGAATTCATTATATTATTAAAATTCGGCCAAGATAAAAATAATCTTCTAAAATCAGTATCATTATCAAATTCCGAAATATATATAAATAATATAAGTTCAATTTTCCTTTTTTTAGAAGGATTCAATTACGAAATTTTATCTTTATCAGAAATATTCATATTACTTTCAAATTATATTAAAAATTTATACCAAAAATTAATAGACCAAATAAACCTAAAAAATGCTTTAGATAAAAAAAAGACATTTGGTTCTTTATTTTTATTAATAATAAACACTGTGATAGAAATAATATTTAATAATCATAATGATATGAATGATTTGAGCATATTTGATTTATATCAATTTTTCGAAAAAATGAAATATATTAAAATAAAAATCGAAAAAATAAATAATAAAAATTTATTAAGGAATAATTTAGATATATTAAATACACTCGATATTTTATTAATCATATACGAAACAGCCACAAAAAAAAATGATAACGCTGAATTATTCAAACATTTTTTGATTGATGTTGCACAGAATTTAAATAAGGAAATTCCATTAATAAAAAATAATGAATATGATAAACTAATTGAGAATATTGTTTCTTTAAGGAAAATATTACAAAATAAATTTTTAGAAAAAAATGAAGATGATTATTATTATATAATGAATAAAATATATCGAATATATTATCAAAGAATAAGCGATGAAGATTTTAAATTTATTATGATAAAAAATTCATTCGAGTCTTTTGAAAATAAAAATATAAATAATAATTGTATATATTTTTTAAATTATATATTTAATATCGAGTATAATTCAGATTGGGAAAATATATTCAATTTTTTCAATAAAGAAAAAAATAATAAATATTTATTATTCCTCGAAAATATAAATTCGGAAATATTTAATCAAATACTTCTGTATCATTTCGAGCTTTATTTTAACCAAATTTTATCAAATTTCGACAAGGTTAATTATACTCACTTAAAACAAGCATTAAATTATATATCAAATATTTTTAATAACAATGTCCCAAATGATTTGGCAAATATTAAAAAAATTTTTTCGCTCGCTTATATCAAAGTTTTTATTGATAAAATATCCAAAAAATATTTAAATAATTTATCAATGAATTTAGACGAATTTATCTCCTTGGTAAATTCGGACGAGATTAATGAGGATATAAAGTATATAATAAAGATATACTTTTTTAAATGTGTTTATTTTAATAATAAAGAATTAGATAATATCAATAAATTAAATAGCTATATAATAACAAAAGAGCATTTCCCTTTTAAAGAAGATTATATATTTCAGCATCAAAAAATAAAAAAAGAAAATTTCGTTTTTGAAAATTGTTTTATTCCGATGAATAATATTGATATTTATATGCAAGAAAAAAATAAAATAAAAGAAAAAAATTTTCCAGAATTAAATTATGGTTTTTTTATCAATGAAGAATTCGATATTTTTTATTGTTTATTTATTAATCATATTTTTTCGCCAATTTTTTCCTTAAATTTAAATCAAAATGAAGAAAAAAAATTTTTTGATAATTTCATTACCGAATTCGAACAAAATATTTTAGGCAAAAAAATATTAATAAATAATGATAATAAACACTATATACAAATATTTCAAAATTTATATACTAAAAAAATAATTAACAAATATCAAATAAATTCCCAAAATCAATTAGAAATATTATTTTATTCAATTCGCTTCATTTTATCTTTATTTAACAATAATAACAAAAATAATAATTTTTACACCTCATTAATAAGCCAAAATACTTATGAAATAATTACCTCATCATATATCCCAGGCACAACCCCATTTAATAATATCTATTTAAATTCATATTATGCACTGAAGGAATTAATGCCAATTACTAATGAAAATGAATTCGGCTTTTATATATGTTCTTGTGGGCAATATTACACTTTGGGGAAATGCACATGTCCCGCATATCAATTTAATTGTCAAAATTGCGGCTTAATTATAGGGGGGATTGGGCATTATTTAGAAGAAAGAGAGGATCATTTTCGTCTGTATTTAAATAAAGATAAATTTAACGAGAATGTTTTCGCAAGAGATGAGGTCATTAGTAATAAAATTCCTTATATGTTTTTCGACGAATATAAAAAGAAATATATTGATAAATATTTAATTAATGAACCAAAAGGAATAAACAAAGAAGAAATTTCGTTTTTTATTGAAAGAAAGAATTATCCCATAAGAACAATGTCTGAATTGACTTTTCGAATTTTGAATTTTATTTTGTATAGTTTTCTTTTAGTAGCGAATAACATAGGAAAAATTTCGGATGATTTATTGAATCAATTGACCCAGGGTAATTATACTTGTTTCCAATGTTTAGAAAAAGATTGGGAAATAATTGATAATATATTAAAAGAAAAAGGGATAAATAATGCACAAATATTTTTGAATATTATTTTTAATGATATTGAAATATTTATGAAAAATTGCGAAAATTTTGACACGAAAGAAAAAAGGAAAAATTTCGAAGAAACTGTGGATAAGTATATTAACGAATTAATTAATGATAAAATTTTAATTAAGGAAAAAACAGAACAATATAAAAAATTTAATGAGAAAATAAAAAATAGTGAACCGCATTATATCGATGAAATAATTAACGAAAATTATCCCCCAATCGAGCAATATTATAATAAAAATAAATTTCCATTTTTAAATTTTTTTATGAAATCATCATATCCCGATATTAATTTATTATACAGCGAATTAATTATACTAAATAATTATCAAAAGAAATATCCTTTATTAAACCAGGTATTATTAAACAATGAAGAATATAGAATTTTATCGAATGTAAATAACATCAATAAATTAAGCAATAAACTGATAATAAAATATTCATATAAAATATCCCGTGAAGAGGCAAAAAATATTTCTTTATATTTTCCCAAAAAAAAGGAAAACGAATTGCTTATACCATATATCCAATCTTGGAACGAGATAAAAAAATATTGTGTGCGATATTTATGTAGACCGGATATGCCAATATTGAATTTAGATAAAAAAATGACATTAAATTTTTTTTTAATAGATGACGGGGAATTGGGAGGGGGGATGTACCTCGCATCGGCATATAGCAATTTCATCGAGTGGCAAAATAAATTCATTAATTTAATAATAGATAATATTAATCAAAATTCTCCACTGTATTGTTATATAGAACAATTAAGCGAAGAAATATATGTCCAAGAAGCCCAAGAAGATAACGTGCTTAAATTGAATGAAAATATTTTTGAAAAATTAAATGAGTTAATCAAGGTTTATTCTATAAGAAATATTTTCGAAAAAAAATATATAAATTATTCAAATTATAAAAGAATTAAATTTAATTTCGATGAAATCGAGATAGAATTAGCCAAATTAATTTTACCTGGTCTAAAAAAATTTAAATCGAGCGATGATCCTATTAAATTCATGGTGTATTTATACGAAGGAAATCGCAGTCATAAATCACAAATTTTATTAAAATATGAAAATAAATATCCTTCAAAAGAGTTAAATCATAACGAAAAATTAATTATATATAATTTCATACATCAATATGAAACGCAAAGAAAAATACTTAATGAAATTTTTTTCTCATGTCAAATTTTAATAGATTATATTCAAAAAGAAAATTATAATAAATCAAAATCGATTTTTGAAGTAATTAATGAATTGCCGAATTATATCGAGATAAATAAAATTTTGAAAATGTTTTTTTCTAAAAATGAAAAATTAAGTATTAATATGTTATTAAATATATATAAATATTTCGAGCATTTTTGTTGGAAGGAAATCAGAGTTAATATCAATGAACAATATCATCAAAAAATTGATAAAAACAAAAAAATTGAAATAATTAATTTTTTCAAAAATTATGAAACACAAAAAGATAAAATAATTACAAAAAGGGATTTGGCTTTTGCCTTGAAGAGTTTTATTTCGAGATATCTTGCAGGAAAAAGAAGTGATACTGATATTGATGAAAATCAAAAATTAATTGGACAAATTATAAGATTGGATTTATGGGAAAATCATATAATAAAAAATGATGAAAAATTTCAAAATGAAATTTATTATTTAACATTTGATTTAAATGTAGGCCAATCTTTAGATTTTTATGATATATTAGATGGAGATTCTTTCGATATTATTGATATCAAAGAAATAAATGAAGAAAATGAAAATAATAATAATATAATCATTGAAGAAAAAGAAGAAATAAATATTGAAAACAAAAATAAAAATAAGATTGAGTCTATTATTAATGATATTTTATAAAATTAGTTTTATTTAATAAGCTTTACTAAAATATTTTTTTTTTTTAATTATAAGTATTAATT
>OCVV011325213.1_pt1 | contig 11777 bp, 10 predicted proteins | sample 1539721 | NCBI WGS metagenome assembly OCVV01 (sample SAMN02144230, study PRJEB22623) | gut metagenome | biome: sheep rumen | host: Ovis aries | place: New Zealand | reverse complement strand
CCCTGTATGTCTTTTGGAAGCCTTGCGGAGTACTGGCGATAAGGTAGCATTATTCTGCGAAGGCGGACAGATTGCTATGCCAAACCACATTACACCTTTATATATTTTGTTGGAAAAGATGGTGTTTTCCGTTAAGACTACAAAGAAAAGAGGAATTGCTACATTTCCCTCCTTCCATCCCAAATTCTGGCTAATCCGTTATAAGAACAATGATGGAATCCAGCAGTATAGGGCCATCATCTTAAGCAGAAATCTGACATTTGACCGCAGTTGGGATGTCGCGTACTGCATGAATGGCTTTAAAGCAAAGGAAATTTCGAAAAAAAATGAACCGTTATGTGATTTCCTCAGGTATCTGTTGACTCAGCTTCCCTCAGATGTAAATGGTAAAGAAAAGGCAAAAAGTATCCGTACGATGGTTAGAGAGTTGCCCAATGTGATGTTTGAACCGTCGGAGAAAGAATTCTATGATTATGACTTCATACCGAACGGTATAAAGAAACAAGGTGGCGGTATCTATAGTTTTGATGAAACGCCGCTGTTTCGGGATACGTTTCACGAGATACTTATCATGTCACCATTTATCTCAGGGGGAATAATCCGTGACTTCAATAACAGAAATAACTATTCTCTGATCAAGGATGCACGGTATGTGCTGATTACGAGGGAGATGTCTCTCGGACGGCTGAAACCAGAGGATGTCAGTCGCTTCAAAATCTATACGATGCGAGATGCAGTCATTGATGGTGAAACAGCAATTTCTGAGGATGCAAAGGAAATTCAGAAGCAGGATATTCATGCCAAGATATACATGATCCGTAAGTATACCAGCACGGATCTGTATCTTGGCTCTTTGAATGCATCTCATAATGCCGTGCATGGAAATGTAGAATTCATGATCCGCCTGAGGGCGAAGAACCGCAATTTGAATATGGATAAATTGACGGCAGCGCTCTTTGGAAGTGAAAAGGATGGATCAGATAATCCATTCCAGGAAGTTACAATTCAGAATGCCATCACAGCCGAGGAAGACGAAAGAATCAATGAGTTGAATACATTGATCAAAGACATTAACCGTAGCAATCCGAGAGCATATATCAAGCAAGATAGTGATGAGGATTACACTATCATCGTACACTTTGACGCTTGCGACACAAAGGGGTACCAGGTTTCCTTAAGGCCACTTTTATCCAAAAGAAGCGAGTGTTTTGGTGAAGACATCCAGTTTACCCGGTTGATGATGACTCAGCTGTCCGAGTTCTATGTTCTTTCCGCCTCGAACGGAATGCAAACGATAGAACGTGTGATAATCATCCTGACTGATGGTTTGCCGGAGGCCAGAGAAAGAGCTGTGGTATCAAGTATTGTGAGCGACCGGGACTGTTTTTATAGATATATTGCTTTTCTCCTTGGAGATGATGCGATTTTGTCTATGTTGGAAGCAAACACTGCTGTTGGTAATAATAATGGCGCGGTGAACCGGCAGTCCTATCATGTTCCAGCCTTATATGAGAAGATGTTGCAGACGGCGGCTGTTGCTCCTGATAAATTTAAGGGTATCGAATATCTGATGAAGACTATCTCGGAAGATGGGATCATTCCTGAGGATTTCAAAAAGTTATATGAGACTTTTAAAAAGGCGGTGAAGCTCAATGGCTAATGTGGCGGGCCAGCTCGTTTCAATCGAACAAAAGATCATGAGCGGTCTGAAGGATTTCCAGAGGGCTACAGTGGAGCGTATTGATTATCTATATCGTCACAATCAGCGACGTGTTCTTGTTTCGGATGAGGTTGGTCTCGGCAAGACTTTAATTGCCAGAGGTACAGTTGCCAAGCTTGCAAAACTTCGCCGTGAGGAGGGCGATAAGCTCTTTAAGGTTGTATATATCTGTTCAAACGCAGCAATTGCAGACCAAAATCTGCGAAAACTCCGTATAACGCATGAGGCAAAAACAGAAAGTACGTCTTCTTCGAGGTTGTCCATGCAGCATCTAAATATATTTAAGCAGGAGAACGACGCAGAGCTATTGGACCGCTACATTCAGCTAATTCCACTAACGCCGGATACGTCCTTTCGTATGACTGCAGGCGCTGGGACCGTATCGGAAAGGTCTTTAATGTTTGTACATTTAAGACGAATGCCAGAGCTTCATAGTTATCAGTCTGAACTTGAAGTTGCAATGATGGACTGGGCGACATCTGCCTGGAGTTCATGGTGTAGGAACTGGTATGAAAAAGAAGCTGTTGAATGTGACACGAAATCAAGTGGCAGATATTTTACCTATATGCAATTTCAGCTCCGTAAAGAGCTATCTTGCTTATGGCATGATGATGTGACATATCTGGATGGGATTATTGCCCTTTGTCGGGCTATAAGAATAAATGATGGCGAGCGTGTAGGGGAAAATGCCATAATTGGCCAACTTAGAGTTATCTTTGCAAAGATCAGCCTGGAGAAACTTGAGCCGGATCTGGTGATCATGGATGAATTCCAACGTTTCAAGTATCTGCTGAATTCCGATCCAGAATCCGAAACAGGTATGCTTGCCAATAAGTTTTTCCATGCCAAAGATGTACGGATGCTTCTTTTGTCTGCGACGCCATATAAGATGTACTCCACTCCGGAAGAGATTGACGAGACAAGGCTGGATGAGCATTACATAGAATTCCTTTCTGTGATGAATTTTCTGAATGAAGATCCAGAGGCGGAAAGCAAGTTTCTGACCGTCTGGAGAGATTATTCTGTCCGCCTAAAAGAACTGACCATTGGTGATACAACGATACTATCTGCAAAGGATGCTGCCGAAGAGGCTATGTACCAAACTGTTTGCAGGACAGAACGGATCTCTGCGGCTGAGAATGCTGATATTATTGATGACAGCGCTGTGCACGAACCACTGGAAGTCTTGGAACAGGATATCCGCGCTTACGTCCAGGCCCAGGAACTTCTCGATCAGATTGGCGCAAACTACCATGTCCCTGTGGATTATATCAAATCAACGCCGTATCTAATGTCCTTTATGCGGGATTATCAGCTGAAGCGGAATGTCGAAAAGTATTTTGTATCACATCCGCTAGAGCTCAAGAAGATAAAGAAAGATACTTTCTGGATTAGCCGGAACTCAATAGACCGTTACGATCGCATACCCAATAACAATGCTAGGCTGGAACGTGTCATGAGCAGTGTGTTACAGAGAGGAGTGGAGAAACTTCTATGGATACCGCCGTCCAGGCCATACTATGAGATGGAAGGCGTTTTTAAGAATACTGAGTTTTCCACCAAAACTTTGATTTTCTCTGCGTGGGAGATGGTTCCAAGAATGCTGGCATGCCTTCTCTCCTATGAAGCGGAACGACGGACAGTAGGAAAACTGGCAAGAGATTATCAGGATCGAGATGTTCACTATTTCTACAGTGGTGAAAAACGGTACCCATCTGCCAGAATGAACTTTTCTGTGAGGAATGGCGCCCCCGGTGCAATGACATTACTCTGTCTTTTGTATCCATCACGCTTCCTAGCCAAGTGCTATGACCCGATATCCTGCATGAATGCTGGAATGAGTATTCGTGATATTAAGAGGATGGTTCGGGAGACAATCCAGGATAAGATAAAGGGCTTTCCTGCATCGGATCGTGGAAATCAGGACCGACGCTGGTACTACATCGCTCCTCTTATGATGGACGGAGACAAGTATGCCTACTCATGGTTGGAGAGCTCAGACAAGCTCGCTGATTATGATGATGGTGATGATAAATCGAAAAAGCAGAAGGGCTTCAAGGCACATATGGATGCACTACTTGAGCTTTTCTATGAGACACATAGAGACCGATTTGCTAATCTTGGGAAGCAGCCAGATGATCTTGCAGATGTGCTGACAGATATGGCAATAGCTTCTCCAGCAATCTGCATCTATCGGACATATCTTGGTTTTGCCGAAAAAGATGATGGTGTGCCAATATATTTGCCGAGCCAGCTGGCGAGAGTATTCATTAATCGCATGAATACAGCTGAATCGACAGCTGTTGTTGAACTTGCATGTGGCAGAAAGTCAGATGATGCACACTGGCAAAATCTTCTTACTTACTGCCGCCAGGGAAATCTTCAAGCTGTTTTTGATGAGTATGCGCATCTGATTTCAAACGGCATTGACCATGATGAAGCGCTGGTTTATCAACTTCATAAGCAAATGATGAACGCGATGGATATCCGGACAACGCAGTATAATGTGGATACCTTCAAGAGTTTCCAGAAGAGAACGTCTGGCCAAAGGGACAGGGCAACCAATATTCGCACGCATTTTGCAGTTGCATTTACAAAGGGAGAAGGGAAAGAAACGGATACCGATCGAAAGAAGACCATTCGGGATGCCTTTAATTCTCCGTTTAGGCCTTTTGTACTCGCTACAACGTCGATAGGCCAGGAGGGACTAGATTTCCACAATTATTGCCGGAAGATTGTCCACTGGAATCTGCCTTCAAACCCGATTGATCTGGAGCAGCGTGAAGGCCGGATTAACCGTTTTGAATGTCTGGCTATCCGGCAGAATGTTGCAAAGCGTTACGGGAATATCACATTCCATTCTGATATATGGAAAGAAATGTTTGAGGAAGCCTCTGTCGTTGAAAAAACTGATGGCTCATCAGATTTGATTCCGTTCTGGGGCCTCCGTGGGACAGATGACATGGTGAAAATCGAGCGATTAGTGCCTATGTATCCGTTCAGTAGGGACGGTCTGGCATACGAGCGTCTGATCAAGATTCTGTCATTGTATCGGCTGACACTGGGGCAAGCACGTCAGGAGGAATTACTGGAGTATCTGTTTAAGAACTGTGATGATACTGATCAGCTGAAAGAACTCTTTATCAATTTGAGCCCGTTCTATAGGGAGCATAAACAAGGATAGACCTAAGGGGATGTGGTAAATGGAGCGAATAGTATACAGCAGTGAGAAGATGACTTTAATCCGGGACAAAGTTCAGAAAATGATCGAGATCGTTACAGAACTTGAAACAGAATTTCCTGGTCGCCATTTTACCCTTGATGGACACTTGGTTGGTAGCATTGGCGAAGTGATGGCGGCGTATTATTACGGCATAGAACTTTACAAGGCGTCTACTGAAAGACATGATGGTGTTGTTGATAACCGGGAGGTTCAAATCAAAATTACACAGCAGGATAATATTACTATTAACGCAGAACCAGATTATTTAATTGTCCTGTATCTGACCAGAAAGGGCAATGTATACGAAGTGTATAACGGATCTGGAAAACTTGCATGGATGACGGCCAGTAAGCAAGACAGTCATAATAATCGGCATACGAGAGTGAATAAACTGATGGAGCTTGACGCTTTGGTTCCAGCGGGTGATCGCATCAAGCAGATTAATCCTCTAGAGAAGATGAAGAATGAATATAAGAACAGATTGATGAGAACGAAGAGATAATCATTTAGAAATCTCAATGGCCAGAAAACTATATGACATTAGTTAGTGGCTTTCTTTGTGCCTATTATCGTAGTTATCTTCTTAGATCTGAGAAGAGGGAAATTTAAATGAAAAGAATAATTTGGATACTGATAACGATCGGACTTGTATTTTCTACTCCTGTTTTTGGAGAAGCAGTTCTGGTGGGACTGGATGAAAGCAACTATCAGAGTACCTCAAATTGGCGGGAAGGCATGATCGAAGAACAGTCATTTGAAACAGAATTAAGTGAATTCCATTATCCTGTTTGGTTTGTCTCTTATATGCCGAATGATAGTGCCAATGATGTAATCTTGAAAATAATACAGCAGGATGAAGTACTTGAGGAACTCGATAGATATATCCCGGATGAGGTTGGAGAGCGAAGGTTTTCAAGCCTTGATGCTGTGAGCTTTGTGGACTATAACCAGGATGGAAATACAGATATTTTCATTGTAAAAACATGGGAAGATTTGACCGTTTCAACTGTATATGATGGAAATGATGATACTGCAGATCGATATTTCGTACTAAACCGAGGACTGTCAGATACCATGACAGAAGATCTAACAGATCACACCATTTCCAATATGATTGAATACACTAAGACCACCGGTATGCAGATAGCGGATGTTTTCTCAGCTGATATTCCGTCCCACTTTGCATTTGGAAGCGGTGCCGGAGCCTGGGGTAGCGGAATAGACTTGCAAAAGGATGGTTCTTTTGAGGGGCATTACTGGGATACTGATATGGGCGGTAATGGAGAGGATTATGATGTCACTGCCTATCATTGCGACTGTGTTGGCAAATTTGGCAATATAGAAAAGTACGGGGACTACTATTATTCAATGACTCTTGAAGAGTATATCCCTGAGCAGGAAAAGGGCATGTCATGGATTTCCAAAGAGACCGATGGTGACACGTCATACCGCTTGATGAATATTATCACGGATCCCCTGGGAATATATCCTGGCACGACATATTATCTATTCTTGCCTGGGGCACCGTTATCAGAACTTCCGGTAGCGCTTACAGAACCTATGATTGGAGTAGGCGTCAGCACTGATGAGCCTAAGACCCTTTTGAACTATGTGCTTTATAATGCGGACGCTGGAGCTGCTTTTTCCGGATATAACTAAAAGTGAGGTTTTTCAATTACTATGACATTCCCTGGGCTTCTCTGATCAGGCGATCGACGGTTGGTCTGCTGATACCAAGTTCTTTTGCGATCCCGGATTTGGAGATTTCGCGGCGCATATACCGGGAGTAGTAGGAACCGAAATCTTTGACGTCGATACGTTTTCTTCCTTTGTATGCACCTCTGGCCTTTGCAAGAGCAATTCCCTCAGCCTGCCGTTCAAGAAGGTTTTGACGTTCAAATTCATTGATGGCTGCAATCATGGTAAGCATGAGTTTTCCGGTGGCCGTGGATGTGTCCAGATTTTCTTTCAGGCTTACGAGATGTACCTGCTTTTCGGATAGGCGTTCTGTGATTGCGAGCAGATCTTTCGTGCTCCTGGCAAGGCGAGAAAAATCATGGACATACACAGTGTCTTCTTCACGGACCCAGGCAAGCAAGTCCTGAAGTTGTTTTCGATCGTTCATATTCTTACCGGAAACCTTTTCCGTGAACCATTTATCGATATTGTATTTTTGTAGAGCATCGATTTGCCTTGCTTCGTTTTGATCAGCGGAAGAAACCCGCACATATGCAACAGCAGCCATAAGCCCTCCTAAGATGCAGGATAGGTTTAGTTTGCACTGCATCTTGTAAAATAATATACCAAGTGGACTCTATTTTTACAATAATCTGGCCTGTCCCAAAGTGCAGATTAGGGTATACTTAAAATGCAAAATACAAGTATGTAGAAGTTTCGATTAATCGGGATCTCTGAGAATGAATATTGAAGCAAAATTCTTTAGTGAACTGACAACAAGAGAGTTATATGAAATTCTGAAAGCACGGGCAGAAATATTTGTGGTTGAACAGAACTGTGTGTATCAGGACCTGGATGACAAAGATTACGAAAGCCTGCATGTTTTTTATGAGGAAGATGGTAAAGTAGCCGCTTACCTGAGAGCATTTTACAGGGATGATGGCATTGTTCAAATAGGCAGAGTCCTGACTTTACAGCATGGCACAGGACTTGGTGGAAAAATGCTGAAAGAAGGCATTGCTCAGATCAAAGAAAAGATGAATCCAGGGCAGCTGTATATAGAAGCACAAAGCTATGCAACCGGATTTTATGAAAAAGAAGGCTTCAGGATATGTTCTGATGAATTTCTTGAAGACGGGATACCTCATGTGAAGATGACATTAGATTTATAATCCCAGCTTATCGGAATACCGTGAAATCGGTATTTGTAAGGATAGCTCACGGCACCCACACCGCCATCACCGGCTGCGAGAAGCCTTTTTTATGCTTTAATGTCGAATATGATGCCGGATTTGAACCCCATTGTGAACGGTTGACTGAAAACGGCATGACACAGATTCAAGTAGCCGGGAAGCTCGGAGCAAATCTATTGCCTTGCTGAACCACAACAATGCAATAAAATGGGGATGTCAAAGCATTTTTACACGAGAAAATCCTATTGTAAAAGTTAATTGGTGGATTTGTGAACATCTATTCTATATCCTTGAGTCACCTTCAATCATGAAGGCAAAATCACAAGGAGTTTGAGATTATGGAAATTGGAAGCAAAATTAAAATCGCAAGGAACAAAGCAGGATATACACAGGAGCGTGCTGCAGAAGCTCTGGGTGTTAGCCGTCAGACGGTATCAAACTGGGAAAATGAAAAATCCTATCCTGATATTGTCAGCGTAATTAAGATGAGCGACCTGTATTCCGTAAGTCTCGATCATCTTCTCAAGGAGGAAAAAGAAATGAAAGACACTTATCTGGAGTATCTTGAAGAAAGCACAAACAAAGTAAAGAGCGATAATCGTTTAGCGAAAGTCATTACGATAGTGGCTGTTGTGTTTGTTTATGCTATTGCTCAATATGTTTTTTGGATTGTTGCTAAGGGACCGGAGGTTATGTATCTAACCATTGTATTCAAATATGTTTTACTTCCTGCTGCGGTTATAATTCTGACAGGATTTGCCGGAAAAAGAAACTGGTGGGGAAATAGGAAATGGTGTCTTGTGGCAATCTTTTCAATTTTATTTTTGCTGGTTCCGTCGGTAACCTTTGTATCTTCTGATACGGAAGCTTACAGAAGCTTTTTATTCCCGAACTTTAAGTACCTTTTTGTGGGATGTGCAACTTCGCTGATTGGCCTTTTAGCGGGCGAAAGAAGATTTCGTATCAAAGGAAAGTAAGATTAGTGAAACAAATTCGGATTTGTTAAAAACATAAGCATTAGCCCCGGTAACGTGTAAAGATTTTTTGACACCTCACTATTTACAATGAGATCATGGTAAATAGCCATGAATCTATTATTGAGGGGTGATAGGATGATGGTGCTGAAAAATCGAATAAGGGAATGTAGAAACAAAGAAAAAATCAAACAGGTGCAGCTTGCTGAAATGGTTGGCGTCAGCAGGGAAACCGTTGGCCGCCTTGAAACAGGAAAATATCAGAATCCAACGCTGCGTCTTGCCCATGATGTCGCGGCCTGCCTTGGGAAAAAAATTGATGACGTCTTTTATTACGAGGAGGACTCCGTATAAAAGTATGCCGCTATGCAAAAGCTGCTTCTTTGTAATCAATACCAGGAAGAATGTTTCTGTAGATATCTATGGAAATAAAGAACAGAATGCTGTTTATGCGGTGAATGTCAACTGAAAGAGACGAGGGGCATTCACTACATCCATGGCATATAGTGGTAAGTGCCCTTTTTGAAGTAGAAAAGGAGATTATGATGCCGGAGAATAAGGAAGAACAGAGTGCTACAGTATATGTACCACAGGATCATCCATGGATCGAAATGCCATCAGATGATCCTGTGGACGAAGAGATCAGATACAGTCTCGACGAGATACGGATCGGCTGATGTGACGAAAACAGATTAAAAGAGCACAGCTGGGGCCGTGCCTTCCCTTACTCCTCGCATCCGCCGCCAAGGCAGACAGGGATATCAAGGCCTCCACCGTAGTCGAGGCCGGCTCTTGATGCCTGTTCATGTTGGCGTTCCCGCGGAATATCATAAATCTTATCGCCTTTTCGAAGCCTGGCACCGGTTTGGTGATAGGAGAATGGTACGCCGTATTCCACGCACTGCATATGTGTGCTTAGAACCCATCCATAATCACAGATCCTGGCCTCCGGTCCGGACTCGCCGCCGCAGGAGACATTTTCGATAACACTGGCATACTCTTTTAAGTACGGCCGGATATCAATGCTCTCCAGCATGGGCTCATGTGTAATGGACTTATGTCTGATCGGCAGCGGGAGGAAGATCGGGAGCCGCTTATTGGTCCAGTACTGGTTTTCACAGGTGACTGAAATATGCACGTTCTCATAGCCATCATCCCAGTCATCGGGAAGAGACTGCATAATCCGCTCGGGCCTTTTTGTGATCATAAAGAACGTACAGTCAGAGCGTTCCTTCATCATGGCCCAGGCATCGAGGCGCCACTCATCCGCGGCCGCATGAAAGAAATCTGATGTAAAACAGGTGTAAAAAATGGATCCGGAGGGTACTTTGTATAGCCCTTTGTATTGTCCGGTCCTGTAACGGCGCACAGGAAGATTAAAAGATGCGGTCTTATGAATGATCGTCGGATCTTTGCCATATTCCTGGTCGCGGCGGAACATGTAACAGTGCGCACACCCGGTGCTTGCTTTTGTGCAGCCGTGGATCAGGTTCCAGGTGACAGTCTCCGGCGCTCTGTGATCGACTTTTGGCAGCGGAGCATTTTCTTCATCAGATGGGAAAAATGAAAGCTGTTTGAATTCCTCCATCCCGGCACCTCCTTTAGACGCTCATGCCTCAACCCAGGCTGTGGCAGATACAAATCTGAATAAGACTATGGCGGACATCGAAAATGATGCCCGCCATTTTATCGTGCGGCCATCTTAGCCGACCACTTTTCCAAAAATCCGAAATCCCTTTTCTTCATCCACTTCGATCGGGTCATATCCCGGATTGAGAGAGATCAGCTTAATGCAGCCATCTCCTTCGCAGTACTTCTTGCAGAACGCATCCCCGTTGTAATAGAAAATCCCGATTTCACCGTTGTTGAGCGTTTCCTGCTGGTGCACCCACACGGTCTGTCCGTTGATGAACTGCGGTTCCATACTGTTACCGGCAAGCGTGATGCCAAAGTCCGCGAGAGTGGAGACCTCATCGCCAACCTCGATAATGTCATAGGCATCAGAGTCCAGATACTGTCCGGTACCGGCAGAAGCCTTGAGATGGAACTTTTTGATCTGCCGGCGGAAGGGCAGGATCTGTGGTTTGGGCTTTTCAAACAGGCCGCTCTTTATGAGGAGATTGGCATACTCATAAACTTTTGCCTTTCCCTCATCATTAAGGCAGCTGATCGGGTCGTCTTTGATCTCCCCGATGAACAGCTCATATATATTGGTGAGATTGTAGATCTCGCAAAGAGCCAGAAACTGTTTGGCACTTGGCATGGTTATGTCTTTTTCCCAGTGGCTGATCGTTGCAGAGGCCACATCGATACCGTACCGGTCTTTCAGACGCTTCCTCACTTCCCCCTGAGTAATACGGTGATCTTTCCTGCACTTGGCAAGGGTTTGTCCGAGGGCTTTCATACATGTCTCCTTTGGTTTTCCCTTTAGAAATCATCATCAACTGAATCTATTCCGTATTCAGAGTTTACCACAGCCTGTTATCTAAAGTCAATGGTAAATAGATCAAAAATATCGTTTTACGATAGTTTTGTGACATATATGTCTCTTGAATTGTCGTTAAAAGACATTTATACTCTAAGCACGTCGGAAAGACACAGGGCAAACGAAAGGGGATGAGTATATGGACCGTATTATTCTCCATTCGGACTGCAACTGCTTTTACGCCAGCGTTGAGATGCTGCATCATCCGGAGCTTGAGGGACTGCCGCTGGCAGTCGGCGGAGATCCGGAGGCGCGGCACGGCATCGTTCTTACCGCGAACTATATCGCAAAACGAAAAGGCGTAAAGACGGGGATGGCGCTGTGGCAGGCAAGAGCAGCCTGTCCGGATCTGATCTTTGTCCCGCCCAGAATGGACCTGTATCTTCGCTTTTCCAGGATGGCAAGGGAAATCTATCTGGAGTACACCGATCAGGTGGAAAACTTCGGCTGTGATGAGGCCTGGCTGTCCGTAGAAAAGAGCAGGGGCATCAAAGGGGATGGGATG
>OCVV011321702.1_pt1 | contig 11777 bp, 12 predicted proteins | sample 1539721 | NCBI WGS metagenome assembly OCVV01 (sample SAMN02144230, study PRJEB22623) | gut metagenome | biome: sheep rumen | host: Ovis aries | place: New Zealand | reverse complement strand
GGCACCACGACGCGGCAGCTCTTGCCGTCCTCGAGCATGGTGACGCTCAGCACCTCGGACGGGGACAGGGCCGCGGCGATATAGGCCTCGGGATCCTCGCTGTAATTGACGATGTCGATCTTCTCGCCGCCGAGCTCGTTGACGATGCTCGCGACGCGCCCGCCCTTCGGGCCGACGCAGGCGCCGATGGGATCGACGTTGGGGTCGCTGGACCAGACGGCCATCTTGGTGCGGCTGCCCGCTTCGCGCGCGATGGATTTGATCTCCACCGTGCCGTCGTAGATCTCGGGCACCTCAAGCTCAAACAGGCGCTTGACCAGGCCGGGATGCGTCCGGCTGATGAGCACCTGCGGGCCGCGGGCGGAATTGCGGACCTCGACCACATAGACCTTGATGCGGTCGCCCTCGACCAGGTTCTCGGTCTTGATGCGCTCGTTGGGCGAGAGCATGGCCTCGGTGAACTCGCTGTTGGAGGAGATGCGGATGGAGACGGCGCCGTTGCGCGGCTCGATATGGGAGACCACGCCGGTCAGGATCTCGTGCTCCTTGGAGGTGAACTCCTCATAGATGATGCCGCGCTCGGCCTCGCGGATGCCCTGGATGATGACCTGCTTGGCAGCCTGGGCGGCAATGCGCCCGAACTTCTTGGTCTCGACCGGGACCGCGATCGTGTCGCCCACCTTGGCGCGGCGGCTGATTTTCTTGGCGGCCTCGAGAATGATCTCGTGGCTGGGGTCCTCCACCGCCTCGACGACGGTCTTGTTCACGACCATCTCGATCTGCTTCTTGTCCTCGTCCAGCAGCACCTCGACATTGTCCTCGCACTCGGGATTGTCCCGGCGGAAGGCGGTCAGCATGGCCTGCTCGATCTTGTTGTACATATAGGTGCGGGGAATGCCCTTTTCCTTCTCGATATCCTCGATGGCTTCAAAGAATTCAGCGTTCATGGCTTTGTTTACACTCCTCTGTATAATGGCGTATTAAAACGTGACGTGCAGCTTCACCTGCGCGAGCTGCGCCTTGTTGAAGCGGATCTCTTCCTTCCCGGTGCGGATGCTGACGTCCCCGGCCTCATAGCCGACGAGCTCCCCGACCCAGGCCTTGCGCCCGTCCTTCGGCTGGTAGAGCTTCACCTCCACCTCCGAGCCGAGAAAGCGCTCGAAGTCCGAGGGGCGCTTGAGCTCCCGCTCGGCCCCGGCGGAGCCGACTTCAAAGACGTAGCTTTCGGGAATGGGATCGGCCTCGTCCAGGATCGGGTCCAGGCGGCGGCTGATACGTTCACAGTCGTCGATGCCGACGCCGCCCTCCTTATCCAGATACAGGCGAAGATACCAGGTCCCCGCCTCCCGGACGTACTCCACATCCCAGAGCGAGCAGCCCTCTTCCCGCACCACAGGCTCGGCCAGAGCCTGGATTTTTTCCGTTAGTTTACTCATGGTTCTTTCCCCTTATCTCAGGCAAAAGTCTCACAAAAAAGAGTGGGTCGCGACCCACTCTCATGAAACCTTAATCCTTACTCTGATACTATACCACCATACTATGCGATTTGCAAGCCTTTTTTGCCCGAATCTCAAAAACAGGGGAAGCGGTTCCCGCCGCCTCCCCGTCGCTGTCTCAGTAGGAGAAGTCCGGGTTGTAGTGCTGGTAGAACTCCTCGTAGCAGAGATTCTGTTCGGTGATGAAGGTCGCCGCCTCGACGCCCACATAACGGTAATGCCAGGGCTCATCCCAGCCTGTCAGCAGCAGCTTGCGGGTCGGGTAGCGCTTGATGAAGCCGTACTGAAAGCAGATGGAGTCGAGGTAGTCGAAGAACTTGTGGTTCATCGTCGCGTAGCTCAGGGGCGGGTAGTACATCTTATCAAAGAGATCCACCGCCAGCCCGAGCTGGTGCTCGCTGCTGCCGGGATAGGCCGTGATCGTCTTGGCCTCCTCGACCGCCTCCTGATAGCGCGGATCGAGGTACATCTCCTTCTCGACCGGCACGCCGAGGCCCATCGCGATCTGCGTGGCCTTGCCGTCGAACAGACGCTTCTGGTAGGAGTAGGTGCGGTAGCCGCTGCCGACGTAGATGCCGAAGCCGTGGTCCCGCAGATCCTGCAGCATGGCCTCCAGCTCGGGCAGGGCCGCGATGTCGAAGTACTCCGTCGTCCCCTGGATCTGCGCCACGTCCGGCTCATAGAGGGAGTTGAGGATATGGTCGGGGTCCTTGTCGGTCACGAGCGAGTACTTGGTCTGGTTGATGTCGATATCCGGCCAGATGTTCACGGTCGGCTCGGGCGTGTTGTAGGTTGCGGGGTCGACAAAGGACGCGCTGTCGCTGCGGATGAAGCCGTTCTCCGCTCCGCCGAAAATCACGTCCGTGCGCGACTGGGCGCGCGACACCACGATCGTATACAGAATCAGCCCCAGCGCCGCCATGCACAGCAGCCAGGTGGTTTTGTTTCGTTTCATGCTATTCCTCACTTGCCAAGGGTATCCGGATGTCTCCTGCAAAACGGTAGTATAGCATCAAATTGTTACGAATTCAAGTATGCGCGTTCAGCCCGGCGCGGCGTCCTCCCCGAGCGTCGCGCGCAGCGTTTCGAGCGCGCGCTTTTCGATGCGCGAGACATAGCTGCGGCTGATATGGCAGCGCTGCGCCGTCTCCCGCTGGGTCAGGGGCGGCTCGCCGCCGAGACCGTAGCGCAGGCAGATGATCCGCCGCTCCCGCTCGCCGAGCTGTGTCTCCACGCAGCGGCGGAGCGCCGCCGCGATCTCCTCGCTGCCGATGCGCTCGGCCATGTCGTCCTCCTGCGCGAGCATGTCGAGCAGCGCCAGGCCGCTCCCCTCTCCGTCCTCGTCGAGCTCGTCGGACAGGCTCAGCTCGCCCGCGCGCTTGCGCTGGCTGCGAAAATGCATGAGCACCTCGTTCTCGATACAGCGGGAACAGTAGGTAGCCAGACGGATGTTCTTCTCGGGCCGGAAGCTGTTGATGCCCTTGATGAGCCCGATGGTCCCGATCGAGAGCAGATCGTCCATGTCGTCGGCCTGAGCGTAGTACTTCTTCAGGATATGCGCGACCAGACGCAGGTTGTGCTCCACCAGGCGGTTGCGCGCCTCGAGATCACCCGCGGCAAAGCGTGCGAGGCACTCCTCCTCTTCCGCGCGGCTCAGCGGCCGCGGGAAGGAATCGCCCGGCGCGATGCGCAGCATCAGCAGGACGCTGTTCATCAGCAGCAGAAACGCGGATTCCAACATACACTCACCTCGAAATCCAGTCTATTCCGCCACAGCCTGACCACATGCGCCCTCTTTCGGCAGCAAAACAGGCGGCCGGGACGTGCGCGTAAAAGGAGCGGGATACCGAAGCATCCCGCCCCTTTGGGCAGCGTCTTATCCTTTACTTGTCCGGGAACTGTTCTCCGTTTTCTTTTATGAAAGCAGCTCTATCCTCGCCGCACAAGCTGACGCAGCGTTCGGCAGCAGACCCGCAGCTGCCCCTCGGTGACGAAGGGCGAGAAGCTCAGACGCACCGTGCCGGTTTCGAGCGTGCCCGCGCTCCCGTGCGCAAGCGGCGCGCAGTGGAGCCCCGCACGCACGCAGATACCGCGCTCGGCCAGTGTCCGAGCCGCGCTCTCGCTGTCGAGTCCCGGGACACGCAGGGACAGCACCCCGGCCTGCTCCTCCCCGGTGAAGAGCTCGAGCCCGCTCCCGGCCAGCTCCTCTTCGGCGAGTGCGAGCAGCTTCCGCTCGTGCGCCAGGATCGTCTCCGGTCCTTTCTCCCGCACAAAGCGCAGTCCCGCGAGAAGGCCCGCGATCCCGCAGACGTTGTGCGTCCCGGCCTCGAGCCGCTCGGGCAGTTCCTCGGGCATCGCCTGCCTCCGGCTCTCCGAGCCCGAGCCGCCGCTGAGCAGCGGTTCGCCCCTCTCCGCGCAGAGCAGCAGCCCCGTCCCCTGCGGGCCGAAGAGCCCCTTGTGTCCCGGCATAGCCGCGAAGGCCGCGCCCCAGCCCGCGAAGTCCAGCTCCAGCACGCCCGCCGCCTGCGAGGCGTCGACGATCAGCGGGACGCCGTTTTCCCGGCACAGCGCTGCGATCTCCGCGATCGGCAGCACGTAGCCGAAGACGTTCGAGACCTGCGTGCAGACCGCCGCATCCGCGCCGGGGAGCAGACGGGCGAAATCGCGCAGGGTGTCCGCGGGATCGAAAAGCCGCCGCCCCGCGACGCGCAGGGTCGCGCCGAGTGCGTGCAGCGGCCGGGTAACGGCATTGTGTTCAAAGCCCGAGATCACGACCGTCCCGCCGGGCGGGACCAGGGAGCGGATGGCGATATTCAGGCCGTGGGTGGCATTCATCGTGAAGACGACGCGCTCGGGCTCGGGCACATGAAAGAGCGCCGCGGCCTCCTCCCGGCAGTCGTACACCGTCTCGGCGGCCAGCATCGCAGGCGCGTGGCTGCCGCGTCCGGGGCTCGCCATCGTGCGCAGAGCGCGCAGCACCGCCTGTTCCACGGCGAGGGGTTTCAAAAGCGAGGTCGCAGCGCTGTCGAGATAGATCACGGGCGCACCTCCTCGAAGCTCCCCTCCGCATCGCGGCGAAAGGCGCGCCCGAGGCGCATGTTGTTTTTCCGAAGCAGCGCAAGCGCTTCCTCCGGGCGGCGCCGCAGCGTGAGCGCATAGGCGCAGCCGCTGTCCGAGAGCGCCTGCGGCGCCTTGACGAGCGTGACGGTCAGGCCGCTGCGCTCGAGGAGCCGCGCCGCACGCTGCGCGTGCGTCAGCGAGCGGAAGGTGATCCAATAGCTGTCCATGCAATCAGCTCCTGATCGAGTCTTTCCGCGGCGGGCAAAGCAATCCCCGCACACAGAAGTACTTCATTCTATGTGCGGGGATCCGCATTCGTTATTCGATTTCTTCGATCAGCGCCACGGCGTGGGCCGCAATCCCGAGCCCTTCGCCGGTAAAGCCCAGGCCCTCCTCGGTCGTCGCCTTGACGCTCACCCGGCCGAGCTCGGTACCCATGGCCCCGGCCAGGATACGGCGCATCTCCGGGATATGCGGTGCAAGCTTCGGCCGCTGGGCGATCACGGTCACGTCCGCGTTGCCGAGCTTCCAGCCGTTCTCTGCGAGCACGCGCGTCACTTCGCGCAGCAGCGCGATGCTGTCCGCGCCCTCATAGGCCGGGTCCTTGTCCGGGAAGAGATGCCCGATATCGCCCAGCGCCGCCGCGCCGAGCAGCGCGTCCATCAGCGCATGGGTCAGCACGTCTGCGTCCGAGTGGCCGAGCAGCCCTTTCTCCCAGGGGATCTCCACCCCGCCGAGGATCAGCTTCCGCCCCTCGACCAGGCGGTGTACGTCATAGCCGTGCCCGATCCTCATCGACGATCCCCCGATCCTTCAGTATCGCCTCCGCGACCACCATGTCGCGCGGCGTGGTGAGCTTGATGTTGTCTTCGTCGCCCTCGACCGTGTGGGTCTTGACGCCCATGAGCTCCATGGCGGAGCAGTCGTCGGTGACGGGCAGGCCGCGCTTCATCGCCTCGGTCAGCGCCCCCTTGATGAGATCGGCGCGGAAGACCTGCGGCGTCTGTACGCGATAGATCGTCTCGCGGTCGACGGTGCCGGCCACGATCCCCTTCTCGTCCAGGAGCTTGAGCGTATCGGTGCTCCGCACGACGGGTACCGCGGCGTAGAATTCCTCCGCCGCGCGTACGGTATCGCGGATGATCCGCTGTGTCACGAGGGGGCGCGCCCCGTCGTGGATCGCGATCAGCTCGGCCCTGTGATCGGCCTCCGAGACGCCCGCAAGGCAGGACTCCACCCGCGTTTTACCGCCGAGGATAACCTTGCTCACCTTTCCGAGCCCGTACTTTTTTACGAGCTCCGCCACCATCTGCAGCTTCTCCTCGCGCGTGACGATGATGATCTCGTCCACGAGCTCCGAGGCCTCAAAGGCGCGGACGCTGCGCACCAGCACGGGCCAGCCGCCCAGCGCGGCAAAGATCTTGTCGCTGCCCATACGCTGCGAGCTGCCGGCCGCCACGATGACCGCCGTGCAGAATGCGCGCTCGCCCTCTTTGCGCGGGCGCTTCGGCAGCAGAGAGCTCCAACGTTCCAGATTCATTCCGTCCCCCTCAGCCCTTCAGCTGGCGCATGCGGTAGAAGTTCATCATACCGTCCTGCATCGTGTCCAGATTCTTGAGCATCTTGCCCGCACCGTAGGCCGCGCAGGAGATGGGATCGTCCACCACGATGGTGCGGATGCCGGTGCTGCGCTCGATCAGCCGGTCGATGCCGTAGATCAGGCTGCCGCCGCCGGAGAGGATGATGCCGTTCTTATCCAGGTCGCCCACCAGCTGGGGCGGCGTGCGCTCGAGCACGGCGTGCACCGCGTCGAGGATGTGGTTCATCGGCTCGATGAACGCCTCGATCAGCTCGTTGGAGGAGAGCTTCACGGTCTTGGGCAGGCCGTTTTCCAGGTTGCGGCCCTTGACCTCCTCGATGCCCATATCCGGGCGCTGCATCACGCAGCCGATGTTCCGCTTGAGCTCCTCCGCGGCGGTCAGGCCGATGAGCATGTTGTGCTTGCGCCGCACGTATTTCACGATCGCCTCGTCAAAGCTCGTGCCGGCCACCTTGATGGATTCGCACTCCACAACGCCGCCGGCGGAGACGATCGCGATCTCGGTCGTGCCGCCGCCGATGTCGATAATCATATGGCCGTCGGGTTTGGAGATGTCCACACCCGCGCCCATGGCCGTCGCCACGGCCGTCTCCAGCAGGTAGACGCGGCGTGCGCCGGCCTCGATGGCGGCGTCGATCATCGCGCGCTCCTCCACGCCGGTGATGCTGCTCGGCACGCAGGCGAGCACGCGGGGCTTGAAGAGGCTGAAGGAGGTCAGGCGTCCCACCAGCTCCCGCAGCATCTGCGCGGCCATCTCGTAGTCGGAGATGACGCCCGCGCTCACGGGGCGGATCGCCACAATGTTGGCCGGGGTGCGGCCCAGCATTTTCTGCGCATCCTGTCCGACCTTGAGGATCTTGCCGTTGACGCGGTCGACCGCGACGACGGTCGGCTCGCGCGCGGCGATGCCCTTGCCCTGCTCAAACAGCAGCGTGGACGAGGTCCCCAGATCCACCGCGATGTCTCGTTCAAATATGACCATGTATCGTTCTCCTCTGTTTCCGATCGTTTACTCTTTTTTCCGCGCCGCAGTCACGGCGCTCACGCTCGCGGCTCCCGCCGCGCGAAGAACGCGGGCGCACTCCTGAAGCGTCTCGCCCGTCGTCACGATATCGTCCGTGAGCAGGATGTGCTTCCCCGCGACGCGCGCAGGGTCGCGCACACGATAGGCGTCGGCCGCGTTGCGCCGCCGCGCCTCCCGTCCGCCCATGCCGGACTGCGGCCTGGTCTCGCGTATCTTTTCCAGCAGGCTCTCGCAGGGCCAGCCCTCCGCCGCGGCGATCTCCTCCGCAAGCAGGCGGGCCTGGTCGTAGCCGCGCTGCCGGAGACGGCCGCGGCTCAGCGGAACCCATGTGATACTATCGCAGGAAAATCCGTTTTCGTCAAGGCATTTTCGCATAAAATTCGCGAAGACCGGGGCATAGCCGGGCAGTCCTCCAAACTTGAAGCGCAGCAGCGCTTCCCGGGCAGCGCCCGCGTACCAGAGCGGGGAGACGCAGCCGCGCAGCCCCTTGAGCGTCTGGCACTGAGAGGAAGCCGGAACGTCCGGATATCTGGCAAGGCAGGCGCGGCAGACCGGCCGCCCCTTTCCCGTCAGACGCCGGCAGAAGCAGCAGCGCGTCGGATACAGCAGCTCCAGCAGCTCGCCGCCGAGGCTTTGAAGCGAAAGGCCCACCGGTTCCCCTCCCCGTTACAGACGGATGATGTTCCTCCAGCCGCGCAGGTCCACCGGCTCAAAACGGCGCTTGAGCTCCTTGACCACCTGGTCGCGGTCCGCGGCGCGGATGTATACGTCGTAGCGCTCGGGATCGCTGCCCATCGTGACGGTCTGCTTTGTCCCCAGCCGCTCCTCCAGCACGCGCAGCATCGCCTCTTTGGATACGTGCGCGTCATAGATCTTCATGCGGGTATAGCCCGCGTACTCCGAGGCGTCGCACACCACGCTGTACTCCCCCGCCCAGGGCTGCGCGGAGAGCGCGGCGCAGGCCGCTTCGACGCGTTCGGGCGTTTCCAGCACCATGAAGTACAGGATCTGCCCCTCCGGGTCGGTCTCGCTGCGTATAAAGTTCCGGTAGGGCGAGCGGCGCTTGCGGGCAACCATTTGCTCCATGCCCGGATTGGCCAGTTCCCGGTAGCGCACGATCAGCACATTCTGCTCCACGCTGTTGGAGAAATAGGGCAGGCTCTCCCGGTCCAGCCAGTCCATCAGCCGGCGGCTCTGCGCCGCGCTCATCGGCACGGTGGCCAGATACTCCATCGTCGGCACGCTGTAGAGGGCCGCGCCGCTCATCGTGATGATCGGGTAGCGCAGGTCCACGCCGTCGAGCAGCTCGCGCACCGTGGCCTGGGTCTCGCAGGTGGAGAGCGTGAACTTCGCCCCGTCCTCGATCAGGCGGTTGAGCTCCACCTTGGAATAGGGCGAGAGCTTCCGGTCCGCGCCGAGGATCGTGTCCCCCACGCCGGAGACGAAGAGGGTGTCCGGTCGGCGCAGGCGCGGCAGGTGCGTGCGGTTCACGAGCTCCGCGATCAGCACGCCGAGCACGGTATCGAGCAGACGGTTGAACGCGAAGAGATAGGGGTTGGCATCCCCGATATGGTTCACGGCGACGCTGAGGAACACGACCGCCGAGAAGTAGGCAGCCTCGCTCACCTTCAGCAGCACCGTCGAATAGAGCACGATCCCGACGAAGAGCCCCAGCAGCAGATAGTGCGGCAGCTCGTCCGGGACGCCCTCGTACAGCAGCTCCAGCTCCACCAGCAGCACGACCAGGCCCCAGAAGGCCCCGACCAGCGTGCCGATCACGCGCTTTTGCGCCACCTTCCCCATCGTCCGGTTATACGGCTGCAGGCACTGCAGCGCGGCGATGACGGAATAGAAGGGGATGCCGTGGCGGCCGCGCAGGAGATAGAGCGCAAAGCACAGCCAGGTCGCCACCATCGAGCGCAGGATGCGCTGTCCCGGCAGCGGCAGGCGGCGCCGCGCATCATAGGCAGTATGCTCGATCGTCTCCTGCTTCATGCCTGCCCGGCCATCTCCGCGACGATGGCGGCGAGATCCATCTCGCCCTCCCCGACGCGTTCGGGATGCTTCTCCCGATAGGCCAGGATCAGCTTCTGCAGCTGGGCCTGGCGGAGCACGTCCCTATCGCCGGTCAGCACGCAGAAGAGCTCGCGGTTATCCATTTCGGTCAAGGCTTTCATAGCAGTTCCTCCCCGTTGTCGTTCCGGGCCGCGCGACATGCGGCCTGTTTTTTTATTATAGGAGTCCGTCCGTATGATGTCAAGAAAGGGGGCTGTCACGCCCCTGCGCCCGCACCGGCGAGCGCCGCGAGGCGCACGCGCAGCGCCGTGTAGCGCCGGGACTGGCGATAGTTGTCGATCATCTGGTAGGCGGTGTTATCGTCCCCGACGAGGATCAGCAGCTCCTTCGCGCGGGTGACGGCGGTGTAGAGCACATCGCGCGTCATGAGCATCGGCGAGCTCGCCGCGAGCGAGAGGATCACCGCGCGGTACTCGCTGCCCTGCGCCTTGTGGACGGTCATCGCCCAGGCGTGCTCGAGCTCGGGCAGGCTCTCGAAGCCGTAGGTTGCAAAGCGCCCGTCGAAGTCCACGGTCAGGGTCTCGCCCTCGGGGTCGATGCCCGCGATGCGGCCGATGTCCCCGTTGTAGACGCCGAGCCCGCTCTGCTTCCGGTCGGCCGTGTACCAGAGCATGTCGTAGTTATTGCGGATCTGCATGACCCGGTCCCCTTCGCGGAAGATCAGATCGCCGAAGGCCTTCTCCCGCTTGTCCTTCCCGGCGGGATTGAGCGCCTCCTGCAGGTGGCGGTTGAGGTTCACGGTGCCGAGCTCGCCCTTGCGCGTGGGCGAGAGGACCTGGATCTCGCTTGAGGGGATGTGCATCTTCTGCGGCAGGCGCACGGCGCAGAGCTCGGTGATCGTCTCCACCGTGCTGCCGGCCTCGAGCCGCTTGAGGCGGAAGAAATCGCCCGTGTTCTCCGAGAGCTTCGGGTGCTCGCCCTTGTTGATGAGATGGGCGTTGCGCACGATGCGGCTGTCCTCCTTCTGACGGAAGATCTCCGTGAGGCGGACGGTCGGAACGGCGCCGGAGCGGATGATGGCCGAGAAGACGTTGCCCGGTCCCACCGAGGGGAGCTGATCGGCGTCGCCCACCAGCACCAGCCGCGCCGAGGGCGGCAGCGCCCGCAGGAGCGAATCCATCAGCAGGATATCCACCATCGAGCATTCGTCGAGGATTACCGCGTCGCAGTCGAGCCGGTCGCGCTCGTTCTTTGTGAAGACGACGCTCTCTCCGTCCTCGGCGAACTTTGCCTCCAGCAGCCGGTGCACCGTCGAGGCCTCGCGCCCGGTGATCTCCGTCATGCGCTTGGCGGCACGGCCGGTCGGCGCGGTCAGCAGGGTCTTGAGCCCGAGCTCGTCGAACATCGCGAGGATCGCGCGGATCGAGGTGGTCTTGCCGGTGCCCGGGCCGCCCGTGATCACAAGGATCTGGTTCTCAAGCGCGTAGCCGAGCGTCGCGCGCTGCAGCGCGGCATAGCGCATCCCCTGCCGCTTTTCCACCGCGCTGATCAGACTCTCGAGCTGCACGTCCTCCTCGAAGGTCCCGAGGCTCAGCCGGTAGAGCTGCTCCGCCGCGTCCTTTTCCGCCTCGTACAGCTCGGGCAGGTAGCAGGCTCGGCAGCCGGCGATCTCCTCGAAGTCGATCTGTCCGCCCTCGATGAGCGTCTCGATGCTCGCATCCGCCTCCTCGGCCGTCACGCCGATGAGCTCCGCCGTCACGGCGGCGAGCTTTTCCCGGGGAATGAACACGTGGCCGTTGCCGGTGTTGTGCCGCAGCTCAAAGACCACGGCGGCGCCGATGCGCTCGCGGCTGTTGCCCTCCATGCCCATGGAGAGGGCGAGGGTGTCCGCCTCGCCAAAGCTGCCGCCGATGTGCGCGGAGGCAAGCAGGTAGGGGTTTTCCCGCACGAGGTCGAGCGCGTCGTCCCCGTGGTACTTATAAAGGCGCATGGCGAGGATGGGCCGCAGGCCGAAGGAGCAGATGAACTCCATCAGCCGCCGCACCCCCGCCTGCCGTCGGAAGCTCTGCGACATCTGTCTGGCCTTGGCGAGGCTGATGCCCTTGATGGCTGTGAGCTTCTCCGGCTCGTTCTCGAGGATCTCGAGCGTGTGGCTGCCGAAGCGCCCCACGAGCAGCGAGGCTGTCGCCGGACCGACGCCCTTCACCGCCCCGCCCGCGAGATACTCGTAGATCGAGTGCTCGTCGCTCGGCATGAGGCGCTGGGCAAAGGCCGCCTTGAACTGCCGTCCGTGCGTCGGGTGGTTCATCCACTGGCCGCTGATCAGCATGCTCTCGCCGCAGGCCGCGTAGGGGAAGGTCCCCACGACGGTGAGCTGCTCCCCGTTCTCGTCGGTCATGCGCAGGACGGTATAGCCGTTCTCTTCGTTTTTATAGATGACGGAATCGACCGTGCCGGAAATCTCCAGCAGTTCCAGTTCCTGATCCATGCCTTACTCTCCCCGTTTTGCGTTTTCCAGCAGCGGCTTCAAAAACTCGCCCGTGAAGCTGCCCGGGCAGGCGGCGCAGTCCTCCGGCGTACC
>OCVV011340135.1_pt1 | contig 11779 bp, 13 predicted proteins | sample 1539721 | NCBI WGS metagenome assembly OCVV01 (sample SAMN02144230, study PRJEB22623) | gut metagenome | biome: sheep rumen | host: Ovis aries | place: New Zealand | reverse complement strand
GATGCGCATGAGTTCCTTCAGCGTTGCGGCGCGGAAGGCGGTCCAGAGCTTGCGGTAGAATTCGTCGCCCTGTTCCAGCTTGGTGAATGCGGCACGCGCTTCGTCTTCGAGACCAGGCTCTTCCTTCGATGCCTTGGAGAAGGCTGCGTAAAGGATGTTCAGTTCCTTCACGGTAAGGCTATCCAGCGTAGCGTCGTCCGTCGGGCGGTTTTCGCGCAGGTACATCACAATCAGTTTACCGAATGCGGTACCCCAGTCGCCCAGGTGGTTGATGCGTTCCACCTTGTAGCCTGCGGCCTTGTAGATGCGGGAAAGGGAGTTTCCAATCATCGTGGAGCGCAGATGGTGGAAGGCAAGTTCCTTACCGATGTTCGGGGAACTGAAGTCGATGCACACGACCTTCCCGTTCGGGGCGGCGTGACCGTATTCCAAACCCTTCGCGGCAATTTCGACCAGAGTGGACTTCGCGAGGAATCCGCGGTCGATGAAGAAGTTCAGGTAGCCGTTCACGGCTTCCACCTTCGAAAGGCCTGCGGGGAGTTTCACCTGGGCGGCCAAATCTTCCGCAATCATCTTCGGGGCTTTGCGCATCACCTTGGCTAAGGAGAAACAAGGAATGGTGAAGTTGCCGTGGGTGGTGTCAGGCGGCACGGAGATAAGCTTGAGTGCGGCTTCCTTCTCGAAGGATCCTGTGGCGGCGAGCGCTTCTGCGATTTCTTGCTCAAACGAGTTCATTGTCGTCGGCCTTCTTGTCGGTGGTCTTTACAAAGTCATTTTCGTCGAGTTCCACGATTGTTCCGTCGGCGTACAGACGGTCAAGCGAAATCTCGTTACGCTTTTCTTCTTCGAACAAGTGGACCATCAGGTCGAGGCCCGCATCGAACACGGCCCAGCGTACGCCTTCCTTGTATTCCACGCCCACGGAGGGAAGCTTGTTCGCCTTGAATTCCTTGCGGAGTTCGTTCAGAATGGCCTGCATCTGGGCTTCGCTTTCGCAGGTAGCTACAAGGAAAAAGTCGGTAACGTCCTTGATGCCGCGTAGGTCAATCAGCTGCACGTTCTGGGCGCGCAGTTCAAACAAAATGCTGGCACCGATTTTCACGGACTCTGGAAGTTCTTGCTTCTTAGTCGTCATCTGTTTCTCCCTGGTCGGGTTTTACTATTTGTTCAAAATCTTTTCCGATATAGACAGAGGCGTCCACTACGGCCCGCTTGCTAAAAACGGTCATTACGTTTTCGGTCTTGAGAGCTTTGGCGAGGGCCTTTGCGCCTTCCCACTCGGGGTTGCGGAGCACCAGGATGGTCTCGTCGTAATTCTGCAGGCGGTCGTTGCGGTAGCTCACCACGTCAAAGCCGTTTTCCCGCAGATAGGCCCGCATCTTGGCGGCAGCACCTTGCATACCGCAACTGTTCAAAACTTCGATGTCGCCCTTGTAGTGGCGGACGGGTTGTTTTTCTTCTACGACTTTTTCTTCTTTGCAGCCGCATAGGCATAACGAGGTAACAACGACTGCAACCACCGCAAAGAAAGAAAAATGAGTGCGAAAAAACATTATCCCAAATTTAGAATAATCTTAGTGCGTGCGTGGCTTACCTACAGTAATACGGGTCGCTCCAGACGCGGCAGCGGCCATAACGATAACGCCATGGGCCGTAGGCCTTGGCTGCATCGTTTTCGTTGATAAGCATTAGTCGGAATGTGGTGTTGTTGGTGGGCTTGTATTCTAGTTCCACTCCGGGCATCACGAACTGAACGTTTCCCTGCTGCACGTCTTCTTTGGCAATCGGTGTGCCGGTGTGAAAATTTGCATACAGCGGCATCCACAAACCTAAATCGGCATACAAGTGAAGTTCCGGCGAAAATTCATAGGCCAGGTGGGCGAGGTAGCTTTGCTGGGCAAATGTGCCGAAACTTCCGCCTATAAAACTCACCGAATAGGTGTAGGCCACACTCAGGGCCGGATCGAAGGTTTCGTGCCGCAGCAGGCGGTTCGGATCAAAGTATTCGTTGTTCCAGGGAATGCCGCTAGCCGTGCTTACGTAAACCGCGTCGTAGATAGTGTCGGCTGCAGGCTCAACTGTCGGCTTGACAACGGTGTCGGGCTTTGCCGTGGCAATTGCGGAAGAATCAGTTTCTGCAGGTTTCCCTGCTAGGCATATTGATGCCATACATATCAAAGAAATGATCCACCGCATATTGTGAATATAGCAATTAGAAAAAAAAGAGTTACTAGTTCTAAGTTTCGAGTTTCTAGGATGTCTTTTAAGAGTGCTTCTAGTAACTAATAACTAGTAACTAATAACTGCACCGCAGGTGCTACACGATTTCGTTTTTGCCGTTCACGTGGATCACGGTGGGCTTCCACGTCTTGGCTTCGGCTTCGCTCATGGTGGCGTAGGCCACGATAATCACCAGGTCTCCGGGTTGCACCAGGCGGGCCGCCGCACCGTTCAGGCAGATGACGCCAGAACCTGCAGGGCCTTCAATCACGTAGGTGTCCAGACGGTTTCCGTTGTTCACATCCAGCACGCCCACTTTTTCGTAGGGGAGGATGTTTGCGGCATCCATCAGGTCACGGGCAATAGTGATGGAACCCTCGTAGTTGAGGTTCGCATCGGTAACGGTGGCTCGATGGATTTTGCTTTTGAGTAATTCCAGCTGCATAATGCGCTTAGAACTTCATCAGGAGGGCGCCAGCCACACCCTTGTCCGGTGTGGGGAGAATGCCGAAACTGAACCTGTTGGCGTCGGGGTTGCTGTCCCACTGGGTGTCGAAGAAGGCATCGGCAAAGGACCAGATGTGGGCGCCCACAACGGGGAGCAAGAAGTAGAACCAGTTTGAACTTCCGCTGGTGGCCATATAAACCGTGGCTCCAACGCCGCCGACCCAGAGGGCGTCCATCCAGATGGCCTTCATGGTCTTGTCGGTCTTCCACTGGTAGAAGCTGGGGAGGAACAGGGATACGTAGGCGTAGGCCTGGTCGCCGGAACGGTTGCGGTAAGAACGGTCAATGTCGGCATCTTCCATGCCAGCAGAGCGTTCGTCCAGCCATTGGTCTTCGGAAACACCGAGCTTTTCCCAGGGGCGCTGCAGGTATTCGGAAAGGCGCACGCCCAGTTCAACCAGGTGTGTCAGTTTTTCGCGGGAAATTCCTTCTTCTTTTGCCTGCTGGAATTCCCACTGGGTAAGTCCCATTTCTTCGTACTTGAAACCTTCCCACTGGTCGCCGCTTGCGGTAGCACTGCCGACGGAATCATCGGATTCTTCGTCGGCGGAATAGCTGGATTCGTCGCTGGCATCGCTGGACTCGTCATCGTCAAACTGAGCGAAGGCCATAGAGCCCGCTAACAGTATCATCGACACAACTTTCCACCACTTTGCCATTCTGACCTCTTAATTCCATTCCTTTTATGCCGGGGGAGGGAATCGAACCCTCACACTCTCGCGAGTACCGGATTTTGAGTCCGGCGCGTCTACCAATTTCACCACCCCGGCGAGGGTGTTAGCCCAAATATAGAACACTTTGGGGTGTTTTGTAAGGGAATTTCCCAAAAAATGCGTTTTTTTGCAAGAGAATCATTTTTTCTGGATCGCCTGGAAATCCATCTTCAGGGGGGCGAGTTTTTGGGCCCCGAAGTCAAGGGCCGCCTCTTTGGTCGGGAATTTCCCGGTCTGGACCAGGAACAGCGTGCGGGTTTCGCCGATTCGGGTCTCGATTCGGCTTTCGAGCCCCTGCTTTTGCATGTTTTCTGCCAAAAGCTTTGCGTTGGCCTCCACGCCGAATGCCCCCAGCTGTAATGTCCAGTAGGGAGCACCGTCAGGAATCTTGGTTTCGGGTTTAGGAGCAGGCTTGGGGACAGAAGTTGGAGTAGGCTCGACCACGGGGGCAGGTGCGACCGGTTTTGCAGGTGTCGCAGGTGCTGCTGCGACGGGTTTGGGTTCGGGAACTGCCGCTGGGGAGGCTTGCGCGGGCTTAGTTTGCGCGGGTTTAGCCTGTGCCGTCTTGTACAGGCTGGAATCCTTTACGGACTTGCATTTGGCGTCTAAATCCTGGTGCGGTGCGCGGGAAAGGACTGCGGAACAGACCTTTTGGAGCACTACCGCCTGCTCCGGTTTGGAATTGTCGATGGCCTGAATCAGGATTTCGGCGGCCCTGGCGTTCTTGCCCATATACAGCATGAACTGTGCCTTGGTGAGGAGCATCTCGGAATAGACCGGCTTTTCGGGAGAGGTTGTGTTGATGAGACTGTCCAGGCGGTGCCCCGCCACCTTGAAGAGTTTTGAGTTCCCGGTCTGGGAAAGGGCGAGAATGTCCCACAGGTAGCATTCGGCGCGCAGGGAATCCGGTTCCTTGGGGCATGCCACTTCGTAAGCGTCTGCAGCTTCTTTCCAGTTTCCTGCAACGTAGGCCTTGTGTGCGTCTGCAAGGGTCTGTGCAAGTAAACTTGTACTTAAAAGTGTGAACAAAATAAAAAACAAATTCGTTTTCATTTTTTTTTTACTTCAGACCTCTAATTCCGAATTCCGAAATCCTAATTCCGAATTATAATAAACTTCCTCGTATCGTCCACCCGCGAATGTCGTCCAGTTTCACCTTCACGTAGTCGCCGGGCTTCACGATGCGGCCGTCTTCCGGCTTGAACACCACCTTCTTGAAGTTGTCGGTGCGGCCCCGCAGTTCCGTCTCGTCACGCACGGAATTCTTTTCCACCAGCAGCTCCTCGGTGCGGCCCAGCATCATCTGGTTACGCTTGAGCGTGATGGCGTTCTGCAGTTCCACCAGGCGCGTGTGGCGTTCCTGCTTTTCTTGCTCGGTGAGCGTCTCCGCTTCCTTGTACGATTCCGTGCCCTTGCGCGGGCTGTAGATGAACATGAACGCAGAGTCGAACTGGCAGGTTTCAAAAGCCTTGAGCGTCTGCTCGAAATCCTCTTCCGCTTCGCCCACGAAACCGCAAATCACGTCCGTTGAAATCCCGTAGAACGGGTCCTTGCTACGCAGCTGCTCGATAATCGAGAGGTACTGCTCCATGTTGTGCTGGCGGCGCATCTTCTTGAGCATAGCGTCGGAGCCGCTCTGGATAGGGATGTGCGCGTAGTGACAGACCTTCGGGTTATTCAGCAGCACGTCGATGAGCTCGTTCGTGTAATGCCTCGGGTGCGGGCTCGTAAAGCGGATGCGGCGGATGCCCCCGATTTCAGAAACCTTCGTGAGCAGGTCGGCAAAATTGCCGCCTTCCGTCTTGTAGGCGTTCACCGTCTGGCCCAGGAGCGTCACCTCGGTAATGCCCCTGTCGGCCGCCTTGCGCACTTCGGCAAGAACGTCTTCCATGTCGCGGTACTTTTCCGGCCCGCGCAGGTACGGCACAATACAGTAGCTGCAGCGCTTGTTGCAACCGCGCTGAATGGCGACGAAGGTAGTGAAGTCGTTCTGGAGCTTCGCGTATTCGCCCAGGTAGTTCTCGCTCAGGTCCTCGTCGATGAACATCTTGTGGTGCGTCAGGTGCAACGGGCTTTTGGCATCGCCTAGCAGCAGTTCCGGAATTTTCTTGTACTGGTCCGGCCCCACGATGTAGCTCACGTTAGGCAGGCGCTTCAAAAGTTCCGGCCCGCGATTTTTAGCCATGCAGCCGCAAACAACCACCTTCACGTCGGGGTTCTTCTTGTTCAGGTACTTGAGCTTGCTGATGTTCGCGATGGCGGTTTCCTCGGCCTTCTCGCGCACGCTGCAAGTGTTCACGATGATAAAGTCGGCATCTTCCTGGTTGCTCGTCTCGACGCAACCGCACATGTCGAGCTCCTGGGCAATCATCGCCGAGTCATACTCGTTCATCTGGCAGCCGTATGTGGCCAAGTGGTATTTTTTCATGGGGATAAATTTAACAATTTTTTTGCTATACTTAAATTATGGCTAAGTTCTTTAGTAAATGTCTTGGGAAGATTGTTCTGATGGTCGCGGCGGCGCTGTGGGCCGGTTGCGGTGATTCCGAAAGGAATGATGGTTCTGCCAAACAGGATAGTTTAAAATTAAAACGTTCTGCTAAAGTTTTTGTGGCGAAGGCCGTCGCGGACCCTGGAACAATGGATAGTGTTATATCGGCTGGCTTGCTTTATGGTTCTCCTGGAGGAAGCTTGCTAGAGGAACGGGGAGTGGCAATTGTTCCGGCTAAAAGTGAAATTATCCTTTCGGAGAATAGTTCCCTTGATAGTGAAAAAATATTAAAGATTATTTGTAAAAGGATTGATGGGTATTTACAACATCGTTATAATACTTATCTTGTCCGTACTTATCGTTTTTATAAACGAGTGTTTAATGGTGAAATAATTTTAAAGTTGACTATTGCTGCGAATGGTTCGGTTGAAAAAATCCAAATTGTATCTTCAACAACGGGTTATGAGGAGTTTGATGAAAGTATTCAAAGAGCTGTAAGCCGCTGGAAATTCCCGAAGGTAAAATCTGGCGAGACTGTTGCGATGTTCCCAATCAGGTTTTACGAGTATGCGGTGACTTTCCCCTCGTTACAGTCTAAATAAAGTACTATGTCCCTTTTGTTAGCCTTAATCTTCTTGGCGCTTATCATAAGTGCGATTGTCCGTGGGCAGTTCTCTTACGGCAAGGCGGATTACAGTTTCCGCGAGCATCCGGTGCAGTTCGTAATCGTGCTTGTGTTCATTTTGGGCGTGTCGGCGCTTTGCTTTTACCGTTTTCTTGTGGAAATGGAATTCTTGCGGTAAAAAAGATTCCTAAATTTGGGCGCGCAATGCTCCAAAAGAAATCCCTCATCGTGTTTGACCTGGACGGCACGCTGTTCAATACCCTCGGCGACCTTGCCGTGGCGGTGAACTATGCGCTCTCCCATTTCGGCTTGCCGGAACATGACGAACAGCGGGTGCGGACCTTTATCGGGAACGGCTCCATGAAGCTGATCGAGCGGAGTATGGGGGAGGCGGCCCTCTCGGAAAACATTGCCCGCACGGGCGTTACAGTCGAAATGGTCCACAAGGTCTATTCGGATTTTTACTGGGAACACTGCACCGAGCGCACGCTCCCGAATCCGGGCGTTGTCGAATTCCTGCGCAGCACGACTGCCCGCGTGGCCATGCTTACCAACAAGCCGGAGCGCCCGACTTTCAAGCTGCTGGAACATTTTGGACTTCGCGACCGCTTTGAATTCGTGCTCTGCGGCGACACCACGCCCGAACGCAAACCCAGCCCCGCGGGTCTGTTGAAAATCATGGAATCCGCAGGTGTCTCTCCTGCCGAAACGATCATGGTGGGTGACGACCAGCCCGACATTCTGGCTGCCCGCAACGCCGGAATAGACTGCGTTACGTTGTTCTGCGGGTTTGGAAAGCCGGTGAACCTGCTCCCGCTAAAGCCAGAAAACATTGTCCAGAGCTACGAAGAACTCTGGATGCTTCTGAAAAATCTTGTTGAACTCGGCTAGGATTATTCCAGGTCCAGTTCGTTCTGTATGGCGTTTTCCATACAAAGTAGTTTACGTTTCAGGTCTGTGCCGAGGGCGTAGCCTCCGATTCCCTTGTGGCTGCTCACGACCCGATGGCAAGGAACAACTACCTGCAGAGGGTTCCCGTGGAGGGCGTTCCCGACGGAGCGTTCTGCATGGGGGTGTCCGATGGCTTCGGCGATTTCCTTGTAGGTTCGCGTCTCCCCGTAGGGAATGTTCCGCGTCGCTTCCAGCACCTTCGTCTGGAACTCTGTGCCGTAAATCTTTACGGGAATGGTGAATTTCTTGATTTTTCCGGCCAGGTAGAGGTTCAGTTCCCGCCGGGCCTGCTGATAGACCTGGGCGTTTCTGCCCCGGACTTTCCCCTCGGCCTCGGGTTCGGCGTAGGCGCAGGCTTTGAGACTGCTGGCCATTTTTCCGCCCTGGAATTTGAGGCCGCAGAGCTTGATTCCGTCAAAGACAAAAGTCCACTCGCCCCACACGTTGCGGTGGTGGACCTGAATAAATCTGGAATCGTCGAAGTTCACCCTATAAATATATATCCTTGCCGCCTGAGTGCGAAATGGGTGGCCCCTGAATCAGTGAAATTGCTATATTATGCCCGTTAAAATCTTTAACAAGGATAGACAATGCGTTCTTTTAAGTTGATTTCTCGTGGTGTGGCCGCAGTCCTGCTTATGGCTGCCGTGGCCTCTGCCCAGTTGATGAATGGCAAGAGTTTTGACGTGATTCGCGTGGAAAAGGTGGGCATTTCGGGTGGCAAGATCGATAGCCTTGCCCAGATGCTGGGGGCCCAGCAGTTCCGGGGCAAGAAACTCACCGACGAGATGATGACCCAGCTGCGCTATGCGGTAATTGACAACCTGGTTGGCCAGGAACTGGTCAAGCTGGAATGCAAGAAGCTGGGAATTAAGGTCTCTGCCGCCAAGGTGGACAGTGTTTCTGCCCTTTTCAAGGCCCAGTTCCCTAGTGATGCCGCCTTCCAGGCCGAACTGAAGAAGTCCAACACCACCATGGCCCAGTTCAAGGAAAAGATCGAAGACCAGCTGAAGAGCGAAGTCTTGCTTGAAAAGAAGGTGCCTTACCCGGCAGAACCCACCGAAAAGCAGCGCCAGGCTTTCTGGGAACTGAACAAGTCCAAGGCCTCCATTAACGATACCGTGAGCGGTGCCCGCATCTTTATAAGCACCAAGGGCAAGAAGGCCCAGGAAATTAGCGATGCCAAGGATATGCTAAAGGGACTTGCCGCCCAGGTCCGTAGCAAGAAGGCCACCTTTGCTCAGTTGGCCGCTATTTATAGCGACGACCCCGAAGCCAAGAAGACCGGCGGTGTCATGAACAAGTTTATTGCCAAGTCCAAGGGAGATGCCTACGTGAAGGTCATCGCCAAGATGAACGTGGGTGACATTTCCGATATCATTAACGAAAAAGACGGTATCAGCATTTTCATGCTGACCGAAAAGAACGACGGCAAGTACGAAAGCTACAAGCACCAGATTGACTACATTCTGCGGGTGCAGGCCGAACAGGACCGCCAGATGCAGCTGAAGGCCTATCTGGACGGACTTGGAAAGGTTTATAAGGTCCAATACCTGGACAAGAAGTACACTCCTCCCGAGGCCATCGGAGCGAAGTAGAGTCTAGAAATTAGAGACTAGGATCTAGTGATGAAAGTCGCACACGCTTTGCGTCTATATCGGATGGCGAAGCCATGATGCTTGCCTCTAGCCCCTAGCCTCTAGATCCTAACCACTAAAGTTTAATGTCTATGTTCCAAACTACACACACCGGGCTTATTGAACTGCGCTCCCGCATAGACAAGCTCTGGGGGTATCTTTGACTTAGAGGCAAAGACCGAAGAGCTTTACGTGCTGGAAAAGGATTCCAGCGACCCGAACCTCTGGAACGACCAGGAAAAAGCACAGTCCATGATGAAAAAGATAGGGAACCTGCGTTCCCTGTTGGACGGCTGGAAAGAAGTTTCCCAGACCTGCGACGACCTGGCCGAACTTTACGAAATGTCCAAGGACGAAAACTCCGCCGAGCTTACGGCCAGCATCGAGGCGGACGTTGCCGCCCTGAAGGCCCGCATCGAGGAGATGGAATTCAAGAAGATGCTGAACGGGCCAGACGACGCCTGCAGCTGCCTCATGTCCATACACCCGGGCGCAGGCGGCACCGAATCGCAAGACTGGGCCTTGATGCTGTTCCGCATGTACACCCACTTCTTTGAGCGGGAAAAGATGGACTTCAAGGTGGTGGACTTTCAGGAGGCCGAAGACGCGGGCCTCAAGAGTGCCACCATCGAGGTGACCTGCGAGAATGCCTACGGGCTGCTCCGCTCCGAAATCGGCGTGCACCGTCTGGTGCGTATCAGCCCCTTCGATGCCAACGCGCGCCGCCACACCAGTTTTACCGCCGTGTACCTTTACCCTGAACACGAAGACGTGGACTTTGATTTGGACATGTCGGATGTGCGTGTGGACACCTACCGCAGTAGCGGTGCCGGAGGCCAGTACATCAACAAGACAGACTCCGCCGTGCGCATGACCCACTTGCCTACGGGCATTATGGCCAGCTGCCAGACGGAACGCAGCCAGATCCAGAACCGGGAGACCTGCTACAAGATGCTCAAGACCATGGTGGCTGAACACTACCGCTTGGAAGAAGAAGCCAAGCGGGATGCCCGTATGGCCGAAAAGAAAAAGGTGGAGTGGGGAAGCCAGATCAGGAGCTACGTGCTGCAGCCTTACCAGCTGGTGAAGGACCTCCGCACCGGAGTGGAAACGTCGGATACCGCCGGCGTGCTGGACGGAAAGATCAAGCCTTTCATTAACGCCTACCTGCTCAGCACCAGCGAGAAGCAGGGGTCTTAGTTTAGTTCGGATTTCGGAATGATGAATTCGGAATTATGTTTTAAATAAACAAATCCGAATTCCGAACTCCGAATTCCGAAATTTCATTTATTCTTCTTCAGCAGGTCTCTTCGACAGCTGCTTGCGGCGGATGGGGTCCAGCTCGGTCTTGCGGAGGCGGAGAATTTCCGGCGTCACTTCGATGCATTCATCTTCGTTGATGAAGGTGACGCATTCTTCCAGGGTCATGCGGCGGTACGGGGTCAGCTGAATCATGTCGTCAGCGGACTTGGAGCGCATGTTGGTGAGGTGCTTGCCCTTGGTGACGTTCACGGTAATATCGACATCGCGGTTGTGTTCGCCCACGATCATGCCCGGATAAACTTCAGCGCCCGGTCCGATGATCAGGTAGCCGCGGTCTTCCAGGTTGGAGAGCGCGTAGCTGGCGGCTTCGCCCGGTTCTTTGGCGATAAGCACGCCGTTGATGCGGGTGGGAATTTCGCCCTTGTAGGGCTGGTATTCCTTGAAGAAGGACTGGGTGACGGCGTAACCCTTGGAGAGGGACAGGAGCTTCGGACGGATACCGATAAGGCCGCGGGAAGGAACGATGAATTCCAGGGACACGCGGTCGTTGTCGTCGGTGACCATGTTCACCATTTCGCCCTTGCGCTGCTGGATTTCCTGGATGCAGGCGCCGCTGAATTCGCTGGGAACTTCTACCTTGAAGTCTTCCACCGGTTCCAGGAGCTTGCCGTTTTCGTCGTTGTGGAAAATCACCTGGGGGGATCCGATGGTGAATTCGTACAGTTCACGACGCATGTTTTCCACGAGGATGGTAAGGTGCAAAATGCCACGGCCCGAAACCTTGAAGGTAGAGGCGCCGTCCACCTTCTCGACGAGGAGGGCGGGGTCTGCCATGTGGGCACGTTCCAGGCGTTCCTGAAGCTGGTTACCCGTCATGAACTTGCCGCCGTACTTGCCGGCCAGGGGCGAGGTGTTCACGGTGAAAATCATGGAGATGGTGGGCGGGTCGATATGGATGCGGGGCAGGTGCTTCGGATTGTTCGCCGCGCTGATGGTATCGCCGATGTCGAAGGTATCAAGCCCTGCAATGAGAATGATTTCGCCCGGGCCTGCTTCGTCCACCGGCTTCGGGGTGAGGCCTTCGTAGCGCAGGATCTTCTGGGGGCGGATGGTCTTCACGGTGCCGTCGGTAAAGGCCTGTGCGTAGGTCTGGTTCGGCTTGAACACGCCCTGCTGCACGCGGCCCACGGCCAAGCGGCCAAGGAAGGTGGAGTATTCGAGGGATGCAATCTGCAGGAGCGGTTCGGCGGCGGGGTCGCCCTTCGGGGCCGGAATGCGCTCAATAATCTTGTCCATGAGGATGCTGAAGTCGCCGTCCGGGTCTTCCATCTCGGCCTTGCAGATGCCCTTGCGGCCGGAGCCGAACACCTTG
>OCVV011111084.1_pt1 | contig 11781 bp, 9 predicted proteins | sample 1539721 | NCBI WGS metagenome assembly OCVV01 (sample SAMN02144230, study PRJEB22623) | gut metagenome | biome: sheep rumen | host: Ovis aries | place: New Zealand | reverse complement strand
TATAAAAAAAGATAGTATGACTCCGTCAACTATCTTTTATTCTATTTTTTTCAATTTAATACTCCATTTCTGCTACTTGTAATGGTAACAATTCTTTTAAAACATCATCTAATCCAATTGGTGTAACCTCGTTGTTTTTTAATATACTTAATATCTCATTTTGTTTAATCTCATCATCTGTAATATTTGTTACTTCTTTTGTTTCAATATTTACATTTCCATCTATATATTCAGTTTTAACAATTTCAATTCCAAATGGTGCTTCAACATTTTCTTCTATTGATGTTTTATAATACTCAAGTTTTATGGGGTATTGTACACCTGCTTCCTCTAAGATTTTATCTGATACAAATACTCCATCAAAAAATGTTTTCACTTTACCTTCCTTCCCTCATTTTTTACAACCTTACATACTATACAATAAAATGGAAAATTTAGCAAGTATTATTTTAAATTTTTTATTATTAATCTATTGATTTTTTTTAGCAAATAATGTATTATTTTGTCGAGGTGCAAAAAATGAAATTATTAATAAATAGAAGTATTATATTTTTAAAAAATATTTTAGCTTGTAAACTACAAGTTCTATTTCTATTTCTTTCTGTTTATTCTTTAATACTATTTTAATAGTATTTTTTTTTGCATAATTTTTTTATAAGGAGGATTCTTCAATGGAAGAAAAAAAATTGCTTTATGATGTTAACGAAAAACCACCAATTGCAAAGTGGATTATTTTGGCATTACAACATGTATTTGCAATGTTTGGTGCGACAATCCTAGTGCCAATACTAGTTAATAACGGTATTGCTGCAGCAGGAGTAGAAGGAGAAGCTTTATCTATAGCAGTTGCTTTAGTTACAGCAGGAATAGGTACATTAATCTATATTCTTTGTACTAAGGGAAAATCACCAGTATTTCTAGGAAGCTCATTTGCTTTTATTGCTCCAATAGTTGCAGCATATATAGCTGGATCAAGCGAAAATGGTGGCATCCAAGGTGGAATTGCCGGAGCGATGACAGGTATTATGGTTATAGGAATTGTTTATGTTATAGTTTCTTTAATTATAAGATTTGCAGGTAAAAACTGGATAGACAAACTTTTACCACCAATTGTAATTGGTCCCATGATTATGATAATTGGTCTTAGTCTTTCAAGTAGTGCAGTTGGCAATATATTTGATAAAAGTATTCAAGTATCAGGTATAGAGTGGAAAGGTCCAATTGTAGCACTTATTACATTTTTAGTCACAGCTTTAACTATGACAAAAGCAAAAGGTTTCTTTAAAATAATACCATTTTTAATAGGTATTATTGTTGGTTATATAAGTGCATGCATATTTGGATTAGTAAATTTTGAGGCAGTAGCTCAATCTAGTTGGTTTCAAATACCTAACTTTCATGTACCTTTTATTAATTATCATCCTAATTGGTTAATTGCTCTTACAATGGCACCAATTGCTTTAGTTACTATGGCTGAGCATATTGGAGATCACAAAGCTTTAAGTGTTATTCTTGATAGAGATTTATTAAAAGATCCTGGTTTGGATAAAACTCTTTTAGGTGATGGTATTGCAACGTTTGTTGCAGGTTTTCTTGGAGGTCCAGCAAACACAACTTATGGAGAAAACACATCAGTTGTAGGTATGACAAAAGTAGCTTCTGTTTGGGTTATTGGATTAGCTGCCATATTAGCAATAGTATTAGGCTTTCTTGGAAAATTTACAGCACTTGTTCAAACAATACCTACTCCAGTTTTAGGAGGTGTCTCTTTACTATTATATGGATTTATAGCAGTAAATGGTCTAAAAGTACTAATACAAAACAAAACAGATTTTAGTAAGAACAAAAATATTATAGTTGCTTCTGCCATGTTGGTATTAGGTCTTGGAGGAGCTGCATTTTCTATTGCTACAGGAAATAATTTAACTATTGAAATATCTGGAATGAGTTTAGCAGCTATAGCAGGTATCCTTTTAAATATATTATTACCTGAAGAAAAAGAATAGGCATTAAAATAATTTATTATAAATTCGAAATTGTAAAAAAAATATTAAATAATTGAAAGGAGTAATTGAATATGAATACAATAGTACTAGATAATCCTCTAATTCAACATAAATTAGCAATTATCAGAGATAAAAAAACTGGAACAAAAGAATTTAGAGAAATAATTGGAGAACTAGCAACATTTTTATGCTATGAAGCTATGTCAGATGCTAAACTTGAAGAAGTTGAAATAGAAACTCCTATTTGTAAAACAAAGGTAAAAAAATTAAATGAAAATAAATATGCATTTGTTCCAATTTTAAGAGCTGGTACGGGAATGCTTGATGGATTGCTTAAAGCTATTCCTAATGCAAAAATAGGTCATATAGGTTTATATAGAAACGAAGAAACTCATAATCCAGTACGCTATTATTATAAAATGCCAAAAGATATTGCTTCTCGTGAAGTAATAGTTTTAGATCCTATGCTTGCAACAGGAGGTTCCGCATGTGATACAATAACTATGCTAAAAGAAGATGGTGTTAAAAATATCAAATTTTTATGTATCATAGCTGCTCCTGAAGGAATTAAAAAAATAGAAGAAATTCATCCAGATGTAAAAATTTATACTACAGCTGTAGATGAAAAACTAAATGAAAATGCTTATATTGTTCCTGGCTTAGGTGATGCTGGTGACAGAATATTTGGAACCAAATAATAAATAGAAAAAACCGCCAAATTATATTAGATTACAATTTGGCGGTTTTTATCACATTATATATTTCTAAATTATAAATATATTAATTCTCTATTCTTTTAAAAATAATTTTTTCAGTAAAATCATGTTCTTGTCCAACTTTTCCATTTGTTATCAATTCTGAATTAGGAATTGTTAGCTTAATACTTTCAGCTTTAAAAGTTTTTCCAGAATCAAGTTTTATAGTTAAATCAAAAAATATATTTGCATATAAATCTTCTTCATTAATATTTATTTTTTTTAATAATTCTCCATGATTTATTTCTGTATCTTCATCAGATTTATATAAGCCTATATTATTATTAGCACATCTAAACTCAACAATTCCTCCTTGATTTGAAATTTCTAATTTCTTCGAATTACTTGTTTTTGCTCCTTTATATTCCAAAGAGTCAAATACATTCTCTTCAATATTTTTATATAGTTGTTTTTCATCTTGGCTTTGCCTATAAAACTTTATTTCTCCAATATTAGATTTTTTTTCACTCTTTAAATTATCTATTTTTACCGTAGATATTGTTTCTGTTTTATTATAATTATTGTTTTTTTCAATATATATATATATATCATTATTTTGATTTACTCTTAAATCCCATTTTGCTTGTGGGCTCTCCACATCTTGTCCATCAACTGTTGAAATAACAGAAATTTTATTTACTATAAATGGCATATTTACTTCACCATTTTCATCATATTCTAAAATGAACATTAAAGCTGTGAATACAATTCCTATTATAATAATTGAAATAATACAAATATGAATCACTCTTTTACTTAATGCTTGTTTACTCATTTTTATCACTTCTTTCTTCTAGTTTTTTTGCTCTCAATTCCTTAAAGAAATCTTGTAATAAATTTTGACATTCTTGTTCTAATATTGATTTTTCAAAATCAACATTATGGTTGAATTTGAAATCTTTAAATAGATTTAATTTAGAGCCCACTGCTCCTGTTTTTTCATCAGATACTCCAAAATAAACCTTTTTTATTCTTGATTGAATTATAGCTCCTGCGCACATAGGGCAAGGCTCTAAAGTAACATACATTTCACAATCAATTAATCTCCAAGATTTCAATTTTTTGCTTGCTTTTTGGATTGCTAAAATCTCTGCATGTTTTGTAGTATCATATTTAGTTTCTTTTTGATTATATGCACTTGCAATTATCTTTCCATCTTTAACAATTACAGCTCCAACTGGAACTTCAAGTTTATTATATGCTTTTTTTGCCTGTTCTAACGCCTTTTTCATATATTTTTCTTTAATACTCATTCTAACCTCAATTATATATATACTATATTTCTCTCATCTTGAGAATGATTATACAATTTTTTTTTATAAATTTCAAGTAGGGGCGATTTTAATCGCCCGTATTATATACTGATCACATATTTCTTAATTTTTTTACTGCAGTCTCTAAATTCTTAACTAAATAATCCACCTCTTCTTTAGTGTTGAATTCTCCAAAAGTCACTCTTAAAGCACTTTTAGCTTCTTTTTCATCTAAACCTATTGCAGACAAAACATGAGAAGGCTTTGTTTCTTCTGAATTACATGCAGAACCACTTGATGCACAAATTCCAACATTATCTAGCTCATATAAAAGATCACTCCCATTTACTCCTTCAAAAGAAATATTACTATTTCCAGGAAGTCTTGCATTTATAGCACCATTAATCTTAATATTACTAATCCTTTTATTAACTTGTTCTAGATAATAATCTCTTAATCCTTTTAACTGCTTTATATGATTATCAATATTTTCATTTGCAAGCTCTGATGCTTTTCCTAGGCCAACTATTCCTGCTGTATTTTCAGTTCCAGCTCTTCTATTTTTTTCCTGATGACCACCATTTATAAATTTCTCAAAATCAATACCTTGTCTTACATAAAGAGCACCTATTCCTTTTGGTCCATATATCTTATGTCCTGAAAGTGAAAGCATATCTATTCCCATTGATCTAACATCAATTTTAACATTCCCCACAGCTTGAACCGCATCTGTATGAAATATTATATTGTTTTCTTTCGCAATTTGTGCAATATCTTCTATTGGCTCAATTGTTCCAATTTCATTATTTGCAAACATTATGCTAATAAGAATTGTTTTATTTGTTATTACATTTTTTAATTCTTTTAAATCGATGAATCCATTTTTATCAACATTTAAATATGTTATATCAAAACCTTGTTTTTCTAAAAAATTACAACTTTCTAGAACTGCATGATGTTCTATTTTAGTAGTAATTATATGATTTCCTTTTGATTTGTTCTTAAATGCAATTCCTTTTATTGCTGTATTATCTGCCTCGGAACCTGATGAAGTAAAAATAATATCATTTTTGTTTGCTCCTATTAAACTTGCAACTTTTTCTCTTGAATTTTCAATTGCCTTTTTAGCTTCTCTTGCAATTGCATATATAGCAGATGGGTTACCGTATTTTTCATCAAAAAATGGTACCATCTCATTTAATACTTCTTGTTTAACTTTTGTAGTTGCTGCATTATCAAAATAATATAAATCCATGATAAAACTCCTTTAATGAATATTATATTCACTAAAGGAGTTTTTTGTTATTCTTTCACATAATATATATCTTCTAAAGTAAAAATTTCTTTTTTAAAGTTTTTTATTTGATCAGGATAATTTTCTTTTTTTAAATTAGAAACATCATCTATTATATTTCCATAATTATCTAAATAAGTTTTATTTGTTTCATTTGAAATAATAACATAATCATCTTGTATTGATATATTTGGTTTTTCAAGTTCTAATACCTTATCCATTGTTTCTGAATAAAACTCAGAAACACCGTTATCATCTATAGTTTGAACAATATTTTTTTCTTTTATTTTTTGAATTGAAGTATATTTCATATCCAAAATAGTTTTTCCATTACTATTAATAATTCCAATATTACCTTCATCATCAATTGCTGTAAAATAGTTTTTATATAAATATTCTAAATATCTGTATTTATCTTCAACTAATTTATTTCCATTTTTATCTAATATTCCATAATAGGTTATATTATTGTTTAATATTGTTGATATTTTGTAATCATCACTTTGAGTATTATATACACTTGAGTTGAAATTTATATCTATTATATTTGCATTTGAATCATATACTTTATTAGTACCTGAATTTGTTGTATAAAAATAGATTCCTCTAGAAGATATTTCATCACAATTAACATCTACAAGAATTTTTCCATCTAAAGATGCTACTCCATATTTTTTATTTTTCTGCAACATTAATAAATTAACATTATCATCATAAATTATTTCCTGATAATCATTGTCTAATATTTTTTTTGATTTATTATAAAAACCATATTTTCCATTATTTGAAGCTATTAAATATAATTTATTGTCATCTATTAATTGTATTCTTTCTATATCATTATATTTTATATCTAATATTTTCTTTCCATTGTAGCTAATATATCCGTATTTATATCCATCATCTGTTTTGTTTATTATAATAAAGCCAGATTTTATATATCCATTATCTTTACTATAATATTCATCAGAATTACATTGGTCATATTTTGTATCAACCAACTTATTTCCATTAAGATCAATAACACCATATTTATTATTTTGTGATACCAAAAATTTACCTTCTGTAGGTTGAAGATTTTCCAAAGAGTCATAAATATTCTTTGTTATTGTTTTCCCATCAAAACCAATTAAACCATATTTTTCTTCTTTTTTGTATTTTAATACACTTTTTTCATAAGATAATGTATTTGCAACATTTTTTAATTTAATTGGCTCCACTGAATCAAATTTATCAAGTATTATTTCATTTTTTGAATTAATTATATTAGCTTTTTCACCTTTATAACAAGCAAATAAATCTATACTTGGATTTGGAATAATTATTTTATCAAAACTCGCTTCTAAAATTATCTCTCCATTTTCATCTATAACTCCATATAGATTATTGTCTTTGAATATATAATACTTAAAATTTGATATTTCTTCAATTTTAATCTCATATTTTTTTTCTAAATTGTTTTTAATAATAAAAACTCCTACAACTAATATAATTATAACAATAAAAAAAGCACAAAATCTTTTCATAAACATACCTCAATTTTTTTATTTTCTTTATTACTATACAACAAAAAAAAATATAATTCAAGTAAAATTTTAAAAATGGTAAGAAATAAGAGGTTGGAATCACACTTCCTACCTCTTACCTTAATTAACAATAAATCCAAGTAAAGAATTATTTATTTTTAATTACAAATTTTTTTATTAGAATTACTCCACATGCTACTATTATTAATGCAGCTCCTGAAATACAATAAATCATTAAATTCTTATTTTCCCCTGTTGAAGTATAAATTGATACTGTTGCATTAGCTGTATCTGCTTCTTGTGTATCTTTGTTACCAACAATATAACTTCCTGAACGACATTCATATTGTGGTGTTAGAGTAATATTACTTATTCCAATAATTTCTGAATAACTTTCCCAACCAAGTATTCCATCAGAATTTGATAATAAATTATTTACAGTAAATTCATATTCCTCTGTACTAGATCTTTCTCTATCATAACACTCTGGTAACAAACCTACATCTGGCATGAATATTTCTTGTTTATAATTTTTATTTGCATTTATAACTTCTTCACTAAAATAGTCCGTTTTTTCTCCTCTATAGAAAATTACATTTTCACTTTGATTATCATAAGAAGCATTTTGATTATTAATATAATCTATTATTTTTGTAACTTTTGTTTCTATAGGTTCTAGTGGATTTCCGCTATCATCAGTGTTAATTCCATATTTATAATATTTTTCAGAAGCATAATCTAATTCTGATTCATTATGAGCTGAAAGCGTATAAGTTACAATAGCATTAGAGCCATAAATATATGTAGGATCTAACTCAAGTTTTGAATTACTATCATTTATTCGTGCAACATTTGGTGAAACAGTTTCATCATTTGGATTTCCATTAATTATTGTTGTACCATTTTGTAATGTTAATTTAATGTTTTTTATTGTCTTTTTTAGTGTTATATTAACATGTGGTCTTTCAATAATACCAAAACTCATTCCTGTACAATTAGTTCTTAGAGGGTTTACCTTAGTAGGATCATTAATCAAATTTGCATCTATTTCAGTATCAGAAATGTATTCAAATTGAAGATTCATGTTAGGACTTTGAGCGCTAATTGTTGAACTTGTTAAATTTTTTGTGTTTTCATAGTTTAATTCAGTATTAATATTGTTATCATCTAATCTATAATTAATTACACTATCAACGTCTAATGCCACAGAATAAGCTCCTTCTTCAATACTCTGTAAAAACCATGTTTTTTCGTTTTCAGAATTTGCATTATTAGCAGCTCCTGTTAATATAGTAGATTTATATAAATAGCTTTTTATTGGATTTTCTTGTCCATTAATTTTAGTTGCTATATTTACTTTATTTCCATTTATATCTGTATATTCTGTTTCTCCATTACCATAAGTAAATTTCAAATAATATCTTCCAGGTACTATATCTGGTATTTCGTAGTTTCCATTTTCCTCTACTTTTACAATAGCATCTTTAGAAACAGCTCTCCATTTACCATCTTCCCCTTTTGTTAGGTCTCCATTATATTTTTTTGCAACTGATTTTGTTTCTGCATCCATAAGACTAACTATAACATCTGAAACAGTTTTTTCTTCGTTGTCGAATTTGCCATTTCCAATCCTTTCATCTTTACGAGATGTTGAATTTTCTCCTTCTAATTCATCAACTTTTGAGTCTTCAAATACAACTCCAGATATTTTTCTATTAGCAGCTAACGTCCAAATAATTCCTATTGATCCACTAATTTCATCATTATCTTTAGTTCTATGGTTATATTCATTTTTATCTTTCCAATTTTTGTCATATCTTGTATACCAATGATATCCATTTGCTTTTGCAAAACATGGAGAATTTTCATATATTTTATCTTTTTCTTCTTGGCTTAAATGTGCAATGTCTCCTAAAAATTGATCTGTAACTTTGAATTGAATATATGTACTTTCGGTTTCTCCTTTGTATAAGCCTGTTTCAAATTTCTTTCCTGAACCATCAATTTTATAAGTTGCTATATTACCATTTGAATTCCATTTTGCAATTTCACTTGCACGATCGTTATCATCTATATCGTCTTTGTTTAGTTCATATCTATAACTATCAAATGTTTCTGTGAGTGATGTTAACTGTAATGCTGTTTCTTTATATAAATCAGGTAAATTATGAGTAGTGTTATTTGTAACACTTATTCTATACACTACATAAACTTTAAATTTATCAGCATCTTGTCTACCTTCTACAAAATTATATTTTATATCAGATGGATATAATGCTTGTGTAAATCTTTTTGCCGATTGCTGGAATGCAACAGTAGATTGAGTTTTTTTAGTTCCATCTTCCATATCTATTGCAAATTCAGGTCCGCATTTTATATGTAAATGTATAATCGCCTCTTTTGATTTTTACATATTCTATTTGTTGTCCCACACTAAATGATGGTTCTATTTTTTTAATTAATCCAAGGTTTATATTTTCTATTGTATATGTGTCTGAATTATAATAACTTGTAAGTAATCTTTGATTTTGTGGTGCATTTTGATTATTCTTTAATGTATTCAAATTTATTTCAGAAATATTAGCTTGATAAGTATTAGCTTTTCCTGGATAATCTCCATTTGGATCTAATCCTGATAGGTTTCCATCATATAATTCACCCATATCATGTTCTCCACCAGTACTAATTATTTCTTTTGCTTGAGCTTTCGAATTTATTTCTAAATCATTTCCTGTAAAAGGTGTAGCTATAATATATTCTTTATTATCATAAACAAATTCCACATAACAATATGCAAGTTCCCAATATGTAAACTTTTCACCATTTGCTTTAGTTTTAAATTCATATTCTCCATTTTGATTTGTAGTTGTAGTTGCAATTAATTCATTTTTTCCATCTTTATTTGAATATAAATTTACAGTTATGTCTTTTTTTAATTCATCTTTTGATATAGGTTCATTTTGAATTGTCCAATCTTGTCCATCATATACATTATTATATCCATTTAGCTTTCTATCAGGATTATCAATCCAAACTTTACCTTTTATTCCACCAGAAACATATCTAATATTTGATGCTGTATATATTACATCATTATTCTGATCATCAATTTTTTGATTTCCTAAAAATACCCAATCATCATCATCTAAATCTGAAGATCCTTCATGTTCCTCATGATATCCTGGTTGTTCTTTTGGATTATATCCAAGTGGAGTTTTTGTTTCATATATATAATAATCTCCACTTAAAAGTCCATCTAGTTCAATTTTTCCAGTATCTCCAATTGTAAATGTAGTTGCATCATCATAAAAACTATATGTATAAATAATATTATCATTATCTGATTTTATCTCTTTAATCCAACCAGAATTTGTCTCTCCATCATCTAATGAGGTTGCATATATTTTTATTTCTGCACCTTTTAGTCTTAATATTTCATTTTGATTCAAATCTTGATTATAACTTCCATCTTTCTTTTCAATAGTAAGCTTATAACTATTTGGCTTTGTAGAATTGTTAGTAGCCTCAATTGTTATTTCTCTTTTTCCATTAGTATCAAATTCAGCGTACAATGGTGTTTGTGTTGATACTTTTTTTAACTTAAATTTCAAATTATCATATGTTAAATTGTTATAAATGTTAATACTAGCTCCTTCAGTATTATTTGCATTTCTTATATCTGTCACGGTTTTCTCAATATGTAATCCATAATTATTATTTGCTCTAGATGCAAAATTATAAACATTTGTGCCAATTTTTTTGATTTGCCACAATTGATAATTATTACCTTCATATTCTGTACTTATAACATTTCCTTTAATACTTATAGTATTATCTTCTATAGTTATTGGCCAATATACACTACCACTTTTTGCTAAAATTAAATAATATCCATGATCTACATACGATATTCTAAATTTAAATGTATCACTATCAATAATTTTTCCAAATTTGATATCCCATTCGTCACTATTATATGCAGTTCTTTTAAATCCAAATGAGTCATTAATAAATGAAGCTATTTGATAATGTCCATTTTCTACTACTTCTGATTTATAATTTTCAGAAGTAATATTATTATTAATATTTGGCATCAAAGACTTAGAACCTAAATAAGCATATTTCCCTGATAAAAAGGTTCCTTGGTATGAGCTTGGCTTTCCACCCATATAATGATCTTGCATTTCTAATTGATATTTATCACTAGGTGTACTTGTTTCATATATATAATACATTCCATATGGTACATTTTCTATTTCTATTTTTCCATCTTTATTTGTTTTGAACTCATCGGCATTATTTACGTTATCTGTAACTGTTCCATCACTCTTTAGCCATTTAAAAGAATTGAAAGTATATCTTTTTTCTTTAGTTTGTACTAATACTTTAATTCCTACATTTTCAATTGGCTCATTTGTTAATTTATCTTTTTTTTCAATAGTTATTTTTGTATTTTTTCTATTTCTTATAGTATAAGTTGCATGATTAGTTCCCAAATAATATACCTCTTTATTATTCATTGTGCCGTTTACCACTTATACTATAATAATTTTTTATTCTCAAATAATTACAATAGTTAACATTTGTGCCATCAGCAAATTTCCATGGTTTAAAATAATATTGAGTTCCATCTGCAAAACATACACCTGTAAAGTTTGCTTGAGATGACTGACTTCCTATTAATACACTTTCTATTCCATTTCCATTTTTATCTACCATTTTCCAGCTATTATTAGTTAATATGTTTGTATAATCAGAATTAGCTGAATATCCTGGCTGTCCTTTTAAAGAATATTCATTTGAACTTGTTGCCACTTCAAATATAAAATAATCTCCATATGGTAAATAATCTAGTGTAAATTCTCCTTGATATTTACTTTGTCCAGTATAACCTTGTCCTGTTTCAAAATAATATGCATCACTCCATGAATTTGCTGTTGTAATATT
>OCVV011342282.1_pt1 | contig 11782 bp, 13 predicted proteins | sample 1539721 | NCBI WGS metagenome assembly OCVV01 (sample SAMN02144230, study PRJEB22623) | gut metagenome | biome: sheep rumen | host: Ovis aries | place: New Zealand | reverse complement strand
TAATATGGACCATAATCTAGACCATAACCAACTACGAATTTCTTAGGAATGGTAGTTCCAACATAGTCAGCTTCAACTTTTTCAACTCTACCTTCTGGCTTATCTAGCATTACGCATGTTTTAACAGATGCAGCACCACGATTTAAGAATAGAGCTTTAACTTCTTTTAAAGTAAGACCTGTATCGATGATATCATCTACAATAAGAACATCTTTACCTTTAACATCAGTTGTTACGTCAGACTTGATAACTAAGTGACCAGTAGAAGATGTACCACCTTCATAACTAGATGCAACCATGTAATCAAGTTCTGTATATAAATTGATATTAATTACAAGTTCAGCCATAAATGGCATGCAACCTCTTAATAATCCAACTACAACCAATTTTTTGTCTTTGTAATCATTAGTGATTTTTTCACCTAGATTTTTACAAATTTCAAGAATTTGTTCTCTAGTAACAAGTACTTCTTTAATGTCATCATTCATCATATTTTATTTCTCCTCATAAATTAAATAGATATCTCCAGATTCTAAATCATCTTTAATTAAACTTGATCTAGCAACTCCTGGTATCCAAATAATATCATTTCCATTAATTACCATTGGGACTTCATCTCTTAATTCTTTCTTTATTTTTTTATCAATAAATAAATCTTTAACTTTCTTAGTCCCACCACTTAATTGTATTGAATCACCGTTCAATCTTGTTCTAATTCTTAATGGTAATTTGACCTTATTATAGCATAACTTAACATAATTTTGGCAAGTTAAAGGCTTATCTTTTGTAAAATAAATTTTGTGATTAAAGAATACCACGCAATCATTAATATTTAATGAGATATCTAGAATCGTTTTATTTGCTCTTATAGAAATTAGAGACACATCATATCTTTTTTTAAATACGAAATTATCACTAATAGAAATCTCACCTTGAGGCTTATTAGACATAATAAGATTGTCGATAGAATTGATTAAAGAATAAGACCTATTGATTTTATTTTTTTCAAGCATTAAACAAATGATATCTTTTCTTAAAGCGATATCTAATTGTTTATATTTTGTATTATCAATTTTATCATTCCACTCATTTAATAGAGAAATAGAATTGGATCTAATATAATCAAATGATTCAGCTAATATATTTGAAAAGTCACTAGCTTTATCTAGAATGCTTGGATTGATTTCCTTTAACAATGGTATAACTTCATTTCTAATCTTATTACGAAGTTGAATGTTTAAACTATTAGTATAATCTTCAAAAAATAGGAGATTATTTTCTTTTTGATAAGCTCTAATTTCTTCTTTTGAAACTCCAAGAAAAGGCCTTATTATTTGTAGTCCGTTTTTAAATAATTTATTATGGATTCCTGAATAACCATATAGGTTAGAACCTGTCATAAGCTTCAATAGAATAGTCTCTAAATTATCATCCTTGTGATGTGCCGTAATGAGCACATTAGTATTTTCTTTAATGGAGATTTCTTTAAAGAAATTATAACGTTCACGTCTTGCATAATCTTCGAAATTTTCATTTTGAGGTGTCAAATGCTTAATATAATATTTAAGATTCAAAGACTTGCATAGTTTAATAGTTTCTAGTTCTTCATTATCTGATTCAACTCTAACTTTGTGATTGACATGTGCAATTACAATTTCATATCCTAATTTATATAAAACGTCTAATAGGACACGAGAATCAACACCATAAGAAAAAGCGAGAATTACTTTTTTGTTATTTATTAAATTGTTTTTTTCTATATAGTTTTTAACTACTTTTAATAAATCACTCATTTTAGACTCCATTTTTCTAATTATATTATATATAATAATTATCTCACAAATATGTAATTTTAATGAAATATTTGATTTAATTATGCAAATATTATAAAATTAGTCCGTTAAGGTGATGAAAATGTTATATCTTGCAAGTAAAAGCCCAAGAAGAAAAGAATTATTAGAAAATCTTGGATATGAATTTAAAATTGAATCTATGTCTACTGATGAGACAATGGATAAGAATAAAACTGTCTATGAAAACGTCGTAGAAGTGTCTTATAGGAAGGCACTTGCTGTGTATAATCTTCATAAAGATGATGTGGTTATTGGTAGTGACACTATTGTAGTAAAAGATAATGTTATATACGGAAAACCTAAAGATAGTGAAGACGCATTTAAGACATTAAAGGTATTAAATGGTACAACTCATGAGGTTGTAAGTGGTGTTAATATTATCACAAAGAATAAAACTTATTCATTTTATGTTGTATCTCATGTAACATTTAAAAATAATACAGACCAAGAACTTAAAGATTACATTAAGACTGGTGAACCTATGGATAAGGCAGGAAGTTATGCTATTCAAGGTATTGGTAAGAAATTGATTGAATCATACGATGGTGAATTAAATAATATCATTGGACTTCCTACTAAAGAAGTTGATGATATTTTAAAAGAGGTTCTTAGATAATGGAATGGATGATTGGAAACGTTAAGATAAAGAATCAAGTTGTTTTATCTCCAATGGCCGGCGTTTGTAATGAAGTATTTAGAATAATATGTCATGAACAAAACGCAGGCTTAGTCGTTTGTGAAATGGTAAGTGACAAAGCACTCATGTTTAAGAACGAAAAGACTTTATCTATGACTAAGGTTGAAGATAAAGAACATCCAGTATCTTTACAAATATTTGGCTCTGATATTGAATCTATGGTTGGAGCGGCTAAATTTATTGATCAAAATTCTAACTGTGATATTATCGATATAAATATGGGATGCCCTGTACCTAAAGTCGTTAAAACAGGAGCAGGAAGTGCATTATTGCAAGATCCTAAAAAAGCTTATGAGATTGTTAAAGCGGTGGTAGATGCTGTTAAAAAGCCTGTAACTGTAAAGATTAGAATTGGTTTTGATAAAGAACATATAAATTGCGTTGAGATGGCTAAACTTATTGAAAAAGCTGGTGCTAAAGCTATTACTGTTCATGCTCGTACTCGTTCTGAATTCTACGAAGGTCATTCACATTGGGAATATATTAAACAAGTTGTTGATGCTGTATCAATTCCTGTTATAGGAAATGGAGACATTACAAATGCTCAAGAAGCTAAACAAATGCTAGATGAGACAGGATGTATGGCTGTTGCGATTGGTCGTGGATCTCTAGGAAATCCTTGGATTTTTAATGAAGTAACTAATTATTTAGAAAATGGTACTATTTTAGAAAAACCAACAAATTTAGATAAATATAATATGATTGTTCGTCAACATGAGATGCTAGAGAAATTAAAAGGTACTCATTTGGCTTTAGTTGAAATGCGTAGTCATATTGGTTGGTATTTACGTGGCATTCCTGGCGCTGGTCCTGTAAAAAATGAATGCAATATTTGTACAGATTTTTCAGATGTATTAAAAATATTAAGACGATTTTTATTAAACGAAGAGTGATCTTCGTTTTTTAATTATTAATATAAAAAGAAAAAACCGCCAAAGGACGGTTTTCAAATAAAAGTACAAAAAACAAATAGAGTTTTTTGTAGCATAGTCCTTGAATTACGGTTCAAGGGTAGAAACATCAGGACCGATTTCCTGATATATATGATACATCGAACTACGATTTAAGATTATAATTAAAAAGGTATGGTATGTCAACACATTTTTTAAGAAAACGTTTTTATTTTTAAAATAATTAAAAAATGCCTTAATAAAAGGAAAAACCACTAAAGTGAAATCCTTTAGTAGTTCAATTTAGCTAACTATATTATCTGGTTCATCCTTATATAGAGATAATAGACGAGATATATGTTTAGGAGCGTTTATTTTATATAAAACATATTCAGGCATATATGTTTTAGAAATAACATTGGTGTATGTTTCAATTTGATTAATTATTTTAGGATCACTATATGGAACTTTTAAATCCATTAATTCGTAATCTTTTGTAATAAACTTGAATATGTATTCTAGAAGACGTTCTTGATATTTCTCATCTTTATTACTATAAAGCATCGTATCGAATTTAGGAATTTGAACATTTTTGTTGTATTCACTAAGTTTATCAACTTTGTTTAGTAATAAAAGGACATTTGGGTTGTTAGAGCCGATGTAGTCAAGTGTTCTGATAGTTGTCATAAATTCGTCATCAACAGTTTTACTTGAGGCGTCTAATACAATGATGATTAAATCAGCATTTTTCACTTCCAATAATGTTGTTAAAAATGAATTGATTAACTCGGCAGGTATTTTGTTGATAAAGCCAATTGTATCAGACAATAAGAATGATACATTTTTATAAGTTAATTTTCTTACAGAAGTAGATAATGTTTTAAACAACTTATTTTCAGCTTCAACACTCTTTTCTTTTAGGTTATTTTTATATTCATATTTATTTAGATAACTTAAAAGAGAATTCATAGTGCTTGATTTACCAGCGTTTGTATAACCTACAAGTGCGACTGTTAAAATATCTTGATCACTACGTTTATTTACCTCATTAATTTTTCTTCTTTTAATTTCGTCAATTTTATTTTTAACTTGTAAAATTTTTGAAGCTAATTGACGTTTATCAAGTTCAAGTTGAGTTTCACCACTTCCTTTAGAACCAATTCCACCACCTTGTCTATCAAATCCTTCATGGAACGTTTTAAGACGAGGATATAAGTAGTTTAGGTTGGCTAATTCAACCTCAAGCTTAGCTAGTGGAGTAGAAGCGTGTAAACGGAATATTTCAAGAATTACATAAGCTCTATCTAACACTGAACAAGGAATAGCTTCGTCAAGGTTATAGATTTGAGCAGGGCTTAATTCATCATCGAAGACAACATAGTCTGCATCAAACTCTTTTACATATACTAATATTTCTTCAAGCTTACCTTGTCCTACATATGTTTTATTGTTAAATCTATCGGCTTTTTGATATATTCTATAGACTTCCTTGATTCCAATTGTTTCTAATAGGTTATTTAATTCATTTAATGAATTAGTAGCTTCATCTTCAGATTTAGCTACTCCAACTATAATTGCTTTTTTCATAACATCACCACAATTCAATTTATTATACAAGAAATTAAAAAAAATAAAAACGTTAAACTAAATGTAGTTCCTAATTTCTTTAAATATAGTAAATTATTTGTTATAATAGTTTTAAAGTAGGTGATTGTATGATTTTTACAATTCAAGATTTTTTTAATCAATATTGGACATGGTTTTTAGATGCATATTTAATTCTATTTGTAGTGGCATTAGTTATCTCTGTTGCCTTCAAAAATAGAAATATGTTTGTATCTATGATTATATATGCAATTATTGTTGGTTTATATTTCCTTGCACTTAATTTTAAGCTTGAAGCTTCTCTTAAGGTATATAAATATCTAATCATGGCTTTCCCAATTATAACATTCATTTATTATGCACCAGATATTAGAAAAGAATATGATTCTTTGCACAATAAGAATAAAAAGATTACATTATTATCAAGTTCTATTAAAACCAAGAATGAAGTTACAGATGCCTGCATGTATCTATCTAAGAAAAAAATTGGTGCCCTAATCACAATTGAAAAGCACAATTCATTAGATCAATATGCTTCAAAAGCTATCATTCTTGATAGTGAAGTATCTAAAGAATTGCTTATCAATATTTTTACACCATATACACCTCTACATGACGGAGCTGTAATTATTCGTGGAAATAGAATTCGTTGTGCTGGTGCTTATTATAATTTAACCGATAATCAAGATGATCTAGATAAGACTACAGGATCTCGTCATAGAGCCGCTCTTGGTATATCTGAAGTTACAGATTCATTAACTATTTGTGTGTCTGAGGAAACAGGAGATATCTCTCTTGCAACTGAAGGTTTGATGATTGAAGCTAACGATAAGAATAAGCTTCTAGAATATCTAGATTTGTTCTTACAATAGAGGTTAATTATGAAAATACTTGGTTATATTTTTGGATTTTTAATCAATCCGTTTTCTATTATTTTAAATATTGATATTAAGAATAAGGAAAAATCGAAATATAAATGGCTCCAAATCGTTATTTGGCTATTATTATCAATAATAATTAGTGCTGTTGTGGTTTACCTTGTTCGTAAATGCTTGAGGTAGTGTATGTTTGATTTAGTTTTACCAATCTCTTTACTAATTCTTAGCGCAATCACAATTTTGTGTATTGTAAGAGAAAGTATGGAGAAAGAAAAATTACAAAAAATTCGCTTTGTATTAATTGGATTAGTTACATTTAGTTTAATCCTTGTAATGTGGTTTAGAGATTCTATTGAAGCTAGTAACCAAAATGCGTTAAAAATTATATATCCTATCTACGTTGTTGTAATTGGTCTTTTGATGTTTAATAGCATTTATTTATCTATTAAAGAAAAGAAGATAAGAGACCAATATTTTAAGTGTGTTGAGGAACAAAGTTATTTTGCATATTTAACAACAAAAAATAGGATTCGTTCTATTTCAAAGTCATTTGCTATCTTTTTGAACGCTAAGCCTGAAAAACTTAAAAATTTACGCTTTAGTGAAGCTTTAGCTCAAAGATATACTAATTTGTTGATAAATGATAATGAATATAATGAATCAAATATTGAATCAATATTTTCAAATATTAAAAACAGTGAACATGATTTAAAGATTGAAATTAAATGTTTAGATGTTAAAGGTCGTGATGTTACATTATCATTAATTGATAGACCTATTAGACAAAATAATCATTTTATAGGTCATATTTTATTTGGTAAATCTAGTCAAATGGAAGAAATTAATAGAACTGAAGAAGAATTATCTAGTAAGAGTGAGAAGCTTGAAATGAATAGACTTCGTTTTATGGCTTTACTTGAAAATGGTCATGATAATGTGTTCTTCTATAATATCGCATCTAATTCTTTATGGGCAAATGACGCTTTAGTTAAATCATTAGGATTTAGTGGTAATTCTATTAGCTATGAAGAATATAAGAAGCGTATTGCTCCTGACGACTTATCATATTATGAAAATGTCATTAATGATTTGTCTATTAAGAATCCTAATTATGATATTAAATATCGTTTTAGAGATAAATATGATTATGTGTATATTCATGAGGTTGGTAAAAAGATTTACGGTCCTGAAACTGAAATCATTTCAGTTATTGAGAAAGAAACTAATCGTTTTGAACGTACAGGTAATTCAACACTTGATAATATAGGTGATTTAACTGGCTTATATGACACTTTAAATCGTTTATCAAATCAAGCTATTGAACTTGTAGTTGTTGTACTTGAGAATATTAAAGATATCAATGAACAATTCGATAGAGCTACTGGTAGCTTAGCAATGAATGATTATATTGCAGCATTCAATAAAGAATTCTGTAATGATAATTTGATGTTTAGAACTGATGGTAGAGAATTTGCGTTTGTACTTACAGATTTTAAAAAGATGGAAATCTTAAAGCGTGCTCTTGAAGCAGGTAAGGTTACTAGAGCTAATTGTACATATGGAGAAAATAGAATATTAGTTAAATCAACTATTGGTATTGTCTCTAACACTACTTGTAAGGATCCTAAGCAATTATTACGTTTCGCTCGTAATGCTGTTCGTTTAGCAGAAAATCCTGATTATCAAAAGGATTATTCTTATTATGAATAAAAAAGAATTGAGAAGTTTTGCGCTTTCTTTGCGCAAAACTTTAACTCTTAATAAGGACGATTTAGAAAACAAAGTTTTAGAATGCATCAAAGATTATAAGAATGTGGCAATTTACTATCCTATGAAATATGAGATTGACTTGTTATTCTTAAGAAAACAAAATATTAATTTACTCTTTCCTAAAGTGGAAGGAGATAATTTGATATTTTATAAAGGAGCAACTAAATTTGTTAAATCCAAATTTGGGGTATTTGAACCTTCTGATGGCGTAGCTATTGATAGTCACTTAATTGATTTGATGTTTGTGCCTTGTCTTGTGATTAATAAAGATAAATACCGTATAGGCTATGGTAGGGGATATTATGATAGATATATGAAAGGACACGAATATAAAACAGTAGGTATTTGTTATAGCGAGTTGTATAAAGATTTTAACGAAGATATATTTGATGAAAGGCTAGATGAGATAATCGTATGCAAACCGTAATCCTATTAATGGCAGGATCTGGCACTAGACTTGGTCTTGATATTAATAAAATGATGTATAAAGTTAATAATAAAAGATTGTATCAATATCCTTTAGAAAAGTTCTTATCTTTGGGTCTTGATGTTATACTTGTAACAAATGAGACTGACTATAAAACCGTTTTAGAAGAAACTAAAGGAATTAAGAATCTTATTGTAGTAAAAGGTGGTAAGACTAGAAATGAGTCTGTTAAGAATGCTTTAGTTCATGTTAAAACTAAAAGAGTTATGATTCATGATGCAGCTAGAGTCTTAGTTAGTGAACAAATCATTAAAGATTGTTTGAATAATAATAGCGATCTTTATTATGTTTGTATTCCTTTAAAAGATACAATCAGAACAAGTAATAATAAAACTTTAAATAGATCTGAACTATTATCAGTTCAAACACCTCAAGGTGGTTTAACTGAATTGTTTTTAAAATATAATGATTTATCAACGACAGATGATATTTCAAGCTTTGAAAATTTAGATTATAAAATTGATAAAATTAATGGCTCTGATTATAATTTCAAGCTTACAACTAAGTTTGATTTAGAGATACTTAAAAATATAATATTAGGAGGACAATATGATTCGTATAGGTAATGCTTATGATACTCATCGTCTAGTTGAGGGTAGACCTTTAATACTTGGTGGGGTTAAAGTTGATTATAAGCTTGGTCTTTTAGGACATTCTGATGCTGATGTAGTATTACATGCTATTGCTAACGCCTTTTTAGGTAGTTTGGCTTTAGGAGATTTAGGAACATTTTTCCCTGATACTGCAAGTAGCACTCTTGATATGGACAGTAAGGTTATTTTAAAGGAATGCTATAAGATGGTAACTGATAGGGGCTATAAGCTTGTTAATATGGATGTAATGATCTTTTCGGAAGAAGTTAAGATTAATCCAATTAGAGAAAAAATTAGAGAAAATGTGGCTAAAATTTTAAATTGTGATATTTCACAAATTTCAATAAAAGCTACAAGAGGAGAAAAATTAGGTTATATAGGAAGAAACGAAGGTATATCTTGCGAGTCAACACTTTTGATTACAAATGACTAATGTGATATACTTAAAAAGGTGAGACTATGGTAGTTAAAACAACAAAAGGTTATTATGAGATTTTAAAAAATGTACGTGACGCATTCGATATTGATACATTTGAAGCGTATTACATTGAAGAAATATTTGATAAGTATGATTATATTGTAATTGATTATGCTGATCAAAAGCCAAGAATCAAAGGCTTTGATTCTAAAGAATCTAAAGTTAATTTTCACTACATAATGGATTATGTGGTTGAATCATGCAACTATCTAGCTCCTTATGCGATTTTAAGAAGAGTTGATGAAGCATTCTTTAATTTACATAAAGATGATCCTTCAACTGAAGAAATCACAAAACCACTTGGTTATATTGATTCTATTGAGAAAGAGAATTATGATAAAGATAATTTAGTATTAGCTCAAAGCATGTCTTGTGAAGCTGATGTTAAATTTGATAGTTCTCGTTATAGTAATGTTCAGCTATTTGAATTACCTGACGATATCAAAGCTGATATTGAGAAGGAAAGAGCACAAGAAGCTAGAACGAAGAACAGCAAAAAGAATAGAAATAGAAATAATAATCAAAACAAAGGACAGGAAAAGATTTTTACACACATTAACAGTAATAGAAAATAGGTGACAAACTATGGAAAATGAAGATGCAGTATACGCAATTCAAGAAGTCTTAGACAAGATGCGTCCATATATGAATGCTGAAGGCGGAGACATTGAGTTTGTAGAATTTAAGAATGGCATTGTATATATAAAAATCAAAGGTGCATGTGCGGATTGTGGTATGATTGATTTAGATATTTCAGAAGGTATTGAAGCTATGTTGATAGATTCAGTTCCTGGAGTTATCGGAGTTGAGCAGGTAAAATAATATGGTATATGAAGTTGATTGGGCTACTACAAATAGATCCCTTTGTATCATCATTTGTTCGGTAATTGCATTATTTGCAGCCCAAGGATTTAAAGTTTTTGTACACTCAATTAAAGAAAAGCGCTTTGCGGTAAGATATTTCTTTACTACAGGAGGAATGCCATCAAGTCATAGTGCTACTATGGTAGCGATGGTTACTAGCCTTGGTATTCTTGAAATTAATTCAGGAATTGGTATTGGTTATGACTTTGGTATAGCGTTAGCATTCTCGTTAGTTGTAATTTATGATGCGATGGGCGTCAGATATGAAGCAGGTAAACATGCTAATATCTTAAACAAAATTATGGAGAATGAACCTAAAGATGTTCAAGAGAAGATGGGTTTTGACAAATCATTAAAAGTATTACTTGGACATAAGCCTAAAGAAGTATTTTGGGGAATCATTTTAGGTATGTTTGTAGCTATTGTTGGTTCGTTAATCTTTTTATCATTGGGAATTTAATTGTTATTTTAGGAGTTTATATGAAAAATTTTAATATTAGTTTTGAAAATGTTAAGCCTTTTTTAACTGAAGATGAATTAAATAATTCTGTAAAAAATGTTTTAGCTAATTATGATCAATTAGTTAATCAAAGTGGAGAAGGTAATGATTTTTTAGGTTGGTTAAATCTACCTATAGATTATGATAAAGAAGAATTTGACCGTATTTTAAAAGCGAGTGAAAAGATTCGTTCTAATTCAGATGTTTTACTTGCGATTGGTATTGGTGGTTCTTATCTTGGTGCTAAGTGCTGCTGTGAAATGTTTAAAAAATATTTCAACCAAGATGGTCTTGAAGTTATCTTTGTTGGTAATCAAATTTCTTCAACATATTTAAGCCAATTACTTGCATATATTAAAGATAAAGATTATTCAATCAATGTAATATCAAAGTCAGGAACTACTACTGAACCTGCTATCGCATTTAGAGTATTACAACAAGCTTTAATTGCTAAATATGGTAAAGAAGAAGCACGTAATAGAATTTTTGCAACAACTGATAAAGCACGTGGTGCATTAAAGACTTTAGCTGATGCTGAAGGATATGAAACATTTGTTGTTCCTGACAATGTTGGTGGACGTTTCTCAGTATTAACTGCAGTAGGTCTATTACCTATTGCTTGCCAAGGTATTGATATCAAAGCAATGATGGAAGGTGCTCGTGCTTCAAGAAAAGATTTTATGCAAAAGAATGAAGCTAATTTAGCTGTAAAGTATGCAGCTGTTCGTAACGCTTTATATAATAAAGGTTATGATGTTGAACTTTTAGTTAATTATGAACCTCGTCTAAATTATTTTAGTGAATGGTGGAAGCAACTTTATGGTGAATCTGAAGGTAAGAACCACAAAGGTATTTATCCTTCAAGTGTTTCTTTCTCAACTGATTTACATTCATTAGGTCAAATGATTCAAGATGGTAAGAGACATTTCTTTGAAACAGTTATTAACATTTTGACTCCTGAAATTGATTTAGATATTCCTCATGATGATGCAAATCTAGATGGTCTAAATTATTTAGATGGTAAAACAATGGATTATGTAAATAAGAAAGCGATGGAAGGTACTGCAATTGCTCACACAACAGGTGGTACTCCTAATATGAGAATTGATTTAAGTGAAATTAGTGAATTTAATTTCGGTTATATGGTTTATTTCTTTGAATTCTCATG
>OCVV011318554.1_pt1 | contig 11787 bp, 6 predicted proteins | sample 1539721 | NCBI WGS metagenome assembly OCVV01 (sample SAMN02144230, study PRJEB22623) | gut metagenome | biome: sheep rumen | host: Ovis aries | place: New Zealand | reverse complement strand
CCACTTAAATAATGGAGTACATGCAAGTACAACATATATAAGAAGGAAGATGTTGGATTTAATAGAGCTTATAAGCTGTATATCATAGAGTTTAACTTTTGAAGCATTTCCAGATGTAAATGCGAAAAGGCCGCTAATAGCAGTTTTTAACATAGTAAAACTATCAAATCTAAATAACACCCATCCAAATGTTACAGCTATCAAAGCATAGATATTTCCAATAACAGGAATCTTTTTTCCTCTGAATATGTATTTTTCTATAATAAGGAAAACAAAATAGTAAAGTCCCCATAAGGCAAAATTGGCGCTGGCTCCATGCCAAAGACCAGTAAGTACCCATACAATAAGTAAATTGATTATGTGTTTACAAACCTTAACCCTGCTTCCTCCAAGAGGAATATATACATAGTCTCTAAAAAATGTACTAAGAGATATATGCCATCTTCTCCAGAATTCCTGAACTGAAGAGGCGATATAAGGATAGTTAAAGTTTTCCATATAGTGGAATCCACAGATTCTTCCAAGTCCTATAGCCATATCTGAATAAGCTGAAAAATCAAGATAAATCCATATGGTGTAACATATTGCTCCAAACCAAAGGCCAAGACAAGTCTGCCCTTTAAGGGTATCCATACTTGTTGGTAGGAAGGTATCGGCAAGCTTAGCTACTGAATTAGCTAATACAGCCTTCTTTGCAAGACCTATGGAAAACCTTTTGATACCTATAAATACATCATTTTGATTTGGGTTTCTATCTTCTATCTCATTAGCAACTGTTTCATATCTGACAATCGGACCTGCTATACACTGGTGGAAAAGCCCAGCATAAAGTAGAACCCTGCTGTATGACTTATTAGCTTCAACCTTTTTGTTATAAACATCTGCAACGTAAGAAATAAGCTGGAATGTGTAGAAAGAAATACCTACAGGAAGAGTAATTCTAATAACAGGCAGCTTACTTATATTCATAAGTCCAAGGCCGGCATTTAAGCAATCTGATAACCATGATAGATATTTAAAGAAAACAAGAACAGTAAGAAGAATAGCTATAGCCATAGTAAGGTATAGCTTTGCATGTGATTTTTCTGATTTATACTTTTCTTTAAGGAATTTTTTCTTGGCAGTACGCCTTATAACCCTGGCATCATATTCTTTCTGAATTAATAAGGCAAAATAATATGCTACAAAAGAATCTCCTGCAAGTAAAAATAAATACAGCGGACCTGACCAACTGTAAAAAATCAGGGAGAAAAAGAGCAATACAGCATTTTTATATTCTTTTGGTGCCAGATAATATATTAAAAACTGTATAGGCAAAAATGCATATACAAATATAAGACTTGAAAAAACCATAGTATCAATAATCTAACATATTTTATATATAGGGTAACTAGGTAATAGTAACAAAATATAAGGTTTGCCCAGGTTTATAGTCTTAAATATTCATAAAAAATAAGGAATAGAACAGATAATTAACCAAAATTTTGCATTTGTGTTATAATTTCAAAGTATCTTTAATACAAATGAAATGGGAAACAGAAGGATTGGGTACCAACATGGAAAACATAATCGAATGTCCAAATTGTAAAAAAGAATTAGACAAACAGAAAGTTGTTAAGAAGAAGTATATCTGCTATGAATGCGGATACAACTTCAGAGTACGTGCAAAACATAGAATTAGTATGGTTGCAGATAAAGATACTTTTGAGCCATGGTTCGAAGATCTTGTAGAAAGCAATCCACTTAACTTTGAAGGATATGAAGAAAAACTTGCTGCAGCAAGAGAAAAAACTGGTCTTACTGAGGCTGTTACAGTTGGTAAATGCAAGATTTTCGGTGAAGAGGCAGTTATAGGTATATGCGATGCCAGATTTATGATGGCTTCTATGGGTCATGTAGTTGGTGAGCGTATTACTTCAGCTATAGAAAGAGCTACAAAGGAAAAGTTACCTGTGTTTATGTTCTGTGCATCAGGTGGTGCAAGAATGCAGGAGGGTATCATCTCTCTTATGCAGATGGCTAAAACAGCAGCTGCAATAAGAAAACATGGTGAAGCAGGTCTCTTCTATTCAACTATTCTTACTGATCCAACAACCGGTGGTGTTACAGCATCATTCGCTATGCTTGGTGATGTAATTATGGCTGAACCTGGAGCTCTTATTGGATTTGCAGGACCTAGAGTTATTAAGCAGACAATTGGCCAGGAACTTCCAGAAGGATTCCAGAGAGCTGAGTTCCTTCTTGAGCATGGATTTGTAGATGGTATTGTTGAGAGAAAAGATCTTCGTAAGATTATGTATTACCTCATCTATACTAACAAGCAGAAGGGTGACAAGTTCAAACTTCATATTCAGTCAGAAGATGAGAAGAAGTTCCTCCTTAGTGAGATTCTTAAAGAACAGGAATGGAAGAGCAAACCACTTACAGCTTGGGAAAAGGTAAGAGCTGTAAGACAGGCTCAGCGTCCATCAGCTAAGGACTATATGGATACAATATTTGATTACTTCGTTGAAGCACATGGTGATAGATTATACAGCGATGACCAGGCACTTATCGGTGGATTTGCATTACTTGAAGGTCAGCCTGTAACAGTTATTGCAGACTTAAAGGGAAGTACATTCGCAGAGTGTAAGAGAAGAAACTTTGGTATGCCTCTTCCAGAAGGATATCGTAAGGCTGTACGTCTTATGAAACAGGCAGAAAAATTTGGTAGACCAATTATCAGCTTTGTTAATACAGCCGGTGCTTTCTGTGGTATCGAAGCTGAAGAAAGAGGCGAAGGAGAAGCTATTGCAAGATCCCTTCTTGAGATGAGTGGTGTTAAAGTTCCAGTTCTCGTAATCGTTATCGGTGAAGGTGGATCTGGTGGAGCCCTTGCTACAGCAGTTGGTAACGAAGTATGGATGCTTGAGAATGCTACATATTCAATTCTTTCACCAGAAGGATTTGCATCTATTCTTTGGAAGGATGCAGAGAAGGCACCTAAGGCCAGCGAAGTTATGAATATTACAGCTCAGGATCTTAAGAGACTTGGAGTTGTTGAAGAGATTATTCCAGAGTACGGCGGAGCTTCAAGCAAGACTGCTTCTGCAATCGGTGGATACATGAGAGACGAAATCGTTAAGTTCCTTAAGAAATACGACGGAAAAGAATGGGATGAAATCGTAGATATGAGATACGATAGATTCAGAAAATACTAAAAAATAAATTAATAGATGAGATGTCAGAAGAAAATCTTCTGGCATCTTTTTAAAAGGTTGGAATTATTTGCATGAAACTCGATTTACTCTTTATAGCAAATAGCGCCTTACTAGGTCTTGGACTGGCTATGGATGCATTTTCAGTGTCTCTTGCCAATGGTCTTAATGAACCTAAAATGAAAAGAACCAGGATGGTATTTATAGCAATGGTATATGCCATCTTCCAGGCTATCATGCCTTTAACAGGCTGGGTTTGTGTTCATTCAGTGGTTTGCTATTTTAAGTCATTTGAAAAATATATTCCATGGATAGCATTAATCCTTCTCCTATTTATAGGAGGAAAGATGCTTATTGAAGGAATAAAAGGTGATGATGAAAAATCTGAGACTAAAAATCTCTCTTTATTCGTTCTTCTTCTACAAGGCCTTGCAACTTCTATAGATGCCTTATCTGTAGGATTTACCATAGCAGAATATGGATTTATTATGGCTCTTATATGTGCTATTATTATAGCAACAGTAACGTTCGTTACCTGTTTTGCAGGCTTAGGAATTGGGAAGAAATTCGGAACTAAGCTTGCCGGCAAGGCGACGATATTAGGGGGCTTGATTCTGATATTTATCGGGATTGAGATATTTATTGAGGGAGTCTTTTAATGCCAAAGGCTAAGTGCCGCGAATGTGGTAAAACATTTGAATATACATGGGGAGCCGTTAATTGCCCGGAATGTGAAGTTAGAATCAGAAGAGTATTTAAAGATGTTAAGAACTATCTTTGGGACAATCCTGGTGCTACGGAAGCAGTTGTTTGCGAGAAATTCGGTATAAGCAGACATGTCATCAATGACTGGCTCCGAAATGATAAGATTCAGCTATCTGAGAACTCTGATATAGTTCTCAGGTGTGAAAAGTGCGGGGCTGAGATTCTATCTGGACATTATTGTAGTAAATGTCAAAAAGAAGCTGACGGTACTGCTGTTCACGGAACCTTTATGATCAAAGAAGAAAAGGCTGAGATGAGATATCTTGATAGAAAGAAGTAATATATTTAAGGGGGAAATAATATGAAAAAATTATTTAATAACCTATTGTCAGTGGTACTTATATTTGCTACTTTGTTTTCTTTTTCATTAGACGTAGGTGCTACAGAAGATAAAAGATATTATGTTAAAAATATTGATGAACAAAGAGCAGTTAATTTAACAGCATCACAGTTAGTTGAATGGGCAAATAAAAAAGGATACAGCATAACTGGTCAGGTTATGACAGATAGCTACGGACAATATTTTGCTGTATATTATGTTCTTCATACTGACACTAAGACAAAAACTCTTAAGGGATTAACAAGTGCCGGTAAGAAGGCTATTGATATTTATACTGATGGAATTGTTGATGCTTCTGTAGAATTTCTTTTTGATGATACTGATGATACCTACACAGATTACGTAGATGATAAAGCAACAGAAAGCCTGCTTGAAGATGATAGTCTCTTAAGCGTTGCAGATACATTTTACAATGCGTATATGAATTGTGATCCTCAGATTATCAGTGCATATGTATATTATGATTTGGATGCACCTGCAAACTATGGAGTAGTATTCAAGCCTGCGTATGCAAGAGCATATTCTGTTTCAAAGGGCTGGAATGATTTCTGCTACGGAACAACTGATGGTTTTTCAAAAAAGAAAGAGAAGAAAAATAAGAAGTTTGGATACTATTATATGCAGAACAAGGTCTCTATAAGTGGAGATGATTATTGGGAAATAATAGTTCTTCCTTATGATGCATATTAAAATCTGTACAAGTAAAAGACGTTTTACTTGACAAGTATTAAATCAGACTAATATAATGATAATCGGTTTTGATATCACAAAACCATACAACATAACACAAAAGCTGTGACGAAGACAGTAAGCCGGCTGTGAAATTATGAGCTAGCAGGGGATGGTGAGAGCCCTGTAAAAGTAAGAACCGGTGGAAAATCACTTCTGAGCTGCAAGGCTGAAGATAGTAAGCTACGCCGTGGGTGCCGACGTTATAGGCAGACCTCTGAAACCGTGATGCGGGGAGCAGGATACACATAGGTGGTTAAAAAGTAAGCACAGGCTTATCCTATTGTGGGGTAAGCCTTTTTGTGTGATAAGGCTATCAAGCAAGTTCCACGCGAAGCGTGTGTAATTATAATAGGCAAAGCAGATTAACTGCTTGCAGGAAAGATGTTTTGCCTATTATAATTGCAGCTTGCTTGCAAGCGAACTTATTTGATAGTCAACGCGACATGGAGCACGTAAGTGCGGAATATGCGCTACGTAAACTCACATAATGGAAGGAGAATATCATGTACAACAAAGTTTCCACAGACATGAACTTCGTAGAACGTGAAAAAGAAGTTGAGAAGTTCTGGAAAGACAATGACATCTTTAAGAAATCAATTAAAGAGCGTGAAGGTTGCCCAACATATATGTTTTATGATGGACCTCCAACAGCTAACGGTAAGCCACATATAGGCCACGTACTTACACGTGTTATCAAGGATATGATTCCAAGATACCGTACTATGAAGGGCTATATGGTTCCTAGAAAGGCTGGATGGGATACACACGGTCTTCCTGTAGAAATCGAAGTTGAAAAGATGCTTGGTCTTGATGGTAAGGAACAGATTGAAGCTTACGGTCTTGAACCATTCATAGAGAAGTGTAAAGAATCAGTATGGAAATACAAGGGTATGTGGGAAGATTTCTCAGGTACTGTAGGTTTCTGGGCTGATATGGATAATCCTTATGTTACATATAACGATGACTTCATCGAGTCAGAGTGGTGGGCACTTAAGGAAATCTGGAACAAGCAGTTATTATACAAGGGCTTTAAGATTGTACCTTACTGTCCTCGTTGTGGAACACCTCTTTCAAGCCAGGAAGTTGCACAGGGCTATAAGACAATCAAGGATAGAACTGCTGTAGTAAGATTCAAGGTTAAGGGTGAAGATGCATATTTCCTTGCATGGACAACAACACCTTGGACACTTCCATCTAACATCGCTCTTTGCGTAAACCCTGAGGATGAATATGCCAAGGTTAAGGCATGTGATGGATATACATATTATATGGCTGTTGCCCTTCTTGATAAGGTTATTGGCGGACTTCTTGATGAGAAGGACGGACAGGGCAATGCTAAGTACCAGCCACTTGCTAATGGTAAGGCTTATGAAGTACTTGAGACATATAAGGGTAAAGACCTTGAATATAAGGAATATGAACCACTTTATCAGTGTGCAGCAGATGAGGTAGAGAAGCAGCATAAGAAGGGCTTCTTTGTATACTGCGACGAATACGTAACTATGACAGATGGTACAGGTATCGTACATATCGCTCCTGCATTTGGTGAGGACGATGCCAAGGTTGGTAGAAAGTACGATGCAGCATTTGTACAGATGGTTGATGGCCAGGGTAAGATGAAGCCAGAAACAGGTAAGTTTGCTGGTATGCGTGCTAAGCCAACAGATAAGGAAGTTGAAGCAGGCGCTGTTTCATGTGACCCAGAAGTACTTAAAGACTTAATCGAGAGAAATCTCTTATTTGCTGCTCCAAAGGTAGAACATGACTATCCACACTGCTGGAGATGTGATACTCCACTTATCTACTATGCACGTGAGTCATGGTACATCAAGATGACAGCTGTTCAGCAGCAGATGATTGATAATAACAACAAGATTAACTGGATTCCAGAGTCTATCGGTAAGGGTAGATTTGGTGACTGGCTTGAGAACCTTCAGGATTGGGCTATCTCACGTAACAGATATTGGGGTACTCCTCTTAATATCTGGGAATGTGAATGTGGTTACCAGCACAGCGTAGGTTCACGTCAGGAACTTGCTGATCTTTCAGGAAATCCTGATGATGCTAAGGTTGAGCTTCACCGTCCATATATCGATGCTGTAACTTTCCCATGTCCTAAGTGTGGAAAGACTATGCACAGAGTACCAGAAGTTATTGACTGCTGGTTCGACTCAGGTGCTATGCCATTTGCTCAGCATCATTATCCATTTGAGAATAAGGAATTATTCGAGAAGCAGTATCCAGCTCAGTTCATTTCTGAAGCTGTAGACCAGACAAGAGGTTGGTTCTACTCACTTCTTGCTGAGAGTACACTTCTCTTCAACTCACCTTGCTATCAGAACGTTATCGTTCTTGGACACGTTCAGGATAAGAATGGTCAGAAGATGAGTAAGTCAAAGGGCAATGCAGTAGACCCATTCGACGCACTTAAGAAGTTTGGCGCAGATGCTATCAGATGGTACTTCTACATCAACTCAGCTCCATGGCTTCCTAACAGATTCCATGAAGATGCAGTTATCGAAGGCCAGAGAAACTTCATGGGTACACTTTGGAATACATACGCATTCTTCGTACTTTACGCTAATATTGATAACTTCGATGCAAGCAAGTACACACTTGATTATGATAAGCTTCCAGTTATGGATAAGTGGCTTCTTTCAAAACTTAACTCAGTTGTTGGAGAGGTTGATAATGATCTTGAAAACTACAAGATTCCAGAAGCAGCAAGAGCTCTTCAGGACTTTGTAGATGAGATGAGTAACTGGTACGTAAGACGTGGTAGAGAAAGATTCTGGGCAAAGGGTATGGAGCAGGATAAGATCAATGCTTACATGACACTTTACACAGCACTTGTTACTATAGCTAAGGCTTCAGCTCCTATGATTCCATTCATGGCAGAAGAGATATACCAGAACCTCGTACGTAGCGTTGATCCATCAGCCAAGGAATCTATCCACCTCTGCGACTTCCCTGTAGTGGATGAGAAGATGGTAGATAAGCAGCTTGAGGCTGATATGGAAGCAGTACTTAAAGTAGTTGTTCTTGGACGTGCAGCTAGAAATGCTTCTAATATCAAGAACCGTCAGCCAATCGGAACTATGTATGTTAAGGCAGATAACAAGCTTAGCCAGTTCTACACAGAGATTATCGAGGATGAGCTTAACGTTAAGGAAGTTAAGTATGCTGATGATGTTCGTGAATTTACATCATATACATTCAAACCACAGCTTAAGACAGTAGGTCCTAAGTATGGTAAATGCCTTGGCGGTATCCAGAAGTATCTTGCATCAGTTGATGGCAATGCAGCTATGGATGACCTCAATGCTAACGGTTCTATTAAGTTCGATGTAGATGGAACTGAAGTAGAACTTACAAAGGATGATCTTCTTATAACTATGGCTCAGAAGGAAGGCTTCGCATCTGAAGCAGATGGCGGCGTAACAGTAGTTATGGATACTAACCTTTCTGAAGAACTTGTAGAAGAAGGTTTTGCAGCAGAAGTTATCTCTAAGATTCAGACTATGCGTAAGGATTCCGGCTTCGAAGTTATGGATCATATCGCAGTTGGTATTACTGGTAACGATAAGATTGCAGCTATTGTTAAGAAGAATGCTGAGAGCATCTCTACTAAGGTACTTGCAGATTCTATCGATGATGCAACATACGAGATTGCAAAAGAGTGGAATGTTAACGGTGAGAAGGTAACAATCTCAGTTAAGAAGAACTAAGCAGAATCTATTGCAAATAAGTTCATAAAGTAAACTAATATTAAGCTGGTAGTCTTTATAGCTACCAGCTTTTTACGATTATGAAACAAGCACTACTCTTAGTGATATTTAATCTTCCCTTATAGACTACTATCTTGTTATAATCAAAAAGTAAGGCTGTTAATAAACGTTAAAGACTAGACTATATGAGAATAAAATATCCCTTATCATTTTACAGAATTGTACAGATGTTACTTATAGTAACTCTAGTCATAGCATTTACTGGATATAAAACTAAATTAGAACAGACTAAAATAGGTAAGGTATCTATTTCTGGTGGAGTAAAGAGTGTATATGTAACAGACGTAGACATTACTTTTTCGGTGCCGGAAAAATTCAAAGGTTTCTTTGCAGATAATGCTAATACAACTATTGCAAAGATGCTTAAGGAAAGACAGCTTCGTTATATTACACAGGATCCTCAGGATGAATATGAGATATCTGTGAGACAATTCGATACAAAAGTAACTGCTTTTGACGAAGAGCAGTTCAAAGAAATCTATTTCGCATCTAATGAAATCCATGAAATAAGTGAATATCAGCCTCAGGGCTATGTCGATGTAGATGGTATGAAGTTACTTCATTTCTATGTGTCCAGATTTGATAATGGTTGGAGAGATTACAATATTGTCTCAGCCTATGCAGGCATTAGTAAGGGAAAGTATTTCGTTATAGAAGCAAGTAAGCTTTTTGATAAGGGACATACTCTGTCTGATAAGCAGTCAGAGATAGAGGATGTGGCTACACAGGTTTTTGATTCATTAAAAAGTGGAGATGCAACAGGAAACACTCAGTTACCAGCTATTTTAAGTAGAAGCTTTGCTTTTTGGATATTTATCTTTATTCTGATTTATATTGTATTTACTAATACCCATTATTCTGGAACTTATGATTTGTGGTTAGATAATCTGGACAGAAATCATACCAGACATATTATGGGTATATTAAGTGCTGTTATAGTATTGCACCATCTTACTCAGCATGTAGGCCAGTGGAATGCCGGTATAATGGGTATTCTTGAATATGTAGGTGTCTGCTGCGTAGGTGTATTCTTCTTTTATTCAGGTTATGGTCTCCTTCTTAGTTATCATAATAAACCTGGTTATCTTGATACTTTCTTTAAAAAGAGATTTCCAGCAGTTCTACTACCATTTGTAGTTTGCAACCTTATTTTCTTTGTATGGGCAGTCATAAGAGGCAAATTTGAAACTACAGGAGACAAGCTTCTAGGATTATTTGGAATAGATCTTATCAATGATCATATGTGGTATATGATAGAGATTATCTTTCTTTATCTTATCTTCTGGTTTGTATTCAAATTTATTAAAAATGAGAATAAAGCACTTATAGTTATGGCGGTTATATTGGCTGCTATGGTAACAGGCAGTCTTCTTCTTGGGCACGGCAACTGGTGGTTCCAAGGGGAGTGGTGGTATAACACTACCATGCTTTTTGTACTAGGTATGGTTTATGAAAAGTATAGAAGTAAGCTGGAAGGCTTCATAAAAAAACAATATAAAAAATGCCTGACGGTTACTATAGCCACCTTTATTATCCTCTTTGTTTTAAGTAAATACACTTTGGATAACATCGGTTACTGGTCTGAGACAGCAGCAGGAGCAGTAGGTAATCGCAGTCTTGATAAGCTTATTACATTGATACCCCAGCTTTCCATGGTAATAGCCTTTATGGCATTACTACTTATAATTGGTCTAAAGGTAAAAGTTGGTAACTGTGTAACAGCATTTTTAGGAGAGATTTCCTTAGAACTTTACCTTATACACAACCTCTTTATAGAGGAATTCTCCTTTATACCGGGAAGTGGTATATTCTTTGCCTGCGTTCTGGTTGCTTCGATAGTGGCAGCTTTAATAGTTCACAATTTTATCTGCCTTATATTTAAAAAGCCTGTAATTAATATTCTTAATATAAGGAAATATTTTAAGTTTAAGATACCTAAGGTTAGTAAGCTTGAACGTAAGAGAAGACTAAAGTTATTACCAAGAACCATAATATGCACCTTCTTAGCACTTTCAGTAATATTTCCTTTATATATACTAGCTGTTAATGGTACACAAAGAGGCATAATTACTCATAAACTTTCATTACCAAGTTCATATTTCCTTGAGAATATAGGAGGTATGAATTCTGAATTTATTACTTATGGAGGAGGCCTTTATAAAGGAATAATTAATTCCTGCATTGTAGCATTTCCAGCTGCACTTCTTTCAACTTATGTATGTGCTTTGTCGGCCTATGCATTTGAAAGGTACGAATTTACAGGAAAGAAAATATTATGGAAGATAGCATTTGCACTTTTATTTATGCCATCTTCAGTAGGCTTTATTAGTTACTACACAGTGCTTTCAAGGACAGGGCATCTAAACCAATATCTTCCAGTTATTATGATGTATGTGGCTAATCCTGCTGCAGTATATTTCATAAGAATGTATCTCAGAAACTTTAAGTTAAATGAATTGTCAGAAGCAGCAAGAATAGATGGAGCAGGAGAGTTTAAGATATTTAACAGGATTATTCTTCCAACTATGACACCTGTATTATCTTTGCAGTTAACATTTTCTTTTGTAGCTAGCTGGAATGATGGTTACAGGCAGACCTTGCTACTTATGGATTGGAGTAAGAAAACAGCACCACAGTATATACAATCTGGCTATGGAGCAGGAGTTTATCCTGAACTATATGCTGTAGCACTTGCAGTATCTCTTGTACCGATTTTGATTTACATATTCTGTGCTAAATATATAGTAAATTCAATAACTTTGGGGGCAGTAAAAGAATAGAAAAAATTATTGTAATTAGTTATGTAGCGGGCTTTTTTAGTACCCGCTACTTGTTTATAAGAGGTCTTAAGCAGATTTTTCGTGTACATATTTTGAATAAAGGTATATAATCGCAGATAAGGCATTTTGCCAAAAGACTAAAGATAAGGAAACAATAAATGAAAAACTTAAAAAGAATACTTCTA
>OCVV011238087.1_pt1 | contig 11787 bp, 15 predicted proteins | sample 1539721 | NCBI WGS metagenome assembly OCVV01 (sample SAMN02144230, study PRJEB22623) | gut metagenome | biome: sheep rumen | host: Ovis aries | place: New Zealand | reverse complement strand
GCATGGTACAAAGCGTCACGGCCAGCCGCTTTGTCCATTTCGTTTTTACAATAGGCATGATTCCTCCTTGTTTTGGTTTTGCTGGATTAAAAAGATGCTGGGGCGGCCTCACCTCCATTCCCCGGCGGATTGCCCTTGTTGATGGCGGTCACGCGGCCTGGGGTGTAGGGGCACTCGGCGTACTTGCAGTACCGATCCTTTCGGTACGGTCTGTGGCAGCGGCAGCTCCGGCACTCCGGGAACGGGCCGTCAGCGCCGCTGTCGTAGTTATCTCCGGGCTTGTCCCGCATGAGGCTTTCAAAGGCTCGATGATCGCCATTGGTAAAATACATGGCTTTCCTCCTTTCGGTGTGGATTAGGGCTTGCGGTTTGGCTGCGATCTATATGAAAAAACGTGTCTCACGGTGAGACACGTTTTTCGACAGATTGATATGGACTTTTCACTATGGTATAATCATCTCGGCAAATTGACATTTGGAGGATGAATCATGATTAAGTTTTTCGGGAAAAATAACAGTTTAAGAACAGAGGAAGGTATAATAACAAAAACAGGATACGCTGTTATGATATTATACTCCATTTTTGGACTGTGCGTATTTCTGACGGGAAGATATTTCTACGGTAGGCACAGTTCAAAGTCCTGAATATTGGACAGCATAACGTGTATGATTACCTCAAGGAGAACAAGCAAAAACAAGTTTTTCGGGGGTAGCGTTATGTATTTCTTTCTTGCCTTATTCATTAGCTTTTGGTTCAACCTCTTGTTCAGAAAAAATAAGTGGTGAGTGGTTTGCTGTGGGGGTGTCGGTATGAGCGATAGCAGCAAGAAACAGGCGTTGCGCGAGGATTACATTTCTTATATAGAGCAAAGCGGAAAGTCCAAGAACACAGCGAATACTACGGCTGCTGAGCTTTTTGCCCTATGGAATAACTGCGGAGAGGAATACTTTTGGTCGGTTATTCGAGCAGATAACAATAGTCTGCGGGACATGATAACCGAATTTTTGGAGACTTATTATCCCCGCCAGTTGAAATGGAAGTCCGGCTATTTGACAAGTGTGCGCTATTTCCGAGAGTATCTTGCGGCGAAGGGTGATAGCGAGCCGCTGCCTGTCATAAGCCATAAGGCAGTACGAAAAACCTCGTACGCTCGCAAAAGCCCACACGAGGTTCTTACGCTCACAAATGAAATGTTGGAGCAGGAACATCAAAACGTACTTGCAGATCCTGGGTATGGATCGGATTACAGACTAATCGATTCTATTCTTAAGCGTTTTCCGGAAAACACCGATCCGGAGCTTGTCGCCTTAAAGATTGCCTTGTTTGATATGACCTACTCAACGAACATCGGGCGTCGTAGGCAAAAGATTGTATTGGAAGAACTTGCGGGTATCATCGTCGGTATCAAGGACTTTGATGAACGCATCCGCCAGGGCGATCCCTCCGTCGTTCCCATTATTGCAAGGAGCAACGGCAGGATTAACCTTTTCTCCTTTGCCACAAAGTATTGCACTAATCATGCGGTTTGCGTGTACGGAAATGACGACTATGTGATCTTTGATAGAGTTGTCAAAGACGCTCTCCCGAAGTATGTTTCTGGGCTTCACAAGACGACTATTGAACAATGGAGATCGACCTGCAACTATACCGCCTATAAGGAGTGTATCGACGAGCTACTTGACGCAAACGGCATTGACGTTCCGTTCCGGCGCAGAAAGCTCGATCACTACTTGTGGCATACATACAGGAAGCCCACGGAGGATGAAGCAGAGGAATAAATGTGTTTCACGGTGAGACAAGTTTTCCTCGATTACAGGATCAAAGAGACATACAGGAGAAGAATATATGAAGCTTCAACAATTATTTGCTGGACAAGGTATAGATTGGAAGCGCACAAAACTAATCCGCCACAATCATACAAACGACATTGTAGCCGGAAATTACGCGGCTGGATTGCTTGACGTTTATCAGTCGGTCCAGGCGCGGACACGATTTCAAGGATGTGACACGTTAATCAGCTTTCTTGGAACTGAGAGGACAAACGGCGTTTATCAAGGCTGTTTTCGCGTGGTAGGCTCTGTTCCATTCGATAAGTCCTTATTGCCCGAAAACTTTGTTTTCGATTCAGGTATGGATGATAACTGCGCGATCTATCAATTAGAGCCATTAGATATTCTTTCTGATCTTAAAGATAACTATTGAATAAGGGTGGCTTACTTTGTGTCTCACGGTGAGATAAGTTTTGAGGATTCAATATGTGCGGCAGATACTACTTTACCCGCGTCAGCGAGGATGAAAAGCTCAATGCGGTCAACAAGTACATGGAGAAGAACTATCCGGGAGAGTATAAGACCGGTGAGATATTTCCGGGCGATATAGTCCCGGCGGTCATTGATCAGCATGGTAAGATCGTTGCTGTCCCGGCTGGCTTCGGCTTTCCGGGATACCAGGATAACAAGCTGATTATCAACGCTCGCTCGGAGACGGCAGCAGAGAAGAAAACCTTTGCCGACTGTCTCCGGGATCGGCGGGTAATCCTCCCGGCCTCCGGCTTTTATGAGTGGAGCCATCACGACAAGGAAAAGACCAAATATCTGTTTACTGTTGACGCCATGCAGACGATTTACCTCTGTGGGATCTACAAGCTCGTTGACGGCGCCTATCGCTTTGTGATCCTCACGCGTCCGGCGAATGACTCCATGCTTGAAGTCCATGTCCGTATGCCCGTAATCGTTGGGGAAAAGGAAGTCCGGCCTTATCTGACGGATCGGAACGCCGCCGCCGAAATCATTGCCACAGCAGCACCTATGCTTGCAAGAAAGCCCGCATAAGAAAGAGAGAAAGATGGACGTAAATATAGAAAACTCCGCATGGGACAAGCTGACCTATGCAGAGAAGAACAAGCAGCTATTCTTAAAGCAGAAACAGACTCTTGAAATGTTCCTGGAGCGCGGAGCGCTTAGTAAAGCCCAGCATGATAAAAGCCTCCATGATCTGATAGAGAAGATGGGGATAGAGGTGTAGATGATGAAGAAAGTAAGTTCATGGCATATCGGCGTCGCTGGCGAAGCGTTTGCAGCCGCCCAGTTTGCCAGATTTGGAATAGATGTATCTGTTCAGTATGGCGCAAATCAGCCGGAATATGACCTTATCGCCACGAAGGGAGACAAGATGCTGAAAGTCTCCGTAAAGGGCAGCCAAGACGGAGGCTGGGGCTTGACGCAGGGCTACAAGAAAGGTTGCGACTACCACGAGGCCATAGACAAGTGGCTTGCCGCCCACGGAAAAAAGACAATCTTCTGTCTCGTTCAGTTTCAGAATGTAGCTGACGATCAATTACCAAGAATGTATCTTGCCACGCCTGCAGAGATTGCCCAGGCGCTGCATGATTCAAGATCCGGTTTAGGTGAGACTGTTCTGCGCGAAAACCATGTTTGGGGCGAGAGAGCCAGCACAGCCGGTACGATCGACAAGCTCCCCGAGGAATGGCTTTTCACGGAAGAACGCACAAGACAGATGTTTGATACATACGCATGAATCTAATCTCACGGCAAGACAATTATATTATTTCTTATTCCTGTAAATCGAATAACAAATTATGGAGGTTTACTATGAAAAAGCCATTTACAGAGTTCAAATGCGATGTTTGTGGGAAAACAATTAGAGCTGAAGATGCGATGCTTCAGTGGTTGCAGCGAAAAAAGGATGATTCCAATCCTTTCCCAATGATTCTTGAAGATATACATATTTGTTGCAATCGAAAGCCTTGCGACGAACTCTATGAGCTAAGGGCACGATATGAAGATTTGTATGAACAATGGGATCATCTTGAAAGTTTTATTGGTCCGGATAATCTTGATGAGCTTCTTACATTCCCGGTAGAAAGAATAATCCCCCAAGAGAAAAAGATTGATTTTTTGGAAATAATGCGCCGCTTAACCATTCCTCACTATGAGGAGGCACGTCAGTTTTTTCCCAATGTGGAGCATGACTACTATATTGAGAACCTCAGGGACTATGAAGATGGTCATGCTTCATGGAGGCAGCAGACCCTAAAGAACATTATTGAGAAATATGCAGATGCTGATAAAGAGAAATAAACTCGTCTCACCGTGAGACACATTTCCAGGGGCAACAAAAGAAGGCCACTTTCACGATCTGTTGAACTTGGAAACGGCCTTCTTTGCCGCTGTCGTAGTAATCGTTGCCGGGGTTGTCCCGCATGAGGCTTTCAAATGCCTGGTGATCGCCATTCGTGAAATACATCGGATTCCTCCTTTTGGATATGGATTAGGGCTTGCGGTATATATAGAAAAAACGTGTCTCACGGTGAGACACGTTTTAAAAAGCATATTTTTGTTTATGTACTATTAAAGGCGTCCCAAAATGGAATACTGCACTTCTCCAAGCACTGTTTTAATGCTTTATCTGAAGTTATTACAACAACTTCTATATCATTATCTATTTCATTCTCTGCTGTGGCGGCAATCATAGCATCTAAAGAGCCAAAACTATGCTCAAGCGCGTACATTATAATCTTTTGCGCTTTTTGAACAGTAGCCTCGTTAAATGGTAGGATTCCAATTGCAATACTTTCAGATTTTCCTTCGTGTATGTCTTCAACGAGTTTTACCCACGCCTTAACCATACGGGTGTTCCATTTCTTCCTAGGTGTAACGTACCTACTGTTTGGGCAAATCTTTCCGTCTTCTGAAATAATGCCACTGCACTTCTGATAGCCACCATTCACACCACGTGCATATTTGCCTAGAACAGAAATGATTTCAACCTTTGTTATAGAAGAAATTGCAATAGTTCCTTGCTTTATCAGCTCAATTTGCTCGCTGTATTGCCCTGCTAACTCTGGGAGGTTCAGAGCTTTTAGCATATTAAAATATGCATTTGTATCAAGCAAATACTCTTTTCCCATAGTAACCCTCTTTACTCAGGAAGGTTTTTCAAAAGATCGATAATAGTTTTGTCATCCAAAGGTGCAAGCTTAGCCTTAATTGCTTCTATCAATTCGGTCAAATCTGCATCTGGGCCTTTGTTGATATAACCATCTATCCCAATATTCGTTAGTTTTTTTATATCCGCAAAGTCCGTATAATTAGTATAAATAATTATATCTACAAATGGATCCTCTTTTCTAATTTCTCGCGCAACATCTTCTCCGGACTTTCCTGGCATTTTTAGATCAAGAAGAACAAGGTCATACTCCCCCTTCTTAAACATTGCGAGTCCAGTTTCTCCATCTGTTGCAATATCAGCTGTAATTCCTTCTAATCCTAATGCTTCCTTTACCGGTGTAGCGGTTTTGATTTCATCTTCAACTATTAATACTTGACTCATCTTTTTGGCCTTCCCTTCTAAAAGGTAGTTTTATTATAAATTTCGCGCCTGATTTATAGTTTTTATCTAAATGAATTGTACCATCAAACATCTTAAGAATATTCCAGACGATAAATAGCCCGAGTCCTTCACCTCCATTTTCATCGGAGGGTTCTTTTGTTGAAAAGAAAGGTTCAAAAATCTTATGGCTTATTTCCTCGGGAATTCCAGGTCCATTATCAGAGAAACAAATACGGATTTCTTCTCTCCTGTCGCTTGAAATTGTGATTTTAATGATCCCGTTTTTTCCAATGGCTTGCATTGAGTTCAAGATTAAGTTATAAAAAACTTGCGAAAACTGAACAGGGTCGCCATACATTGTTAAATCAGCTGGCCCTCCAATAGTATATTCTATGCTTTGTAGTTTTAATCTTGTGTCAAGATCCTGCGCAACTTTTTCAATACAGGTCTTGATGGAAAAAACTTCTTTTTTGCTCTTGCTTGAAACAATTGGTCTGAACCGAGCTAGCAACACTCCAATTCTTTGCGTTTGATCAAGGACTGTGTTTATCAGGGTATCAATGTCTTCAGGTAGGTCCTTTCCCATACGCATTTTCATTCTATGTAATTGTACGGCATATCGAATATTTGTGATTGGCTGACCAAGTTCATGGGAAAAACCTTTTAGCAGATCGCTTAATGCAATCATTTGTCTTGTATGTTCCTGTTCAGATACAAGATCCTTTAGCCTTTGCCATACAACTTGTTCAGATTCAAACTGCTCTTCCTGCCGAGTGTTCTTCCTGTAGCGGTTAGTATTGTGCTCACGTTTGTTCTGTTCTAGATTTTGAATGAGCTCATAGACTTCTTGAGCTTCATCAAGCATATTAAAGCCAAGATAAAAGTTGTAGAGAGTTCTCGCAATCGGAATGCTATGCTGTGCGCTTGCTCGCATAGCCCTAAGTGTTTTCTTAAGGCTTTGCTGATCGTTCTTTTTTTGGAAATAGTATACTAATTCGTATTGAATATTAAAATCAGAGCGAGCAATAAAGCTGTCATCAATGAGAAGCAAAGTCTCTGAAACTGTGTAGTCACCAATACGTCGGCAAAGCCTAAGAATAGTGCATATTACAGACAAATTTGTATACGGTTGCGGTAAAAGCTGAACAAGCTGAAGGGCGAGTTTATAGTCTTCAATTCTCTCTAGAATCTGGATTAACGACCTGTCATTTGCGGTGCTTCTGCTATGATCTTTCGCACGAATTCTGTAGGCTGCTACAGATTTAATTGCAGAAGTGTTGCTATGGTTTAGCCATTCATTTAACCTTTTTTTTATGATACTGTGATTGTCATCATTATCTGTCAATTTATAAAACTCGAAGAGTTCTTCATCGACAGTTAGTTTGTCTCCTAAAGAAGTAATCACAAACTCTGAGATTTTTGATGGTATTTGCCCATGGGCTAGTGCATCTCGTATCTTTTTATTGTACTCAATAACAATTTTTTCTGGTGCTTTCTCTTCTAGCGTTTGATAAAAACGAATAAATGTCCGAAAATGACCAGGATGTTTTTCAAGTCGTTTTATATTTTCAAGGTATGCATCAGATGCTTCTTCCCACCTTCCTGCTTGTGCGCAAATATCTCCGAGTATTTTATAAAAGAAATTATCTTCCGGGAAATAATAAACTGCTTCATGGCACTTTTCAATTGCTTCATCAAGTTTCCCAGAGCTTCGAAGCATAGATATTTTTGCAGAATAATCGTTCTGTAATAAATGTTGACTATTCAACTTTCCACCCCTTAATGTCTAAGCAAACTGTTGTTCTTGAAAAAGAGTTCCAAAACTCAGCTCAGTTGAATACGAAACATTATTTCTCCTGTTTCGGCTGCATGCCTTCGCTTTATTCGGATCATGTCAGAAAGTGATACTCGGTTCTCTAAAACCATCATTAGATCTTGCCCATCAACTAGTATCATCGACTTATTCACATGTGAATTCGATTCAAGCGCATCTTTTGAATATCCAGACATAGAAATAAAAACGCCTAGCGTGTTCTTAAGCTTTCCATCAATTTTTCCTGCAAAAGTATAAAGATCGGCGTTAGAGGACAATTCATTGCGCCATTTAGCTTCCAGTAAGTAATCAGTTCCTTCATGTGTAAAAGCCCCGTCAATTTGTTCACCCTTAATCTTGAATGCGCCTCTAGGTGCCAAATCAAAGAAGGAAAACAAATCTGTTAGGAACAATTCTAATGAATATCCACGTTGTTGTGGCGGTTCTTTCACTATCTCAAAAAAACGCGCCCTAAGATTATCTATTTGTTTTTGATAATCTATAGTTCTTAGCATACGCTCTTGGTTGTCCTTCCGTTTTTGCTGCGCGGTTATTTGTTCGCTAAAATCCGCTCTGTGTTGCTTACTTATTCTCTCTAACCTACTAACCGACTCTCTCGCACGAACAACAAGCGCCTCTCCGTTGTCCCAGCGTTTCAAATGACTAAAGTCTTTCATTTGAACAATCTTATTAATCAGAAAGTATATATCATTTTGGTAGGTTTTCTGTCGTTTTGACATATAATCTATCAATTGAGAGCAACTCTCATATTTCGTTTGGCTCCAATCAATAAATCCCACCACTTCTTGATGAGATATGGTATTTTGAATAAAAAAACGTAAATCCTGTTTCGTCCAGTAAATAGAAGAGAGTGCATCTTTTAGTGCTAATAGCAATTCAGCAGAAAACATATAATCGCCAACCCTACTATCAAATCTTTTTTTACAATTTTAACATATTTCCCATAATCGTTCAAGATTGGTATCGAATATTGTTTGACACTGAATCAGTATTCGTAAAAAATATGTCTCACGGTGAGACACATTTCCGGGCAAAAAAGGCCGCTTTCACGATTGAACGTAAAACGGCCTTTGGCTTCTTGAATCACGGATGCACCCCGGTGATCCGGCGCGTGAGACACTACCCTGTGAACAGAGATTGAGAAAACACCATCTCATTCTGCACGCCGAACAGGAGGAAACAAATTCATCTTGAATTGTTCCTTTCTTATATATTCTCATTGGTTTTCGGGGCTTTTTCTGCTGGAATTAAAACAATATTTCCGGCCCGCTTGGGAGGCGTTTGCGCTACACCCCCCAGCACCAAAAGAAAAAAGAGATGCCCACATTGTGCCCTCATTTTAAGCAAGGACATACGACATTTTCTCGATCCTTTCTTTATTTCTTCGCTGTTTTTCACTCTTTATTGTTCCTTATCTATTCTCGTCTGCAATAACTGTCACAGTTGGGAGCGCGTACGGTTTACATTCGTAAGCCGACGTACCCTTGCAGGGGGAAATAACGTCTTAATCCATTTCATCGTGAAACGTAAAAGCCGCTATGAACACACTGTGATCAGGGCGGCTTCGCGTCAACTAAAAGCTCGAAAACATAGCTAATTATGGGTAAGGTGAGAGACTGAATTCGCTATAAATAGATAGAGGAAAAATAGGTTGTCTGAAAGCTTTTTCACTTTACAAATACTGCATAGGGCTCTTTCATTTTCCCCACAAGTGAAATGACCTTCTTTTTTTCAGAAGCGCCGATCATCCGATTTGGGTTTAATTCTAAGCAAGCTTTATCCACATGGCCTTGAATGTATCCAGATGCAGGCCTGCCCATACTTCTTCCGTAAGCGACTTCGTAAGCATCAAGGGGGATCTCAAACTCTTCAGGAATAATCTCGTCTAAAACAATTGCATAACGAGAACCCGTTACAGTGATTCCGTCCGGTATTGGAGAATAATTGACACCGTCAACAGAGTACATTGTAGCGGGAACAATATCTGGATCGGCTAATGAATGTATCTTTTCCATGCACAAATAGATCGATCCCCGCTTTTCTACTACTGTTTTTGCAAACGGTTGTACCTGCTTTGTAGGATGACATGTGGGCCCTCCATAACCCCAGAAACTCATCCCGGTCTTTTCGATCTCTCGGAGTTTTCTTTCGATTATGGTATCCAAGTCTTCTCCGGCATGTGTGCCTACTTTCATGAAAATAAAAGCCTCGCTTTTTGTGTTAATGTCCATTCTTTCCGTCCTCCATAATCGGAACAAGTTCATAATCAGCCTGAAAGTATTTTCTTTGTGTAAGATCCCTTACCTTTTTATATTTCAACGGCTCGTTTTTCCCGTAAAAGTTTTCTAAAGCTGCTGGGTTCAATGGTTCGCTGACATACTCAGTCGTTTTGCTTACTATTCTTCTGAGCATTATGCTGCATGAAGTTAATCCTGGATCGTCTTCTAAATGGTAAGTATGAAATGTTGGTATCATCTCACATACAATAAAACCGTTATCCAGAGCATATTTTTGCGTCTGAGACAGCACTGCCCCTGTCCATGTCAACTCAGGAACATCAGCAAGTACTACACATCCTTCAGCGTTATCTTTAGTAGCTTCAAATCCTCTCTGCATAAATGAAGTTATGCTTACACCTTCGTTGCTAGCTCCGTAAGGAGGATTGCAATAAAAACAATCAAATTTCCCCCATAGTTCTTTTGGAAGTGGATCTGCAACATTATACAGTTGTGCAGAGATAATATGGGACATGTTGTGCGTTTTGGCAAAACAATTTATAGAATTAATAATTCTCTCGTCAAAATCCAGTACTAAGATACTCTTTGCCTGACCCTCAATTTCGCCATTAAACTGCATATACGCCAAGCCGAGTGCAATAGCGTCTCCATCACCTATGAAAACAACAGACTTGTCGGAAAAATACTTGCTTATGTGTTCTATTTGAAGCAGCATATCGGCATGTCTCATATAGATCTGATCCAATTCACGAATTGGCATGGGCCGGTTATTCACGACGTCCGAAAGCAAATTGATGCATTTTCTTAAATCCATTTTGCTGCACCTCATAAATCCTTTATTGTTTCAATGAGCTTTGTATCACTTTCTTGGGGGAAAAGGTATTTTGTAACGATAAGGACAAATGCGGTTATTTCGCCAAACATTGAAACAAAGAATACATTAAACTGAACTTCACTTACTGAAAGCACTTTACAGCCGATAAGAATTAAGACAGTATTCAAAACCAATATTTGCAGGCCAAGAATAACTACAAAACAAAGTGCATATAGCTTTCGTAATTTCCGTTCTTCAGTTTTTTGTTCAGACCACGATTCGAGGACCGAATGCAATTTGTGACTCTTATCAGTTGCTTCTTGAACTTTTATTAAATCTTCAAGAGACGACACCGGTGTAGGACTGACCTCGTATATCATTTTTTTCGTAGAGTCTGAAAACAACTCACGTACTATCTGTTGATTATCCATTGACTATGTTAACCCCAAATTGTTTAATCTGATTCCCATTGCAGTTTCAGAAACCATAAAGGCTTTTGCCATTGTATCAAGACTTTTGCAAGTGTCCCAGAGCCTTTTGACAAGTTCAGCGTCCATTAGAAGTGCAGCTGCAAATGCATTTGCTTCGACTTCTTGATGGTATGTTTTTCCATCTGGCAAAGCTTCTGTTCTAAATAGATCGGTTGCACTATCAACAAATTCCCCCGCATTATCCAAATGAAGTATACTGTGTCCTAATTCATGGGCAATCGTAAACCTTTTTCGTTCGGCAGAATCGTTATTATTTACGAGTAATAGTTTTTTTTCACCTCGCTGAGCAATCATGCCCGATAATGAAGAATCTGAGAAAACCGCATTAGATACACGTATTCCTAAGCGATTGGCGATGACGACGGGATCAACTGGAATACAGAACATGCCGTGTTCAATAAGTGTTTGATGAGCCTTTCGCTCAATTTCCGCCTTAGTCAATATTGACACCTTCCATTCAGATCAAAAAAAGTATTTCATATCGTATCTTGTGAATAAAGCATTTATAATGGCCTTGATAAACCGTAGATCATGCTAGAATTATCGAAAGAACGTAAGGAGAATAGCGAAATCTTCATGCACTTATATACTACATAAAAGGAAAGAATAATGCAAGCATATTATATAAATATTTTTTTGATAATATAGCTAGTAAATAATAAAGTCCGGCAAAATGACTGTGCCTGCACTATGTGGTCACATGTTGGCCTAACGTGCAGCATCGACGAAAAAACCTGATCGTTTTAGGGCTATTTTGCTTACTTCGGGGCGCATGTTCCGGTCTTGGAATTAAATACAAAAATGGTTCCGAAACTGTTTTTTGACAAACATCTTCGGAACCATTTTAGCTTTACAATTAATCCAGGGAAACGATCTATTCATTTCTGCCTTGAAATAGTAGTATGATGAGCTCTTTCTGCGACTTTCTTGATGGAAATATATCCGAATAAGGACCTAATTAATTGTTCTCAACGCCTCCCCAGCATGCCGCATATCCCACATAACAACCGGCTTCTGGCATCACGAGGACTCCATCTTTTCTGCCCCGCTTTTGCACCA
>OCVV011295809.1_pt1 | contig 11788 bp, 8 predicted proteins | sample 1539721 | NCBI WGS metagenome assembly OCVV01 (sample SAMN02144230, study PRJEB22623) | gut metagenome | biome: sheep rumen | host: Ovis aries | place: New Zealand | reverse complement strand
TAAACGGCGTTCGCCCCATTCGCGGAGCGAATTTAGCATGGGCGAACGCAAGTTACTGTCACGCCCCTCGAGAGGGCGTGAACAGTAACCCGTCCCCCGTCTCCTCCGAGGTATTTTTCGCGCGTTTTTCAATTCAGATGGGATCGGTCTGCGTCCTCAGCCACCGGCGTTCCTCCTCGTTCAGAAGAGGGGCGATCTCGGCATAGACACGGGCGTGATAGCTGTTCAAAACGCCGCGGGTCTGAGGAGTCAGAAAGGCCGGATCGATCAGCGCACGGTCCAGCGGAACGAGGGTCAGAGGACTGAAGCGCAGGAATCTGCCGTCCCCATTCTTTGCCGCCTCGACCACTTCCAGGATGGTCTCGATGCGGATCCCGTACTCTCCCTCAATATAGACGCCGGGCTCGTCCGAGACGATCATGCCGGTTTCCAGAACAGCTTCCGCCATGCCTTCGGCAAAACGCCAGCGGATGTTCTGCGGTCCCTCATGTACGCCCAGAAGATAGCCGATGCCGTGTCCCGTGCCGCACTTGTAATCGACAAAAGTGCTCCACAGGGGCTGTCTGGCCAGAATATCCACATTTCTTCCCGTGCAGCCGTACAAAAAGACTGCATCCATAAGCTGGAGATTGCCGACCGCAGTCAGCGTGTAATGGCGGCGCATATTCTCTGTGACAGGTCCAAGGGCCATGGTGCGGGTGACATCGGTCGTTCCGCGCAGATACTGGCCGCCGCAGTCCACAAGCAGCATGCCTTGGGGCCGGAGCCTGGCACAATCATCCTTCTTTGCGCTGTAGTGCATCATAGCGGCATTGGGTCCGTATGCGGAAATGGTCCCGAAGGACAGATCCACAAAGTCTTTGATCTCTGTGCGGAGAGAATCCATTTTCTGCGCCGCGGTGTATTCTGTCAGCGAATCCACTGTGCCGTTCTCCACATGCCTGTGGAGCCAGTAGAGGAAGCGGCAGACCGCAGCGGAATCGTCGCGGTAGGCAGCGCGTATATTTTTGAGTTCCGTCTCGTTTTTTGCCGCCTTAAAGTCCTCGACAGGGCTGCGTTTCTCTATATCGTAGTGTGTCCCGGCCTTGATGCCGGCGGCTTCTCTGCCGCGGGTCACAGCCTTCCACAGGCGGATGCTGAGATTTCCCGGATCAAACAGTACACGGCAGTCTGTCCGTGCATTGTCCGCTTCAACCGCTCCGCCGGCCGCAGCCGCCTCCCGATAGAGGCCGGGATTTTCCAGAAAAGCAGTGACGCTCTCATAGGGCTGCAGTTCCAGACCGACAGAATCCGCATATGCGCGGACCTTCCCGGTCACTTCGCTGTCCTGGATAAAGAGGATCTGGCGCTCCATGGTCACAAGTCCAAAGGCCAGGGCAACCGGCGTGCACTCCACATCGGCGCCGCGCAGGTTGAAGAGCCACATCAGATTGTCCAGCTTGCTCTCCACGTAGACCTGTGCACCTGCCTGGCTCATTTTTTCGCGCAGACGTGTGAGCTTGGATCCAGTGCTCTCGCCGCTGTACTCCTCTCCCAGCACATAGGCGGGATGAGAGGGAAGCGCCGGGCGGTCAGTCCAGATCTCCTCCGCAGGATCATACTGAGAAACAAAGCACACTTTTTTATGAGCAAGCTTTTTCTTCAGATTCCGCACCTGACGTACATTCAGGCATCCGCCGTCAAAGCCAAGCCTGCCGTTTTCGTCCATGCGGTCAGCCAGCCACTCGGATACCGTGGGGACACCTTCCTCCATCTCGCGGTAGAGATCGACGCCGGTACCCGCCAGTTCCTTTTCCGCCTGTATAAAGTAGCGGCCGTCCGTCCACAGACCCGCCTCCTCCATACCAACCACCAGGGTTCCGTTGGAACCGGAAAAGCCGCAGAAATAATGCCTGGTCTGGAAATACGGCGCTACATACTCGGAATTATGATAATCCGCCGTCGGGATCAGATAATAATCGATTCCCAGACTCTCCATCCTGCGGCGCAGCTTTTCAAGCCTTTCTCTTATGATCGTATTTATCATAGCTCAACTCCGTAATCTCACATTCCCAAAAACTTCCTCACTTCCGCCTCCATATTCTCTCTGCCGCAGACAATGTTGTGGCGGACCGGCGCTGTGCGCAGGATGTTGACTGCTTCGGGCACGGGAACACCGGCTTTTTCACTGAGGCGGTCCGCAAGTTCCAAATCAGGAAGGTCTGCAGGCTCATCGAGGGCGCGCATGACACTGTTCTCGAATTTGAAGGGACTCGCGGTGGATGCAATAACGGCAGGCGTCTGATCGCCGGTCTTTTGCCTGTAGCTGTCATAGACATATGCAGCGACAGCGGTGTGGGGATCGATCACATATGCTTCTTCTTTATAAAGCCTGCGGATGGCATCCGCAGTGTTTTCTTCATTCGCATAGCCGCCTTCAAACACAGAAAGCCCTTCCTTCATCTGCTCCGTGATGGAATAGACGCCTTTTTCTGTGAGTTCCTTCATCAGCGCCGCAGTCTTTTCTGCGCTGTCTCCGCTGATGTGGTAGATCAGGCGCTCGAGGTTGCTGGAGATCAGAATATCCATGGAAGGGGAACTGGTCAGGAGAAACTCGCGGTTGCGGTCATAGGTGCCTGTTGAGAAGAAATCGAACAGAACCTTATTGGAATTGGAGGCGCAGACCAGTTTGCCGACCGGCAGTCCCATCTTCATGCCGTAATAGGCCGCAAGAATGTTGCCGAAGTTTCCGGTGGGAACAACGATATTGATCTTGTCGCCTTCCCTGATGACACCCTCTTTGAGGAGTCTGGTATAGGCGAAAACATAATAGACGATCTGTGGGACAAGGCGGCCGATATTGATGGAGTTGGCCGACGAGAAGACAAAGCCCTTCTCAGCCATCTCTTTGCGAAGTGCAGGATCGCCAAAGATCTTCTTGACCGCACTCTGGGCGTCATCGAAGTTTCCGTAGATACCGACAACGCGGGTATTATCACCCTTCTGTGTCACCATCTGGCGCTCCTGGATGGAGGAGACCCCGTCCTTGGGGTAAAAGACCATGATCCTGGTCCCGGGGACATCCGCAAAACCGGCCATGGCAGCTTTGCCCGTATCGCCGCTGGTCGCTGTGAGAATGACGATCTCCCTCTTCTCCGCATTCTTGCGGGCAGAAGTTGTCAGAAGATGAGGAAGGATCTGCAGAGCCATATCCTTGAAAGCGATGGTAGGGCCGTGGAAAAGTTCCAGGAAATAAACCCCGTCCGCTTTGCGTACCGGAACGATCTCCTGATCATCAAAATTGCTGCCGTAGGCATTTTTGATGCATGACTTCAGTTCCTCCTCAGTAAAGTCGGTGAGCATGAGCTTCATCACTTCATAGGCAACGCCGCAGTAATCCATGACAGACAAATCAGAAAGCTTTTTGTCCAGAGTCGGAAACTGAGTGGGTACGAAAAGTCCTCCATCTTCCGCAAGTCCCATGAGGATGGCTTTAGAAGCAGGGACCGGAAGGCTGTCTGAGCGTGTACTCTTATATAAAACCTCTTTCATTCTGATATGGACCTCTCTTTCGCAATCATTCTAATATCATAGTTTCCGAACAACCATAAACTATATCACAAATCCGCATGTAACACAAAGGGAAATATCTTAATAAAGAATGCCCGATCAATGCCGCATTTTCATGCCGGGAGGTCCAATCAGGGCCTTCTTTATAAATGCTGCTGTCTATTCTATATAAATTAAGAAATGACCGCCTTCAGAGAAACTTCGCAGCTTTCTTTTTTCCCTGATCAAAACTTTGAATTTATGCATGGCCGTCAGCGGCCATCGGCAACGATGAGCTGCATGGTTGAATAGCAAGACCGTTAGCAAGAACGTGAACAAGTTTCTTTTTTAGTTTTTTTTAATCATATACACAATTTTTTTATTAAATAAATATAAAATTTGTCGTTTTTCACTATTTCATTCTTGCCGTTATTGTTCTATACTCAGAACATAAAAGTTACGAGACCGGTATCGTAAGTCTTCCGGAAAAACATCTTACGGCGGTCTCTAATTTTTAAAAGAGTTACGAGACCGGTATCGTATGTAATCTGTTAACCTTGATCAACTTTCCGCTTTAATAATCACACTACACATGCGGTTCAAGACAGCAAATTCAGAACACTGAATCCTGAACACCGTCGGGAACTGCATCGGACGAATGACAGACAGCATATTACTTTCTGCCATGATATCAGGAACAAAATTATAAGAGGCATTTAAGAGAGGGTATGTAAAATGGGATTTTTCAGTTCTTTGGCGTGGATCATTCTCACGTTCCTGTTTTTCACTGTAATGGTAGCCGTTGTTTCCAGTCTCAAAACAAAAGAAGATAATCTCGATACGGCTGAAGGTTATTTCCTGGCCAGCCGCAGTCTCCCCGGTGTTGTCATCGCCGGTTCTCTGCTGCTCACAAACCTGTCCGCTGAGCAGCTGGTCGGTCTGAACGGCCAGTCATGGGCAACCAACATGAGCCCCATCGGCTGGGAAGTCGGCTCGATCTTCACCCTGCTGATCCTGGCATATTATTTCCTTCCCCGTTATCTGAAAATGGGCACAACAACGATCCCCGCACTGATGGAAGAACGTTTCGGCAAATCGACCAAGCTTGTTTTCTCAACGATCATCGTTATCATGTATTCGATCCTGAACCTCCCCGTCATCCTGTATTCCGGCGCGGTCGTTTTCGAAAGAATCTTTGATATCTCTGGCATAATCGGCTGCAGCAAATTCGCAGCTGTTGCAGGTCTTTGCGTAGTCATCGGTATTGTCGGCGGCTGCTACGCTATCTTCGGCGGTCTGAAAGCGGTTGCTGTCTCTGATACGATCAACGGCATCGGCCTCCTGATCGCAGGCGTCCTGATTCCCTTCATCGCCCTGGCTGCCCTGGCAAAAGAAACAGGCGGCAGCGGCATCATCGACGGCTGGAAATACATGGTCGAAGCTGATCCCGCCAAGATGAACGCCTGGAGCGACTGGAACTCCGCAGAGCCCAATCTTCCCTGGCCTCTGATCTTCACCGGCATGCTGTTCAACAACATTTACTGGTGGTGCTGCAACCAGTCCTTCGTACAGAGATCTCTTGCTGCCAAGAGTCTGAAAGAAGGCCAGAAGGGCGCTATCTTCTGCGGTTTCCTCAAATGCGCAGGCCCCCTGTACCTGATCATCCCCGGCATCATTGCCTATCACCTTCCTTCCATCCAGGAGACCATCAAGAGCGCCGGCGACTCCGCTATCGACTTCGCTTATCCCGCTCTGATCTCCGCAGTTGTTCCCAAGCCGATTATGGGCTTCTTCGCAGCCGTTCTGTTCGGAGCGATCCTGTCCTCCTTTAACTCGGTACTGAACTCCGCCTCCACCATGTTCACACTGGACATCTTCCGCTCCACCGAAGTCGGCAAGAGAACCTCTGATGAGAAGTGTGTGCGCATCGCAAAATACTACGGCACCATCGCAGGCATCATTTCCATCTGCATCGGACCCTTCGTCATGTACGCAAACGGCATCACGACATTCCTGAACTCCATGTCCCAGTTTGTCTCCCTGCCGATCGTCTGCACCATCCTCGGCGTGTTTATGTTCCGCAGAGCTCCTAAATACTCTCCCATGCTGATCACTGTCTTCCACGTGATCGTCTACGGAGCATTCATGCTGCTCAAGCCCTGCTATCCCGGAACCACTGAGCCCGTACACTATCTGTACGCTATGGCAGTGCTCTTCCCGATCGAACTGATCATCATGTATGTTCTCAACAAAATCGGCAAGGGTGCTGAGTACGAAGTCAAGGATGTGGGCGCTGTCGATCTGACTCCCTGGAAATACCGCCATGTGGTATCCATCATCGGTATCATCATTGCCGTGATCATCTACCTGGTATTCTCCCCCCTGGGAATTGCAAAATAAGTTTGTTCTTCCGGTAAACTGTGAACCAGGCACCTCCAGCCAGTTCTTCTGACACATCTATTTTCTCTCAGTTTTCCGGATCACATTCATACAGGCATGTATGGAAACAGGCACATTGCCGCCGCGGGCGGCCATGTGCCTGCTTTCGTTTTATCTGTACCCTGCCCCAACATGCCGGACTGCTTCAGAGTGACGACCGGGATCAGAAAGCGATCTGAAAGGATCGTTCTGAAAACCTCGACTAAAAAGCATCTAATTTAGAAACCATCTGGTTTAGAAAGCATCTGATTTAAAAAGCATCTAAATTCAGAAAGCCATTGTTCAGAAAGCTTCCTTGTCACGAATATTCACATTCCCCCGAAAAATGTGATACACTAAGTTCGTTTACAAAAATCGTGAAGACCAGCGCGAAAGGAAGACTATGCGTATCATCAGCAAATCGATCGATCAGGAAGTCCGCTTCTTGCTGCCGGATGTGCCGGCAGTACCGCAGGAGGTCCTGTTTCTGGATATTGAGACCACAGGCATCAGCCGCACCGGCAGTGCAGTCTATCTCATCGGCTGTATCTATCTGCAGCCGGAGGGATGGCAGATGACACAGTGGTTCGACGATACGGGGATGGATGAGAAAATGATCCTTTCCTCTTTTCTCGTCTTCTGCGGAAAATACAAATACATCATCAATTACAACGGCAACCGCTTCGATCTTCCCTTTCTGCGGGCACGCATGGATTTCCACGGTCTGATCTCCGACGCGGCCCCCTTCCTGTCCATGGAATCCGTAGATCTGTATGCCTACGTCGCTCCCTACCGCCATCTTCTGGGACTGCCGGATTACAGGCAGCAGACCATGGAGGCCTGCCTGGGGACAGGGCGCACAGAGGACGCCGACGGGAAAGAGCTGATCGATGCCTACAAAAAATATCTTCTCCTGCCTTCTCTTGACATGCTGGACCGCCTGGTCCTGCACAATCAGGCCAACGTCGAGGGTCTCCTCAGGCTTCTGCCCCTGTCCGCCTTTGCGAATCTGGAAAAGATGGAGGTGACGGTCACCCGCGCCCAGGCCAATTACTACACAGATCATGAAGACAGGCAGGCAGAGGAACTGTTGATCCGCTTCCAAATGAATTTCTCCCTGCCGGCCAGGATCTATGCCGGCGCCGACCACTGCTATCTCAAGATCGAAGGCGACAGCGGCATCCTCAAAGTTCCGCTCTACAGCGAGGAAATGAAATATTTTTATGCCAATTACAGGGATTATTACTACCTGCCCGCTGAGGACATGGCGATCCACAAATATATCTCCTCCTATGTAGATCCCAACCGCCGGATCCAGGCAAAGCCCGAGACCTGCTATACCCGCAAGACCTCAACCTACCTGCCCCAGTGGAGCCTCTACAGGACCCCCTTCTTCAAGCGTTCCTTCGAGGACAAGAGTATTTACTTCGAGTTCTCCGACGACATCAAAAAAGACCGCACTGCCCTTTCAGACTATGCGGCCTATGTGCTCAGGCATATTATTTTCCGCAAATGAGACTGTTGCACACTGAGATGCTGCGCATATCAGGTTGCTGCGCATTCATTCTTTTGCGCAGACACTGTTCCATACATAATCCAAAAAACAGCCCCGGCAGCGGATGGATCATCACACCATCCCTTTGCCGGGGCTGTTTTGATCTGTTTAAAAAACGTATCTGCAAATCTCACAGCATATCTGCAAATTTCACAGGAGTTTGCTGAAGATCTTAGTATCTGTATTCCTCTCGCAGCTTTTTGTGGAGGATCCCGTAGGCAGCATAGCGTGTCACAAGAAGGATCTTGAGGATCTTGCTGGTGCGGACAAGCTCTTTGTAGATCAGGGGCTGCTCTCTCTTGAGATAGCCGATGAACTGGATGAGTTCCTGGCGGTGACGGCTGGATTTTGAGATCACCAGGAAGACCTTGATCTGCAGGAAGGTGCGCAGGATAAAGTAGTTGAAAATGTATTTATCCTTAGCGGTCTTCTGTTTGCCCACATCGGGATAGACGGTGTAGAGGCGCTTGAGCACGACAGTCTGGTCATTGTAGTGTTTTTCCAGGCCCTCGGGACTGACGCTCTGCTCGCCGCGGCCGATGCGGTAGCAGTAGACGACCTGCGGAAAGATGCGGACCGTATCCACCCAGGGAAGGGGCAGAAGGTCGTATTCCTGGTCTGTATAGAAACAGTGCTCAGTCAGGCGGATCTCGTTGTCCTGCAGAATCTTTGTGCGGTAGGAAATGGCATGCATGGTGAACCACTCGTGGCCTCCCAGGGAGTCAAAGTGCACCACCTTCTCCTTGATATCCTCCGCCTCATCGCGCAGCTCCTCGTGTCCGTCCTCCTCAAAGACGCGCTTGAACTGAGCGACGATCATATCCTCCTCCGCCACGGTCAGTTCCTCTATGAAATTGACAAGTCCGTCCCGGTCAAACCAGTCATCTCCGTCCAGCAGGCGGAAATATTTTCCTGTCGCCGCCTTGATGGAGGCATTCACGGTTGATCCGTAGCCGCCGTTCTTTTTGTCGATCACGCGGAAGGTCTGCGGATATTTTTGCTCATATTCGCGGGCGATCTCCAGTGTGCTGTCTGTGGAGCCGTCGTTGACGACAAGCACTTCCAGCCGGTCCATGATCTCGGGCACACAACAGGAGTCCAGCGCCTTGCGGATGAATTTTTCAACATTATAGGATGCAATCGACACACTCAGTATTTTTTCCATTCTCTTTTCTCCTGTCACATCAGCTGATCGTTTTCTCTGGCATCCGCCACTGCACGGAACATGAAAAAGTCCTCAGGCGTCGTGATCTTGACATTGTCGGCGCGGCAGTCGACGATCGACAGATCGCGTCCGTAATGGCGCATCAGCGTGCAGGTGTCGATCATATTTGTGAGGCCTTCACTGATGGCCTGCTCCTCGACGGCGAGGACATCCTCGAGCCAGTATCCCTGGGGCGCCTTGGCAACCCGGGAATTGCTGCGGTTGACGACCTCACGCACCTGTTCCGTATCGCTGACCAGGACAACTGTCTCACTGACAGGACCGCAGCTGATGCTGGTGCCGAACTTCTCGACCGAGCGGATATTTGCCGTGATCAGGTCCTCGTCGATCAGAGGGCGGACACCGTCATGGATGAGTACGACATTTCCCTGGCGGCCGTAAATGCGCGCCGCCTCCGCGAGACCGTTATAGATGGACATCTGTCCCGTCTCGCCGCCCGGCACGATCGAAGCGATCTTGTCCAGACGGAAAGTATATTTGAGTTCCTCCATATAGGGGATCCAGTCCTCGATACAGACCACGACGATCCCGTCGATCTCAGGGTGTCTGTTGAAGATTTCGATCGTGTGGACAATGATCGGTTTCCCGTGTACATAGAGGAACTGCTTGGGTCTGTCCTTGGCGTGCATCCTCTTGCCGGATCCGCCCGCGAATATTACTGCCAGATTCATAATTCTCTCTCCATAGCTGCTATCATGCGCCTGTAGGCGTCCGCAAGTCCGCAGACAGGGGTCCAGCCCAGTGCGCGAAGCTTTGAGGTGTCCAGATTCATATGCAGGGTGGGCGCGTAGCCGAGCTTTGAGGGGTCCTCCGCCGCCTCGATCCGCACGCCGATCTCCCCGCCGGCACACTGGTCTGCGACCAGTTCCGCCATCTCGCGTATACTGCAGTAAGTCGACTCGTTGGCCGCATTGTAGGCTTCTCCGTCCTGTCCGCGCAACATGACCGTCAGGATGGCTGCCGCCGCATCCGCCGTATACAGGTAGGAACGGCAGGTCAGGCCGGCTGTCTTGAGGACGATATCTCTTTTTTCCATTGCACAGCGGGCAAATTCGGCGAAAACTCGTCCGTCGTCATAGCGGACACCGGGTCCGAAGGTCTGTGTCAGCCGAAGGATCCGGACAGGTACGCCGTATTCCTTCTGCCAGGATGCACAGAGGATCTCGCACAGGCGCTTGGACTCGGGATAACAGCTGCGCGGCTGTGTTGTATCCAGATTTGTGCCGTGTTTTTCATCGATCTTCCTGTCGTCTGCCGGGGTTCCGTAGACTTCCATGGTGGAAAGGTAGACAAAGCAGCGGACATGGTTGTTCTGCGCAAATTCCAGGGCCCGTCTGGTGCCGTCTATGGCTGTGAAAATCGTCTCCACCGGACTGTCGACAAAGGCGCGGCTGGAGGTCTGGCTGGCTGCGTGGATCATATAATCGACCCTGCAGGGCAGTCTGTCGGCCGGCAGGTTCAGTATATCAGAGACCAGAAGCTGCAGATTTCCCTGATCTGCTCCCGCAAAGAGGCGGTCTGCCTTCTCTTTATTGCGCACACAGGCGATGACCCGGACCGGCTCCCTGTCCTGACCTGCATCCGACTCATTGCAGCGCAGAAGGGCCGATACGATCGTCTGTCCGATCAGTCCCGTCGCGCCGGTCACAAGTACCGTGCAGCCCCGCAGTTCCTCCATCAGGGGAAGCGCGCCGAGCTGCCGCATATCCTCTGTAAATACACTGTTCTTCTGAAGATCCATCCTGTCCCTCTCAGCCTGCAAAATATAAAGAAAGGGACCGGAACCCACAGGGATTCCGGCCCCGTAAAATCAGAACCTTTTATGCAGAATCAAAGATTATTCTGCGTCCTCGGCCTCTTCTTTAGCCCTCTGGGCATTGACGAAAGCGTCAACGTCAACAGATACGACGTCAGCGTCAGCATTCGCACGCTCGGCAGCGCGTCTCTCGCGCTCCTTGTCGATGAGAAGCTGCTTGACGCTCAGGCTGATCTTGTTGCTGTCTTCGTTGAAATCAACGATCTTGGCAGTAACTTCCTGACCGGTCTTGAGAACGTCTGAAGGCTTGTCGATGTGCTCGCGGGCAATCTGGGAAACATGAAGCAGGGCATCAATGCCGGGCTCAAGCTCTACGAATGCGCCGAAGTCAGTCATTCTGGCAACTCTGCCGGTAACTACTGTGCCGACAGCATACTTCTGTGCTGCGCCAACCCAGGGATTCTCCTCGGGGAACTTCAGGGAAAGAGCGATCTTTGTGCCCTGGATGTCCTTGATCAGGACACGGAGCTTCTCGCCAACCTTGAAGACCTTCTTGGGATTCTCGACACGGCCCCAGCTCATCTCGGAGATGTGCAGGAGTCCGTCTGCGCCGCCCAGATCGATGAAGGCACCGAAATCTGTGATATTCTTGACAGTACCCTCGACTGTATCGCCGGGGTGGATGGTCTCGAAGAGCTTGCGCTGCATTTCCTGGCGCTTAGCAACGAGAAGCTGTTTACGATCACCAATATATCTGCGCCTGTGCGGATTGTACTCGGTGATTACGAACTCGATGTCCTGTCCGAGATACTTGCTCAGGTCTCTCTCATAAGTATCGGAAACAAGGCTTGCAGGGATGAAAACCCTGACTTCCTCAACGACAACACTCAGGCCGCCGGAAAGGACCTGGGTAACCTTGGCCGTGAGGACTTCCTTATTGTTGTACGCTTCCTCGATGCGCTTGTTGCCGCGGTCTGCTGCAAGGCGCTTGTAGGAAAGGACAACCTGGCCGTCTCCGTCATTCACTTTCAGGATCTTAACTTCAAGTTTGTCGCCTACGTGCAGGACTTCTGTGAGATCAACAGAATGATCATTCGTGTATTCATTCCTGGTAAGGATACCATCGGACTTCGCGCCGATATTCAGGATCGCCTCATCGGGTTTGACATCGATGATCTGTCCCTCGACTACCTCACCGGTATGAATCGTCTTGAACGATTCGTCCAACATTTGTTCAAAGGTCTGCTCTGACATGGTTATAAACCTCCTCAATGATATTCTTTGGGGTCGAAGCCCCCGCGGTAAT
>OCVV011216098.1_pt1 | contig 11789 bp, 12 predicted proteins | sample 1539721 | NCBI WGS metagenome assembly OCVV01 (sample SAMN02144230, study PRJEB22623) | gut metagenome | biome: sheep rumen | host: Ovis aries | place: New Zealand | reverse complement strand
TTGAAATAGTAAAGTATTTGTAGACACAAAAAAACTTAAATAATTAGAAACCCCGTTCAGTTCTATATTGAACGGGATTCTTATACCCTAGGGTATAAGAAAGACGCTCATTATTAAAATAATGAATGTAATTATTTATTAATTCATAAATATTATCTGAACTATATATTTTAAAATCTTTATATAGTTCTTCTTTAATCCAACCATTTAAAGATTCAATAATTGGATTATCAGTAGGAGTTCCTGCTCGACTCATTGATCTTTTTATGGTATAATGCTCATGGAGCTTGTTGAAAGCTTGAGAGGAATATACTGTACCTTGGTCTGAATGTACAATCGTCAAAAGGTCTTTATATCCTCTTTTTATTTTGGTTTCTAAAAAATCTTTGTATGCATCAAAATGATTAGGAACTCCAACACCATGTTTAGATGGCTTAATATCAGATCCTACTATTTCGTTATTGAAAACATCTACGAAGAATATCCAATCATATATTTTTCCATTGCAGTGAATCATAGTTCCATCTGTTACTACTTTTTCAAATGGTCTAGATGCGTTGAAGTTTCCGCTTAATAGATTTTTATACTTAATACTTTCTTCACCTGCTTTTTTCCATGTTTTTCTAGCTTTAGACTTAATTCCAAGTTCTTTACAGATTTTATGACATAAAAGGTCTGAAAATACCTCTCCAGTAGCGTTTCTAATAATTTGAGCGATATGTCTATAGCCATAAGTAGTATGATGGCTGTGGACTTTTTTTATTTCTATAGCTAATGATTCTCTATTCTTTTTCCATCTATTTTGACTCCCTTTCCTAGAAAGCCATTTATAATATCCACTTCTAGAAACGTTCATCGCTTCACATAAGCTTTTAATATTATAATCCCGAGAAAGAATTTCAACTATTTCGTATTCCGTATTAATGATTTCGCGATAATTGCATCTTCCTCGGTGTACCCTTTTTTTAATCGTTCATTCTCGATTCTAAGTAACATATTTTCATACTCTAACTTCTCTAATTTAGTTAATTCTTTTCTTCTAGAATACTTTGATAGTGGATTGCCTGGTTTACGCTTGTTTTGTAAACCTTCAATTCCTTGTTCGTTATATCTCTTTATCCAGTTTGAGACCATTGATTTTACAATACCATATTCTCTTTCAATTTCACAAGCAGATTTTTCTCCTGATACTACCATATTAACGTATTTAAGCTTTTCTTCCTTAGACCATTCTCTATTCTTTCCACCTTTTGGTCTTCCCATTTTAACCTCCTTGCCGAACCCCTAGGGGTTCATTCTTTATAATTATATTATAACATAATAAAAAACTATTAATAAACACTAACGTTTTTTTAGTGTCTACTAATAGTTTATCATTTCAATTTAGGAGTTCTTTTGTTATGGATTATTTAAATTGCAATTTAAATAATCTTTATTTATCTAATTCTTTTAATTCTTCAAGCCTATCTTTCATCATCTTATGAATTGATTCTGATAATTCAGGAGTATTTTCACCTAAATAATCATCGGCATATAATACATCTATAACATCAATATATACTTGAGTTTTCTTAAATGGAAACCTCTTTAAAATCTTATCAGTATTTTTTAATACAGTAACAACAACAGGGCAACCAGTTTTCTCTGGAATTTTAAAACTTCCCGCTTTAAATTCATGAAGTTCTCCATCCTTACTTCTAGTTCCTTCCGGATAAACACCTACAGAATGTATTCCCTTTTCCACCATCTCTTTAGTCTTTACCATTGTCTTTAGGGCTTCTCTATTATTTTGCCTATCTAAAGCTGGAAAACCACATCTATATAAAGCATGAGAAACAAATGGAGCTTTCATGATTTCTTTTTTCATAATAAACACAATATCTAAAAACCTAAATGTCCAAATAGTAATTAATGGATCAATATATGAATTATGATTTTGTACTAAGAATACTGCTTGGTCTTCAGGAACTTTTTCTAGTCCTCGAACATTGACATCTACTCTAAATATTTGTAACAACATCTCACATACTATTTTTATAAGAAATCTCATAAACTTATCAGGTTTATCATATTCTTTTTTCTTGTTCACTGTTAATGTATATGAAAATATCAATATTACAATTATAAGTGCAGATATTATCCAAGCAACAATAAAAGTGACTAAAATCATCCAAAAATCATACCATTCAGAACATATTTTTGTTAGAAGTAAGAAAACAATTGTAATTATTCCTGCAAGTATTGTAATAATGGATAATAGCATTATCTATCCACCTCTTTACTTTTTTGTATATAGACAAAACTCTAATTCAGGAGCAGTCTTAATCACTTGCTTATCATATTTTGAATAATCAATTGTTGGAAAAAACACATTTCCCTCATGTTCTTTTAACACATGAGTGATATAAAGCTTTTTTGCATAAGGCAAAGCAAGTGTATAAATTTGTTTTCCACCAATTACAAATATATCTTCTTCATCATTTTCATGCTTCTTTAAATAACTAATTAAATCATGGGTAACTTCAACACCATCATAACTAAAATTCATATCAAGAGTAGCAACTACACTATGTCTCTTTGGTAGTGGCTTACCAATAGAATAGAATGTTTGTTCACCCATCAATACTGTTTTATTTAATGTAGTTTCTTTAAAATATTGTAAATCCTCTCTGTAATGCCATGGCAAACTATTGTCTTTACCAATTAAATTATTAACGCCAATTGCTACAATTATACTAATCATACAGCAACAGCCGCCTTTATTCCTTTATAAGGATTATAATCAACTAATTCAAAATCTTCAAACTTGAAATCATTTATATCTTTTACTTCAGGATTGATAATCATTTTTGGTAAAGGTCTTGGCTCACGAGTCAATTGTAAATTAATTTGATCTAAGTGATTCTTATAAATATGAGCATCACCAATTGTATGAACAAATTCACCTAGTTTTAATCCACATACTTGAGCTACCATCATTGTAAGTAATGAATATGATGCAATATTAAAAGGAACACCTAAAAATGCATCAGCACTTCTTTGATATAATTGACAACTCAATTTTCCATCTCTGACATAGAATTGGAACATTGTATGACATGGTGGCAAAGCCATCTTGTTAATATATGGTGCATTCCATGAATTAACAATCAATCTTCTTGAATTTGGATTAGTCTTGATTTCATTGATTACCCAAGCAAGTTGGTCAACATATTCACCATTAGGTCCATCAAAATGTCTCCATTGATGTCCGTAAACAGGTCCTAAATCTCCATATTTCTTTGCAAAATCTTCATCATCTTTAATTCTTTGTACAAATTCATCAAGTGTTTCACCTTTATACTCTGGACTCTTCTTAAACCATTCATAAGGCCATTCATTCCAAATTCTAACATCGTGATCAACTAAATACTTAATATTAGTATTTCCTTGAATAAACCATAACAATTCATAAATGATAGATTTTAAATGAACTCTCTTTGTTGTTAAAAGAGGGAAACCTTCATTTAAATCAAATCTCATTTGATAACCGAATGTAGAATAAGTACCTGTACCTGTTCTATCATCTTTTGATTCTCCACAATCTAAAATATGTTGAATAAAATCTAAATACTGTTTCATACTATCAATCCTTTCTATTTAATTTTTTTATTTTATATATAATACAGCACATTTCAAATACCAAGTTTCTTCACCACACAACATTGTTGGATGATCAGGAGACTGAATTTTAAAATCAATCAATCTAACATCTCGCTTTGAATCAATCCTTGCCTCATTAAGCATTTCCATAAACAACGCTGGTGTCATATGTTGACTACAAGAGAAAGTAAATAAAATACCACCACTTTTAATAATCTTTAAAGCTCTTAAATTGATATCTTTATATCCACGATAAGCAGCTTCCACACTATTTTTATCCTTAGTAAAGGCTGGAGGATCAAGAACAATTAAATCAAATTTATCTTTATTTTCCTCAAGTCTTAAATAATCAAACACATCATAACAAACAGCTTTCACATTATTAAAACCATTTAGTTCTGCATTTCTTCTTATATCATTACATGCCTTTTCACTAATATCAACAGCGACAACTTCTTTAGCGCCAAAACTTGCTGCATTCAAAGCAAATCCACCAGTATGACTAAAACAATCAAGTACTGTTCTATCTTTAGCATAATTCCTCAAAGCATATCTATTCATCTTTTGATCTAAGAAATAACCAGTCTTTTGTCCATTTATTACATCAACATATAAATAGATATCATTCTCTTTAATCTTAACAAGTTCAGGAACTTCGCCATAAATAACTCCCTTGAACTCTTCCATCCCTTCTTTCTTTCTGACAGGAACATCACTTCTCTCATATATTCCCTTTGGTTTAAACACTTCTACTAAAATATCAATGATATCTTGTTTAAAGTTTTCAAGTCCCAAACACATAATTTGAATTGAAAGATAATCTCCATATTTATCAACAATCAATCCTGGAATACCATCTGATTCACTAAATATAACTCGATAGTTATCATCAAGTCCCATACTTCTTCTAAAGTTATTTGCTTTAATGATTCTATTTCTAAAGAACTCTTTATTGATATCTTCTTGATTGTGACAAAGAATTCTAACCATTATTTTACTATTGCTATTAAAAAAGCCTCTACCAATATAGCGCTCATTGTAAGAATAAACATCACAAATAGAACCAGCTTTAATTTCTCCATCAAAACCTTTTACTTCATTAGAAAATACCCAAGGATGACCTTCTAATATTCTCTTCTCTTCACCCTTATTTAAATACACTTTTAACATATCATTTTCTCTTTTAAATTATTAAATTTTCTATGTTGAGTATAGCACAAACAAATAAAAAAATAAAGCACAAAACGAGGTAATTCAATATTTATTGTGTATCCAGTAATAAAAAATACCAATCTATTCAGATTGGCATTTTTCTATAACTTTATCAACTAAAATATCCATTGCATCGAACACTTCTATATCACTACATTTTAACAATCTATCATAATAAATTGAAAACTCGGTACATGCAAGAAGTACTGGTTTATTCACTTTTTTAATAAAACCATATAATCTATCAAAACAATCCACTCCAGCCTTAGTATCAGTTACTATTTGCATGATATCATCTTGCATAGAAATGTCAGGATAAACAAGAAATGGTGCATTATATACATTCACTTTTCTTGTTCCATTAGTACAAAAAACACATATATTTTTTTTTAAACTACTTAAATACTTCTTAGCTTCCTCAATCATATCAATAAATTCAATCTTATCTAAATTCTTAAATTTATTTTTATAAGCATGAGCAGTATTACAGGGAATACAAAAATATTTGCATCCAAGCGAAATTAATTCTTCAATTCCTTCATTCAAATAAGGTAATGGATCAACTCCATTTTGAGTTAATGCTAAAGTCCTATCAGGAATTGAACACTTATTTAATATTACCATTTCTATATGTTCTTGATCACAACTAGCCTTTGTTTTACTTACAATTCTTTCATATAATTTAACTGTAGCAAGTGGACCCATACCACCAAGAATTCCCAGTTTATAATTTGATAATTTCTTTACTTCCATATGATTTCCTCTTCAATCATATCAGCAAACTTATATGATTCTTCTCCAAGTGAACTAACACTTTGTCTATATCCATCTACACTACTTGCAAATAACAATGAATTTAATACTGCTTCTTCTGTAGCTTCTACCGTTGCTCTAAATAAAGGATTGATCTTATCATCACTGAAATACTTAATATCACTTTCTACTAGACTATCAAAGTGACTTCTTTTATTTTTTGTACTAAAACCGACAAAGACATCTCCACTACCATTACCTGCAAAGCTTCCAGTTCTGCCAATTCCTATCTCTATTCTCTTTAATAATCTCTTGATTTGTCTTTCATTAAGTGGAACATCTGTTGCTAGACACACAACAATACTTCCCTTTTCATCCATCAATAAATCTTCTTTTTCAATATCTTTATATTTCTTACCATTTATAATTAAATCTTCACCATTACTAGATCCAAAATTAGAATTAAGAATAACACCTACTGTATATTCTTTATCTTCAATTTTTACTTTACGTGAACTTGATCCAATTCCACCTTTAAATCCATGGCATACCATGCCACAACCACCACCAACATTACCTTGTTTAAAGTAAGTAGATGCATTCTTTAAAGCATCAAAATAATCTTTTTTCTCTAAGATTCTATCTCTTGATTTGTTTAATCCACCATCATTACATTCCATAACAATTGGATTAACTGTTCCTGTTGTCTCGCCAATTTCAGGATTCTTAGCAAGTGCCTCTTCAATAACTCCATCTGCGATCTTTCCTACATTCATTGTGGATGTAAAAACAATATTAGTTTCAATTGTACCGAGCTCTTCTATTTGTACAAAACCAATAGATTTACCAAATCCATTAAATGAATACGATGAAGCAACAACCTTATCTCTAAACACATTACCTTGATGAGGTTTAATAACAGTTACACCAGTATGATAAACTCCATCATTCACACTCTTATGTCCAACCGTAACACCACTTACATCTGTAATAGAATTATTAATACCAGTTTCAAGTTTACCAATTTTAATTAATCTTTTTATAATGTATGAATCCTTACCCAATACATTATTTACAAAATGGTAATTATGCAAATCAATATTTGATTTATTCCTGATATCCATATCTCTACTAGCGCAACAAGCGACAAACTTATTTATCAACTTTTCTAAATCAATTACATTTGAAATGTCATTTATAATAATCTCTTTATCAATACTATAATCTATACATCCATATTTACTTTTTAATTTCATTTCATCACCTTCATCATTTTTACAATTCTAATAAAAGTATACCACAACAAAAGAAATCTAATCAATAAAGATTCATCTTTATCACAAAAACCTAAACTTATCAACTTCAGTTAAACCAAGCATCTCAATAACTTTTAAACTGTCCTTATATTTTCTATCAAAATCACCTATATGATGTTCATCTCCACCAATATAAAATTTATTGCCTTCTTCTTTTGCAATCCTATATACTCTCAAAATTGAATCATATTCACTTTCTAAATACCTAGATAGTGGAATATTTATTTCAATTCCAATTCCTTTTTCTTTTGTTTTTTTAAATATTGTTTTAAATTCTTCATCACTAATTAAATCATAAACTTTGACGTGTTTTCTAAAATCTCCACGTTTTATCAATGAACAAGTCAAATGTGCTAAACCTATCTTTTTAAAAGGTAAATCCATATCTAACACCTTATTAATTCGCTCAAGATATTTCTTAGCTCTCTCTTCATCACTTAAAACCATAAAAGGATCTATTGTTAAGTGGAAATGATTGACAGGTATTATTAAGAAATCACATCTATCTAACTCTTCTTTCGTAATACCCAAAATGCCATCCTTATCTAAATCGCATTCAGCGCCAAAATATACATTTATTCCCTCATATTTTTTATATGGTAAATCACTAGAAATGTGACTAAAGTTTTGCCCATTATAAAAACTCATCTCGTGCTTAAACGAATCATCAAATAAATGATCAGTAATACAAATATCTTTATATCCAAGTTCTCTTGCCTTCTTTACAATATTATCTACATTTTCTTCTTCATCATTGGAACACTTCGATAAATATGTATGAATATGATAATCATGATCAATAATGTACTTCATTTTTTCACCTCTACTATTTAGATTATACAATAAAAAAGAGAATAATCAAAAGATTACTCTCATTTTAACTATAATAAAGCTAAACTATATTAGATTTATTTTCTATTATTACTCAAATCAAGTCTATCAAAATGATGATTATCACAAGTGACATATTCAACACCTTTATCAATCCACTTTTGAATTGCGGCATAACCTTTAGTGCTTGTATCACTAAATGTCCATGTGGAAATCTCTAGACCTGCATCATGATATTTTTGTAACCATTCATCAGTGCTTTCATATTGACTATAAGTAACATTGATGCTTAAGTCAACATTATATCGTTTACAATAATCAAGAGTTTCTTGACTATCACTTGTACTCTTTAAAACCTGTAATCTAATATCATTATATCCATTAGTTCTAAACCAAGCTAAGCATTCAGTCATACTTGATAATATTACAGAGTTTTCCCACATTCCCTTACTCTTAATCAAATCAACTAGTTTAGGTAAATTAGATTGATTACTTGGTACAATACCTGTTGTCCATTTAAGCTCAATAATAGCTTCAATTCCATATTCCTTACAAATTTCTAGGTAACGCTCTAATGTACAAACATGACCGCGAAGTGAAGAATAACTTGTAACTACATTCTTAATTACATCATAAGTGCAATCTTCAATTGTGTATTCAATACCAGTATCTTTATCTTTAATTAAAGAATCGTGGTTTGTAACAAAAACTCCATCCTTAGTGATGTGAACATCACATTCTAAAGCTTGATAATGAAGTGTTCTTGCTGCTTCTAAGAAAGCTTCTTCAGAATTAGGAACACCTAAATAACTTCCGGAGTGACCAATAAACTTAACCTTATATGGCCAATTAACAGTTACTTTTCTATCCATGGTAACAAGATTACCTGCTCTATCACTAACTGATAATTTAATTATTCTTTCACCATATTTAAGTGCTTCACTAGTATCGTATTCTATTTTTTCAGTCAAATCACCATCTGTATTATCTGTAACTTTAATTCCATTCAAGAATGTTGATAAATCATTCCATTCAATAACTAAATTCTCTTGGAAACTATCTTCAAATACAAATTTTGGTGCTTCATTTTCAAAAACATTTACCACAACTTCACTGATAACTTCACTATTACTCTTAGCACTAACAGTAAGTTTTGTACTACCAATCTTTTTCGCAATTACTGTGGAATCATCATTAACCATTACTACATCATTATTGCTTGAAGTAATGTTTACTTCTTGACTTGCCCAAGCAGGATATACAGTGTAATTCAATTTGTATTCTGCACCAACTTCAAACTTAACATTATTTTCAATTTCCATTCTAGTAGCAGTTGGTCTAATTATTTCAATTTCATATGTGGCAGTATATAGATCACTTTTAGCAGTTATTGTGGCTTTACCAAGTCCAATACCAGTAACAACTCCTTTGGCAACTCTCGCAACACTACTATCACTACTCTTCCAAGTTACTTTTTCATCTTCATCTACACCCATTCTGATTAATTCTAATTCATATTCAGTATCGATAACAATATTCTTATTTCCAAGTATTGTTAATCCTTCATCACAAACATTAATTACTACTTCTTTATAAGTATCATAACCATCAATTGTTATCTTAACAGTAGATGAACCAATTTCCTTAGCATAGACCTTACCATCTTTAATTTCGATACTATTACCAGTTACTTCATATTTAAATACTGGCTTATTAACATTTGTTTTTATATTTAAATCAACACTAGTTCCAACTAGTACATTCACATTTTCGCATTCAATTGTTGCTTCTTTAACCGTATCTTCTTTACAGCTAACTAATAAACAACCAAATAAACATAAAACAAATACGTATATAAACTTAATTAATCTTTTCATCATTCACTCCTTTTACAACTTTTAAAGAATGTTTCTTTTGGAATAAATATAATAACAATAATGCTATTAAGCAACTTATAGATTCACTAACTAATACAGCACTAGCAAGTCCGTTCATTCCAAATAAATAATTAAGTACAAACATAGATGGAACATAAATACCCATAATTCTAATACATGCATGAATCAACGTATCTCTACCATCACCCATTGCTTGTAAAATATAAGATGTAGAGAAATTTAAGAATTGGAATGGAGAACAGAAACACCTAATAGAAAGATAAATTGAAGCATATTCAATAACCTTTAACGAGTCCTCCACATTTCCAGTTGCTGTACTCAAGAACACCTTACATATATCCTTTGCAAGTATAGTATAGATTATAATTCCAACACCCGCAATACTTAAACCATAGATTCTAGAAGTATTAATTATCCTCTTTCTTCTTTCTATATCTCCAGAAGCATAATTATAAGCAATCAATGGTAAAGTTCCTTGACATAAACCAATATTAATAGCATTAGGAAGTCTTTCAGCTTTCATTACGATACCCATTGCGGCAAGCTCTAAGTCACCGTGACCACTAGCAAGCTTATTGACAAAAATATTACCAATATCAAACATCGTTGTTAAAACGGCTGATGGGATACCAACAGAGAACAATTCCTTAATATCTTTTTTTCTAATATTTAAAGCATCTTTAAATCTAATACTCAATGGTGAAGTCTTCGAAACTCTAATGATCACAATTAACAAATAAATACAGGCAATAACATTAGCAATCAATGTAGCTAACGCTGCACCAATTACTTCACTTCCCTTAGGAAGTAACACAAACATAAATAACGGATCAAATGCTATATTTAATACTCCACCCATACTAAGTCCAAAGCTAGCCTGTCTTGCATACCCACAATTTCTCAATATATGAGCAAGAGTTATTGATAGAATAACTGGCAAATCACCAATAATACAAACAATCCATAAATACTCTTTTGCATATTCAATCGTATCACTACTAGCACCTAATAATCTCAAAATTGGATTTAAAAATACAAAAACAAATAAAGAATATAGTATGGCAACAAACCCAGCCATATATAAACTATATGCACTTACCTTCTTTGCTTCTTGTTCTTCTCCTCTACCAATTAATCTCGCAATTAAACTTCCACCACCAACACCAAAAAGGTTAGAGAAAGAAATTGTCATCATATATACAGTAAAGACAACAGTAATCGCCGAAACCATATATGGATTACCAACTCTACCAATAAATATCGTATCAACAAGTGAATAAACTAAATTTATCAATTGACTGATAATCGTAGGTATCGCTAATGTGGCAATAGCTTTACTAACTTTCATTTTCTCAAATAAAAACTTTTTACTATTTTCCTTCTTTTCAATACTTTTTTCCATAATTTCCTCTAATAACTATTAAAGATTTTATCACAAAAAAAATATTATTTAAATAATTATTTTACATTAAAAAAAGTAAACGTATTTATTACTCGTTTACTTTTTTATTTGCAAGATTATTACTAATAAAGAACACTAACATCATTAACCAAAACATTATAAACATAGTACTACCAATAAATATTATTAGTAATAAAACCATTATCATCATATTTTCAGTTGTCCTTGCATAATGAATAAACCTAAATATCCATAAAGCTACTGAAAAGACTCCAGAAACAATTGCACTAATTTTGGCATAGCGTTTCATTTGAAATCCTTCTTCCTCTTTTTCCTTAACGTATCTCAAATATCCTACGCAAGCACTACTTATACAATCAAAAACAAATAATGTAATTACAATAGCAAAATCTATTCCTCTATCAATCCAAAAGTCAATGTTTCCTCCATCAAAGTTACTATCTTTAAACAAAAACATAATAGCTATTTTTGCTAGTAATGCAATTTGTACAGTTGTCATAATAACTTTATAAAACTTATTATTCACTAGCTTCTTCATCTTTAATAATATCCTTTACAACTTCACTAGCAATTAATAAACCAGCAACACTTGGTACAAAGCTTACACTACCCAAAACATCATTATTTACTATTGGTTCTTCTTTTGAATATACAACCTTAAGCTTCTTTACATCCCTTTGTCTCAACTCATATCTCATCACTTTTGCAAGTGGA